>B570J14230_10000892_pt1 | contig 12142 bp, 12 predicted proteins | sample LakMenepilimnion_3_FD_14230 | JGI IMG/M metagenome (IMG submission 14230) | reverse complement strand
CATGCGCGGCCTGCCAAGGTTATGGCAGTGTCATTTCTGATCCGTGTTTAGAGTGTTCTGGAGATGGCCGAGTTCGTTCTAGAAAAGTTATCCCAGTGAAAATTCCAGCAGGAGTTGAAACTGGAAACCGTATTCAGATGAGCGGTGCTGGTGAAGTTGGTCCTGGTGGTGGACCTGCAGGAGATCTTTATGTCGAAATTGTCGAAGTGGCACATGACTTTTTGGTGCGTGAGGGAAATGATCTACATATCTCGATTGTTATTCCTATGACATCTGCAGCCCTTGGCGCTAACGTGATAATCGAAACACTTGATGGGCCAAAAGAGGTAACTATTAAATCTGGCTTTGTAAGTGGAGATACCGTCCTATTAAAAGGTTTAGGTATGAGTAAATTGCGTGGTCCTGGACGCGGAGACTTGATTGTGCATGTTGAAGTTACAACTCCAGGGAAGTTGAATAAAGAACAAGAAGAATTATTGAAGTCACTTGCTAAATCACGTGGTGAAAAAAGTGATGATGTTGAGATTCATCGCAGAAGCAGCACCCAGAGCACAGGATTTTTTGGTCGATTTAGAGATGCGTTTCACCGCTAAATGCTGACCCTCTTCTTGGTTGATAAGTTAGATGATTCGAATTTAATTGAAGTTTCTGGCGATGAGGCCCATCACGCAATAAAGGTGCTTCGGATTAATGTCAGCGAAGAGATATTGATATCGGATGGCGCCGGAAATTGGGTCCGGGCAAGTGTTGAAAATATTGAGAAGAAAACATTTACGGCAAAGGTCTTAGAACGTGGATTTCAGCCAGAGAAATCTCCAAGGTTAATTGTGGTGCAAGGTCTTCCGAAGTCTGATCGGGTCAAAGATGCAATTGAGATTCTGGTTGAGTCAGGCGTTGATCTAATCATTCCTTGGCAGGCCGATAGAAGTATTTCGAAGTGGCAGAAGGATTCTTTAGACAAATGGCAGAGCGCTGCAGTAGCGGCAACTAAGCAATCTCGGAGATATAGAAAGCCAGAAATAATTGATGGCTTATCACTCTCACAACTTCTGGAAATCGAGAGTGAAAACAGCGCTGTCTTGGTGATGCACGAGTCAGCAACAACAAAGTTATCTGAAGTTGTAACTTCGAAATTTGCAGGAATGAGTGAAATCATTATCGTGATTGGGCCTGAAGGTGGAATTAGCGAGAGCGAACTAACGGTTCTAGAGGGCGCTGGTGCTCACATAGTTGGGCTTGGACCAGAAGTTTTTCGAAGCGCGCATGCAGGTGGCGCCGCTTTGAGCGCGGTATCTGCTTTGATTGGGAGATGGTGATTTCGAAATGAGTTGCTTATTCTGCAAAATGTCAGCTGGTGAAATTCCGGTTGAGTTCGTTTTCGAATCTTCAAACGTCTTTGCTATCAAAGACATCGCTCCTCAGGCTCCGACTCATATCCTGATAATTCCTAAAGCCCATCATGAAAACGCTGCCGAGCTTTCGGTGAATGCTTCTGGTGTTCTTTCCGAGATGCATGGCGCTGCTGCCAAAATTGCGGCAGATCTCAACCTTGATGGCTATCGAAGTGTCTTTAATACCGGCGCAAGCGCAGGTCAGAGCGTATTTCACGCTCATCTGCACATTCTTGGCGGGCGTCCGTTCGCCTGGCCGCCCGGTTAAAAGTAAGATTTCCCTCAATGGACCCCATTAAAACTGCGCTGATTACTGTGCCAACCGCGATTCCTATGGTCGCGCTTACTGGAGCCCAAGATGCTCACCTTCGTATTTTCGAAAAAACCTTCCCAAATATTTCTATCACTGTTCGTGGAAATGAAATTTTTGCTGGTGGAGATCTAGCGCAAATCGCAAAATTTGAAGCACTCGTTCGCGAATTACTGGTCTTGCTGCGTGCCGGCCAGAGTCTAAATAGCGATGCGATTCTGCGTTCAATTGAAATGTTTAATCATGAGCCAGTTGATCATCCAGCCGAAGTTCTCTCCCTAAATATCTTGAGCAACCGCGGAAAAACTATCCGCCCAAAGACTGCGAATCAGAAGCGATACGTTGAAGCAATTGATGAGAACACAATTACCTTTGGTGTTGGCCCAGCTGGAACAGGAAAAACATATTTAGCAATGGCTAAAGCAATACAGGCTCTGCAATCAAAGCAAGTAAATAGAATTATCTTGACCAGACCAGCTGTCGAAGCGGGGGAACGTCTTGGTTTCTTGCCTGGAACTCTGCAAGAGAAGATTGATCCATATCTGCGCCCACTCTTTGATGCGCTGCACGACATGATTGACCAGGATTCGATTCCAAGACTTATGCAATCTGGAATCATAGAGATTGCACCGCTTGCATATATGCGCGGTCGCACTCTGAACGATGCATTTATCATTTTAGATGAAGCTCAGAATACTTCTGCCGAACAGATGAAGATGTTCTTGACTCGCCTTGGTTTCGGATCAAAGATGGTCATTACTGGGGACATCACGCAGGTTGATCTACCTCACGGTTCGCAATCTGGATTGAAGATCGTCCACGAGATTCTTGACGGTGTAGATGACATAACATTTATTCGTTTAGATTCTGAAGATGTTGTCCGCAACCGACTTGTTGGTGACATCGTTAATGCATATGGAAGACATGACGAAAATAAAGTTGTTCCACCAAATGTAACGAGATCAATTCGATCTGGAAGCGGTGATCGCTAATTCCCATGGGAATAGAAATTGCTAATAACAGCGGTATAGCTTGCAATGAAGATGAAATTGTTGATGTTGCCGCATTTGCGCTGGAGAAAATGGGAATTCATCCTGAATCAGATTTAGGAATCACTCTGGTAGATGAAGATGAAATCACTAAATTACATATTCAATGGATGGATTTACCGGGTCCAACAGATGTTCTCTCCTTCCCAATGGATGAATTGAAACCCTTTTCGGCAGGTGATGGACCTGGGATCATCGGGGACATTGTTATCTGCCCGCAATTTGCTGCAAAGCAGGCAGTCAATCATTCAACCGAGGAAGAGATTTCGCTCTTAACAGTCCATGGAGTTCTACACTTATTGGGCTTTGATCATGTCGAAGAAGAGGAACACAAAGTTATGTTCGGAATTCAAGATAAGACCCTAGCGGAATGGAAAGCAAAGTAAATGGAGACCCTCAAGTTTTTATTTGATGCAATCGTCTGGCTGGTAATCGGTTTCTATATCGGTCGCACATTCGGCAAGAAGCACAACCTAGATTTCGCACGAGTTATTGCAGTTCTTCCTGATTCCGTTGTCAGAACTCTGCGCAAGGCCGGTTTTAAATTGCGCGCTGGTCAATTCTCAAATGAAGAAGAGCTTCGCGAAGCGGTAGACCAGGCGAGTCAGCATGGTCTGGTCGAAGAATCTGAACGCGAAATGATCCAATCAGTATTCGAGTTAGGGGATACCTTGATTCGAGAATTGATGGTTCCCAGAACCGAAATTGTCTGGATTGAAGGCGATAAAACACTTCGCCAAGGACTTTCGCTTGCACTGCGCTCTGGTTTTACCAGAATCCCGGTTATCGATGAGAATCTAGATAATGTTATTGGCATTGCATATGTAAAGGATCTTGCGAGAAGAACACACGAGCACCGCGAGTCCGAATCGAACGAGAATGTTGTTGAACATATTCGAAAAGCAACCTTTGTTCCAGAGACCAAGACTGCTGCCGAGCTTTTGAAAGAGATGCAACGCGATCAAATTCATATGGCAATTGTTGTCGATGAATATGGTGGCACCGCAGGCCTGATTACCATCGAAGATATTCTCGAAGAAATTGTTGGCGAAATTGCAGATGAATATGACGATGATGATTTAGAAATAGAGTGGTTGTCAGAGAGTAGTGCTCGCCTTTCAGCAAGATTGCATATTGAAGATTTTGCCTCAAACTTCAAGATTGAAATTCCAGAATCAGAGCGCGAAGATGTGGATAGCATCGGCGGATTGTTGGCAAAAACTTTAGGCCGGGTGCCAATTCCAGGAAGCACAATCTCAATTGCTGGAGTTAAGTTAACTGCAGAGCGTCCAGTTGGACGTCGCCATAGAATCGCCACAGTTCTAGCCGAAAGAATCGTTGATGAAGCGGAGAGCGTACTTGAGCAATAATCCTGAAGATTTAAAGTTATTGACTCTCGCAAAAGCGACGATGGCTCGAAGTAATTCGAAGTCTGCTGCTGCCCTTAGAGATAACACGGGCAGAACCTATGTAGCGATACCGGTAAAGAGCGGTGATCTCGAAGTTGATTCACTTATTGCAGTATTAGTTGTTGCTAAAGCCAGTTCGATAAGTGGCATTGAGGCCGTAGTTGTTTGCGGACAGGAGCCAGCCGCTTCAAGCATCTCGGCAATAAAGAGCGAAGATTCGGGCGCAAAGATATATCTAGCAAGCGAAGTGGACGAATTAATTTCGCTTTGAGTAAGTAGCTACAGGTAGAATCATCGGATGCGTATCGTTAGATTTTCGCCAAATGCCAATTCTGGTTTAGGAAATGATCCACTCTTCGGTGTCTTAAATGACGAAGACCAGATTTTAGTTCTCCGCGGTGATCCGATTTATAGTGGCATCGTTCCAACCGAATCTAAAGTTGCCCTGGCTGATGTTCGTTTACTTGCACCCGTGATTCCTAGAAGCAAAGTTGTCTGCGTTGGTAAGAATTATGCAGATCATGCGGCCGAGATGGGCTCAGATGTTCCAAAGGAGCCAGTTATTTTCTTAAAACCTAATACCTCGGTCATCGGTCCAAATGACACAATCCAATGGCCACGAATGAGTGAGCGCGTAGATTTTGAAGGCGAATTAGCCGTTGTAATTAGCCGAATTTGTAAAGATGTCCCGGTAGAAAAAGTCGATGATGTTATCTTCGGTTATACAGTCGGGAATGATGTAACTGCGCGAGACCTCCAGAAAGTTGATGGCCAATGGAACCGGGCCAAAGGTTTTGACACATTCTGCCCACTTGGACCTTGGATCGAAACTGACTTTGTTCCTGGATCGCAGAAGATAATTACTACTTTAAATGGCGAGGTAAAGCAGTCCGAACCATTGTCATCGATGAACTTTAAGATTCCACAGATTATTAATTTCATTTCGTCAGTGATGACGCTGCTTCCAGGTGATGTGATTCTTACCGGCACTCCTGCCGGAATCGGCCCGATGCCAGCTGGCGCTGAAGTTACTGTGCTGATTGAAGGAATTGGTTCACTCTCTAATAAGGTATCGCCTCGTGCCAACTAATACATCTGATAGACCTGTTCGAGTCCGTTTCGCGCCTTCGCCAACTGGCGACTTGCACGTTGGAAATATCAGAACTGCGCTCTTTGATTGGGCATATGCCCGTCACACAGGTGGCCAATTTATTTTTAGAATTGAAGATACCGATCGCGAACGAGTGACTGATGAATATATAAAAGCGGCACAAGATACTTTGAAATGGCTCGGTTTAACTTGGGATGAGGGTCCGGAAGTTGGGGGACCTTATGGTCCATATTTGCAGAGCCAGCGTTTAGATATTTATGCCGAATGGGCTGCAAAGTTTCTGGCGCAAGGCGATGCTTATCATTGCTATTGCTCTTCCGAAGAATTAGAAGCAAGACGTGAAGCCCAGAAGGCGGCAAACGTTGCACCTGGTTATGACGGTAAATGTCGAACAATTAGTAGCGAGGATTTAGCAAAATATAAGAGCGAAGGCCGACTACCGGTATTGCGCATGCGCATGCCAGATGGTTCGACAACCTTCACTGATTCAATTCGAGGCGATGTAACTTTCGACCACAACTTCGTTCCTGACTTTGTTCTGGTTCGTGGCGATGGCTCACCGCTTTATACCCTTGCCGTTGCAGTTGATGATATTTTGATGAAAGTTACTCACGTTCTGCGCGGTGAAGATTTGCTCTCATCTACACCAAGACAAATTCGGGTTTACCAAGCAATGGGCGTTAGCGAATCTGACTATCCAACTTTTGCGCATCTACCTTTCGTTATGGGTCAAGACAATGCCAAGCTTTCAAAGCGAAATGGCGAAGTTTCTATTGCTTGGTATCGCGAACGCGGTTTCTTGCCAGAGGCAATCTGCAATTACTTGGCACTTCTGGGCTGGTCGCCGGGAGATGACCGTGAAAATGTAACCATGCAAGAATTGACCGAACTCTTTACCGTTGAACGTGTTCATTCAAGCCCTGCCCGTTTTGACATGAAGAAGCTTGAAGCCATAAATGGCGACAAAATTCGCGAACTTACTCTTGATGAATTATTGAAGCGCACAACACCATTCCTGATAAAAGATGGCGTGATTACTGGAACACCAGGAGAGCTCGAGGTCGTAAAGAGCGCGCTACCTATTATTCAGGAGCGTATTGCTACTCTGGCTGAAGTTTCACAGATGCTTAAGTTCCTATTTGCTACTAAATTTGCGGTTGATAGCGAAGAGCTAGCAAAAATTCAGGATGAGCAAGCACAAGTAGTTTTAAAGAAATCAAATGAGGTTCTGCAGAAGCTAGAAAATTGGGATCACGAATCTATTCATGTGGCTCTCAAGAGTGCGCTGATTGAAGAGCTGGGCCTAAAGCCAAGAGTTGCATTCGGAGCTGTTCGAATCGCGGTGACCGGAAGCCATATCTCACCACCACTATTTGAATCTATGGAACTCCTAGGTCGCACCCGCAGCCTCGAGCGAATTGCAGGTTCAATAAGCTAATCAGGTATCCTTTGCCCGAAGAATTTATTCTTTGGGGTATGGGGTAATTGGCAGCCCTGCTGATTCTGGTTCAGTAAGTCTAGGTTCGAGTCCTGGTACCCCAGCGCTGTAAAAAACTTAATAGCAATAAATCTCGGCCCCGTCGTCTAGTGGCCTAGGACTCTGGCTTCTCAAGCCAGCTACGCGGGTTCGAATCCCGTCGGGGCTACAACTACCTAGGATTTAATTGAGGCGTAATCGCGCTTTGATGATTTTTTTCAAACGCCGAAAAAACTCTTTCGATACTGCTTTCCCATGCATTCGTCCTAATGAACGCATGTCAACGCCAATCATGGCTCTCGCAGCAGTGGCTATCGAGATCGTTGTAACAGGCGTATTCACCCCGATAGGGATTCTTGAAAAATCTCCTCTATCAATATCTCCAATGATCTTAATTCCTAGAGCCTTGATCTGTTCTACGTTTTTCAAATTGATTTCGGCAGCTTTGGCGACCGCCCATTCTGGCGTAAAGATTTTTTCGTCACTAGTCTCGTAAACATTAGAACCGGTCAGTGCCTTCAAATTTCCTTTTCGAATAAATATTTCATAGGAATCCCAATCGAGATCTTTTGGATATTCACGATTTATCTCTAGAAGTAGTTCAGATTCATTGAAGGTGAGTGAACGGTTCATATCTTTGTGGACAGGTTCTCGAATGATTCCAGCTGGGATACCAGCCAATTCAGAGAAAGAGTTATAAAGAAAATTCGGATTTGTTTCATCTACCGCTATTAAAGAGATATTTTCTACGCCAAAAACCTCTGTCCACCTAGAGACCACATCACCATGTAAATTTCGGAGCCAGAAAGAGGGAGTGTCTTTAGCCTTACCGGAAGTTTCAAAGATCGAATCTAGCCATTGCGAATAGGAGAGCTTTAACCCATATTTCAAATATTGTTGATACGAACTCGCCAGCATAAATGGCAGTGGCCGCCAAGTGAAGATAGCCTCAACATGCATGCCCTTAATTTTTCCTGCCAAGTTGGCTAATTGTTCGTCGTTCGCCTCTGAGAAAAATTCACTGCTGATGACTGATACATCTTTACTTGATCTAATCTTCTTTTCTAATTTCTGCCATTCGACCGGAGTCATTAAACGGCCACCACGTTTTTTCCAACCCCAGGTATTTTCATTGATGGACCAAGCAGCGCGATGATGTGCATTGCCTGCGATTTTTGGATAGCTGAATCCGCTTGCACATAATTCAGATCTAACTTCACTTAAGGCTTGCTGCAATGCGGTAGTTCCAGTTTTATGAAATCCAGGATGAATGATTAGCTTCTTCAATTTAGCCACCGATTAGTCGCACGCCGTTAATCAGAATAATTGCAATTCCAACAAATATTCCAAGCTGTCTCTTTGGCAACCAAGAGACTAACTTTGCTGCAATTGGCGCCATCAAAACGCCACCAAGTGCTAGGCCGCCAACAGCAGCCCAATCAATATCTAGTCGTGCAATATTTGCTAAGAAAGCGAGGCTGGCGCAGACTGCAACAATAAATTCTGCAGCACTTACGGTGCCAATAATTTTTCTTGGTTCGGTCTGGGTCGTGGCCATCAGAGTAGGTGTAACAACTGGACCCCAGCCGCCACCTCCGGAAGCATCTATGAAACCCCCGGTGAAGCCAAGATAAGTTAAATAATTAGGATTAGAAATCTCAACTAAGTTTGGCTGATTCGCTTGAAAGATATGCCGGTAAACAAGAATAAAACCAAGCAACAAGAGAATTGTCGAAATAAAGATACGCCCATTTGTTAAGTCAATTGACGCTAAAAATGTTGCACCGAGAGCTGCGCCAATTCCACCGGGTATTGCAAGGCGGATAAGTATTTTTCTGTCTACGTTTTCGCGATGCCAATGAGATACACCAGAGGCAAGAGTTGTACCAATTTCTGCAAAATGAACCGCAGCTGAAGCAACTGCAGCAGATGCGCCAAGGGTTAAGAGAAGGGTCGAACTTGTTAGGCCAAAGCCCATACCAAGTGATCCATCAACCAATTGGGCCACTGCGCCAGCTAGTGCGAAGGGCAACCAGGTCATCATTTTGCAATCTCCAGAATGATTTCGGTGTTAACTTTTAATTCTAGAGTTCCATCTAATTCAACTTCAGCACTAAGTGGCGCTTCATACTCTTGTCCGATACCTGTCATGTTCGGTAAATCTCCGGCTGCCGCTTTCTTATACAAGCCTTTAGGATCTCTTTGAGCACAAAGCTCGGCAGGTGTATTGACCCAAATTTCAATGAACTTTCCTTTAGCAAATAATTCTCTCGCTTGATCGCGGTCAACTCGGAATGGGCTTACCAGCGCAACAATTACGATGAGACCAGCATCCATCATTAACTTTGCTACTTCAGAAACTCTGCGAACATTCTCGGCACGATCTTCCTTGGTGAATCCCAAATCTTTATTTAGACCTAGTCGCAAGTTATCGCCATCTAGAACATAAACATGGCGACCAAGAGCGTAAAGCTCTTTTGCCACTTCATTAGCAATCGTAGATTTTCCGGAACCACTTAGACCGGTAAACCAGAGAACTTTTCCGACCTGACCCTTCTGAGCGGCGCGTTTCTCGGCATCAATCTCGTAGGCCTGCTCTGTCACATTCTCGGATCTGCGCAACGCGTGCACAATCATTCCGGCGCCGACGGTATTCAAAGTAGCGCGATCAACAAGAATGAAGTTTCCGGTCTCGCGAGAATCACTGTAGTTAGAGAGCGCAATTGGCGAGTCAGTTGCGATTTCAATGACGCCAATTTCATTCATTTTTAGAGTGCGAGCCGAGTCATGTTCTCCGGATTCAATATTAACTTTATGTTTAATAGTTGTGACTATTGCGGGTGTAGAAGTGGATCCTGAAATTAAAATATATGAACGGCTATGAATTAGATCGGATTCGCCAAGCCAAACTATATTTGCTGTAAAGCGATCTGCCGGTTGTTTTGCATTTGATGCGAGATGAAGAACGTCACCACGAGCAGCATCCACTTCTGGTTCGAGAACAATATTTAACGTCTGCTCATGTCCTGCGGTTGCTAACTCACCATCAAAAGTCACCATCTTCGAAATCGTTGCACGCTTCTTGCTTGGCAAGATAACAACTTCATCACCTACATTGAACTTTCCATTTACCAATGTGCCGGCTAATCCACGGAAGGTATCCACGCGGGAGATATATTGAATTCCAAAGTGGGGGCTAGTCATTGAATCTTCAGCAAGATCCTGGTTTTGAATATATTCAAGAAGCGTTGGCCCGGTATACCAATTCATGTTCTCGCCTTTGAAAACTACATTATCACCGACAAGTGCACTAACCGGAATAATTGCATGTTCGTTCAAATTCAGACGGGCTACCGCAGGAGCTATTTGTGCAGAAATCTCTGCAAATTTCTCCTTGGAATAATCAAACATATCCAATTTGTTAATAACTATTGCAACCCTACTTACTCCCATTAGCGCGCAGATTGTTAGGTGTCGAAGAGTTTGTGGTCGAACTCCTCGCGCCGCATCTAACAGCACTAAAGCTACATCTGACCGCGAAGCGGCAACAGCCATATTTCTTGTGTATTGCTCGTGGCCTGGTGCATCGGCGATAATTAATCTGCTGCCATTTAAAAGTGTCATGGAACGGTATGCGACATCAATCGTGATTCCTTGTTCGCGTTCAGCTTCAAGCCCATCAGTTAAAAGTGAGAAATCAATCTCCCCGGCTGCAATTGTTGAACCTCCACGACGGACGCTTCTAGCTGTTGCGACAGTGTCGTGCGGGATGCTGTCAGTCTCTACCAGCAGGCGGCCAATTAGCGTTGATTTTCCATCGTCAACACTGCCGCAAGTTAAGAGGCGGATCACTGGTTTTACTTTTGAGGTAGCCATTAGAAATAGCCCTCAGTTTTCTTCTTCTCCATAGAATCTTCTTTATCGCCATCAATTAACCGCGTTGCGCGCTCTGAAAGTTTCACTTCAGAAACTTCTTCAAGGACTTCGGAAATTGTTGTAGCAGTTGATTCAACTGCCGCAGTAAGGGGATAGCAACCCAAAGTTCTAAATCTAATTAAACGATTCTCTGGAACTTCACCATTTATCAATGGGAATCGCTCATCATCAACCATGAGCATCTGGTCGCCGCGCCAAACAACTGGCCGTTCTTTTGCGAAGTAGAGCGGATTAATTGGAATTTGATTAAGGCTGATGTAGTTCCAAACATCTAACTCGGTCCAATCGGAAATTGGAAATACTCGCATGGATTGATCTGGGCGAAGCCTGGTGTTGTAAGTTCGCCAAAGTTCGGGACGTTGTTCTCTGGGATTCCAGCGATGTCCAGCTTCGCGAACGCTAAAGATCCTCTCCTTTGCTCTGCTCTTCTCTTCATCTCTGCGAGAGCCGCCAATTGCTGCATCAAATCCATATTTATCCAAGGCCTGTCTAAGTCCGACAGTTTTCATGATTCGGGTGTACTCCGAAATACCACGTGTAAATGGAGTGACGCCTTCTTTCACGCCATCTTGATTTGTATGGACAATCAAATCTAAACCGTACTTAGCTGCAATTTCATCTCGAAATGAAATCATCTCTTTAAATTTCCAAGTTGTGTCTATATGCAAAAGTGGGAATGGAATAGGAGCTGGATAAAAAGCTTTCCGTGCGAGATGCAATAAAACGGAGGAGTCTTTTCCTATCGAATAAAGCATTACTGGTTTAGCGAAGCCGGCAGCCGTCTCTCGAAGAATCTCAATTGATTCATTTTCGAGAGCCTTAAGAATTTGCGGAGAACTCTGCACCATTGAATCTTAGTAATTTGAGCGGAGAATCTTGCAAAAAAAGCTTGTGCGCCGCTATTTTTTAGCTAAATGCTCAGTTAGCCTCGCCGCCGTAGCAACAACGGCAGCGGCATGAATCCGACCTGGTTGGCGTCCTAATCTTTCAACTGGCCCACTGATACTTACGGCAGCGATAACTTTGTTATTTGGACCACGCACTGGCGCCGAAACTGATGCAACTCCAGCTTCGCGTTCTCCCACAGATTGTGCCCAGCCACGACGCCGAACAGCTGCAAGTGATGCAGCAGTAAATTTTGAATTTGCCAAAGCCCTATGGAGTTTGTCAGCATCTTCCCAGGCAAGAAGTATTTGGGCTCCAGATCCTGCTTGCATTGTTAACACTGTTCCAGTTGGAACCGAATCTCGAAGTCCAGATAAGCGTTCTGCAGTAGCAACACAGATTCGTTGGTCGCCTTGACGCCGATATAACTGAGAACTTTCACTGGTCGCATCACGCAGTGCGCTAAGCGCAGCACCAGCAACAGCTAATAAACGATCTTCGCCAGCGGCGGATGCGAGTTCGGAGGAGCGAAGGCCAAGGACAAATCGGCCAGCGTAATCCCGAGAAACCATAC
>B570J14230_10000890_pt1 | contig 12153 bp, 23 predicted proteins | sample LakMenepilimnion_3_FD_14230 | JGI IMG/M metagenome (IMG submission 14230) | reverse complement strand
TTGAACCATCGATCCTGAAAAGAATCGGTCAATACCAACAGTTTACGACCCGGCAAAGGTGGCAAAGTTTTGTATGTCGTAGACCCAACAACAAGATATTGATTTGCTGTAAAAGTCTTGAACCACTGAAAGTCTTCTTTGATGGTAGGCCAGGGAAGTCCACCACCCCGTCCGATTAGACGGTTATTATCCATTGCTGCAATTGCTTTAATCATGAGTTTATATATTCTTTGGCTTTGGCCAAAGTTTCAAGGACATCGTTAGTATCGGTATCAATATGCAAGTAATTATTAACCGGTGGCGAATAATAGTCAACCATTTTACCTTCTCGTTCACGATTCGATTTCAAATAGATTTCTTTAACGTTAGTCTTTGTTTTAATCCAATCACGTTGATCACGAAATGGACTAACTACAGACACAATATTGTAATCGTATTTGTGTTCATCAACCAAAATATTGGTCATGATTCGTTCTATATTTAGTCTACGTCCAACCCGTGAGTAATCATTGTTGTCTGTCAATTTACGAAACATATCACCGTCCATAATCCGACAAGATTTGTGTCGGAAATAATCACGCAAATTTAAAGCCAGTGTCGTTTTTCCACTAGCAGGTTGTCCTGTAATCCAAATTATCATGGCAACGAAAAACTTCTATTGTAACTATTGACGTAACTAACAATATTCTTTTTTCCAACGGGATTCATGCTGTGTACAGCAAACCTCGGATGTTTGATTCCCTTATTCATACACTGGTTGACCAAAAACTGAGCACACTCGTAGCCAGTCTTTTCCCGATACTTGTTATAATTGATGTCGTTCTGGTTTAAAGTAATGATGGGTTGATAGTGTTGATCAGACAAATCGTGGTCATACGTAACAAAAGTTGGAATGCCTTTGCTTACAATCGTATTACGAAACTCTTCGTAATTTCTTACGATAAGCCATTCAACTGTAGGTAACTTAATCCAAGTTACATCTTCTGGAACTCGGATGTCATCCAAAAAAATATTGTAGGGTTCTTTCATAGTTTTATATAGATTACTTCACAAAATGAACAATGTCAAATCCTTCTTCTCTGGAAGGTGTAACATAATTGTTCAACATACGTTCAATAACATCAGCCGGAACGTCACGTCCACCCTCTGCCCCACGCTTTTTATTCCGTTCAATAAGAATGTCCTTGTCAACAATAAAAACGTATGCCTCAAGAACAACACCATATTTTTTTGCTAATTCAACCCAAGGTTTTCGAGCCTTACGATGCATATTGGTCGCGTCGATCAACACGGTATTTCCGTTTCGGACCAAACTATCTGCTTCAGCTTCCATATATTGGAAAACCTTACCGCTCACGCTTTGATCGTTTTCATCTCTTCCATAGACTGCTCTAAGAGCATCACTACTAAGTACACTCACATGCGGGTGGGAGCGGTTGTATTTTTCAATCCAAGTTGACTTGCCACTACCGGGAGCACCAACCATAACAATAATTTTATTCATTTTTATCCGTGTTTCAGTTCAAACTGTTCGCTGATAATCTTTCCGGTCAAACGTCCTTTTAGAGTCTCACTATAAGTCTCCACAAGAGGACGAACAACAATTCCCTCAGCAAAATTGCCGTTCTCGTACACTAAGTTATTTGCCATCTCTTGAAGTTGAGGAAGAGTCTTGTTGAACTCTGTACCAACATCCAACGTTTCAACAATAGGAACGTAATTGTAAAAACAAAATTCCTGTAACTCAGTCCATCCAAGATACATACCCTTGTCAATATCAAACAAGTTAAATGCTCTGAATTGAATTTCGGACACACCCAACAAGTTGCCGTTAATGCCAGGTCCATAAACCTCACCTTGTACGGCAAGATTTCGACCAGACGCTTTCAGTTTCTCTTCAAGACCATACTTTTCAGCAATACGCCAAAAAGCGTTTTTCTCGTCGTGTTTCAACTGATAGTTACGACTGCACACTCCAAACAGACCATCCTTGATGTAGTAAGTTCCACTGCTACCATCAACCTTAACGGTGATGTAGTACGGCTTACCAGTCAACTCATCAATGATCTCTGGATTGTTCTTGATGTTGTCTTCATCCGTCTTGGGAATGTAACTTGGTCGTAATCCAAACACTTGGCCAGCCAATTGAGCCGGAAGAGGCTTTTCGTAGTGTTTGGCATAAACATATTGACTCACATCACTTCCGATAATGCCCGGTTCAGAAAACACAACGGTATCGTGTCCAAGCTGCTTGAACAGAGTCAACGGAAACGCAATTCCTTGACTGATTTGTCCACGAAGTTTGACGGTCTTGATACGAAAGTGTTTGCTGCTCAAGAATTGATACGGTGGCTTGTCTTCAAGAACGCTATCAATGCAAATATAAATGCACATATCACCTTTCTTGAACTCCCCCTTCTTGATGCACACCTGCCATCCCTTGATGGTTGCGAGTTCCAACGCATCGGCGTTGGGATGTGGTTTGACTTCGATAATTTCTTCGATTGTAGCGACTTTCATAACTTTACTTTAGACTATATAGTGGTTACTGTCAACAAAAAACCCACCTTTCGGTGGGTTTTCGTATCATATGTGGATCGTTATCCTACTTTCTGTTTCATATATTGATCAAAATGTTCGGCACCCTGTTTAAGGTTATCAAACTTGTTGATCAAGACCGTGTTATCTACACTGGAATCTCCTCCTTTGGAGTGAGCAACCACATGACCCTTTACGAGGTCGTCGATTGGCATATCTTCTCCGGTAACCGCGTCTTTTCCGTTTTGACGAACATACACTGTGAGTGCTTCTACATCAGAGATGGTACGACGTTTGTCTTTGGCTAAGATACCAATTGACTTCAATTGTTCTGGATTATTGACGTAAGATTCAAATGACTTTTCCCATTCAGAAAAAATTCCATCAAGTTCATCTTTGTTACGATGCGCCTTACGAGTTTTCAATCCGTATGCACTTTCAACTGGTTTACCGGTAACAGGATCAATTTGAACGACCAATTGATTTTGAACTGGATCAAATGTTTTGACTTGAGATAGGTCACAATGAGTCACCCAGAACCACATGAAGAACTTACGAGGATCTTCATATTCAACTTCACAATTCTTCAAGTAATACTTTTCAATGTGGAACAATAGAGAATACAGTGTAAACAGTGTACCTTTGTTAAGCAACATACCCGAGTTACGTTGAACGTTGTTGAATTGAACCATATTGTGAATCAATGTCAACCTATCCTTTACGGTATTCAACAACTTTCTGAATGATCCTTCCTTGGAATATCGTTCATATAGATTATCCAATGATTGAATTCCTACACTGAAGTGTGCGTTTCTATCAAAGTCATCTTCAAACAAACAAAGTTCAGCCAGAGTGCGTTCCATTTCGTAACGTCCAAAGCTAATCTTTGTCCATCGTCCTACAACTTTTCCAGAAGTTGAAGTTGTGACTTCAAACAACGGATGAAGTTTGAATGTCTTGTGTGTTTCCGCGTCATATCGTGCAGTTTTACGAATGGCGACACATGCTTCTCCACCAAATGCGTTCCGCATTTCTTGGTCATTAAGCTTGGTTTTGTTGTTGATCTTACGAAAGATGTCAGCAATTTCATCAATTTGATAATTGACATACTGAGAGACATCAAAAGTACGTTCAACGAGAACATCCTCAAGGTATGAATCCAATTCCGGACTATACTGACGAAGATTGTTCAATTCTTTCCATGACATTCCACCCATGTTCAAAATCTTTCCTTGATATGGAACAATAATGTCATCATCCAAGTGATACTTGCTATCATCTTGAAAGAAGTCATAAATGGCACGAAGACGTTGACCACCTTCAACAACTTGCAACTTTACATGACCAGTGTCATCAGCAACTTCACGAATATGAAGTTTATCAAAGTGACTAAATCCGTCCTTTGCGAACAATGTTGATACCCATTGTCTTCCAAAGCCAGACCAGCCGGTTACTTGTCCACGTTGATAATCTTCGGGAAATTCAAATCCTTTGGATTTGAATGTGTTGATGATAAACTTGATTGAATAGTGTTTACGATCAACTCGCTTGTGGTTTGATTGAACTACAATACCGTCTCCAACGACCTTATTGAGTTTTTCCTGCGTTTTAGAGCCAACGATTGGCGTCTTGTATATTTTATCAGTCATATGTAATTGTAACCACTATAACTCAACAGTTTAAACTTCCAAGTTTTAGACTAATGATGTTGATACTAATCACTCTATATTTCTGTTAGTATCAATAACAGTGTCTTTCACCATTGACTTACAATCGTCACACTAAAACATATTATGCGACTTCCTCAAAGATTTCTTTTTTTGTTGTTGGCTGAGACTTTTGTGTTTCAAATAACTTTTCTGACTTCTCAATCACCGATTTGATAAAGTCATCGGTAAGACCAGTATACACACCTCTAGCAAGATCTTCTTTGACAGCACCTTGCTTCCATTTTGGGAGTTTAACAAATTCTTCATTGTATACCTTTTTGTAGAGTTCAGCCATTTGCATATTGATTAGAAAGAAGTGGAGATTCGACTAGCGTAGCCCATGTTGCTGCCTTTGTTCATACGATAAGAAACCTTGCTGTAGTTATCAAACCCCGCCTTGGAGGTAATAACGATGCTGCCGGCCGTTTTATGACCGTAGTGTACGTAACCAAATGGCTTCTTCTTGAGTGCAATCTTTTCTCCACATGCAATACACACCTTGAATCCAAGATTGAGACGTTCTTCAGGAATTTCGTTTCCACATCCACAGTTCTTCATACGGTACAGACTGTACCATCAAGATTACAAAAATCAAGTTTTTTGTAAAGCAAAGGTAAAAGAAAAATTGATGATCGTTTTGATGACTATGTATGAGTGAACATCAGCGTTATTTGCTGAAACGAAAGGAAATCTATGAAGTATATATTTTTGTCACTACTGTTGGCATTATCTGTGAGTGCTCAAGATCAAAAGAGGCCAGAACGTAAGGGTCCACCTCCCGGTGAACGTCCCAAGTTGACTGAGGAACAAAAAAAGCAACGTGCTGAACTTGTTGCAAAGTATGATGCAAACAAGGATGGCAAGTTGGATAAGGAAGAACGTGCCAAGGTTAGTGAAGATGATCGCAAGTTGTTGAGAAGTTTTGGTCCTCCTCCGGGTGGTCCGAAAGGTCCAAAACATGATGGTCCACCAAAAGATGGTGATCGTCCAACCAAACCAAAGAAGAACTGATAAACAAAAAACCCCACCGTTAAAAGTGGGGTTTTATTTTTAAGAGATATCCCAGTGAAAGTCAATTGATACTTTATGTTTTGAAAACGTATCTGATGCCATTGTTCGAAATTCGTTAAACGTGTCATCGACTTCTTGTTTTGAATGTCCAGTTATAGACAGGTCAATTACGAATTTATATCTATTTGTTGATGGAGATAAATCCCACGCTGGCTTTGTATAAGTAACTTCACTAAAAGATCCTTCTAAAAGATGTCCTAGAGCCTTAATAGATGTAACAATAGCATCTTTGTTGTCAGAAATGATAGTAAGCTTAATTTTTACAGGTTTACTGTGTGAAATAGGTAACGTGGTTACTTCTTTTAAATTAGTATTTATCTCTCTTGGTATCATATTTCAAATAAATATCTATAAAAAACAAAACCCCACCAAATTAATAGTGGGGTTAGTATTAGTTCTTTAAATGTTTACTTCTTACAAATAAATGATGCATATACATTTTCCGCACGTTGCAACGCATCATGTAATGGAATATCACCGATATATTCAAGTGATTTACCGCTTTTTTCAGCGTTGTATTGAGCTAATTCTTTTTTTGTAGACCACTCTTCTCTGGTAATACAGAGCATTTCTTTTAGAATTTCCCAACGTAGTTCGTAGGGGGTTTTATTATTATCTGCCATATGTTTCCTTTGTGTTTGTGTGTTATGATAGCCACGATTGACTATCACACATACATATACAAGAAAAAACCCTACTAATTTATTTTAATTTTTTAGAACTTGGAATAAAAACTTCTTATATTCTTCCTTAATTAAAATAATCCAACTATCCAACAACCTTCACTTTCATAGATAGAGTGATCCTTAAAAAACTCAGTGATTGCTTTACGAACCTCATCACGTCCATAGTCATGTCCAGCTATTACTCCTCCATTTTTTACCTTTGGAAACCACGCATTGATGTCCTTTCTAACACTCTCGTAGTCATGTGCAGCATCAATGAAGACAAAATCCAGTGAGTTGTCCACATACAAGGATGCGCCATCCCAAGACAAAGACTTGACTGGATTGATTTGGTGTATTACGGGTTCTATGTTTTTGATGAATACATCATACAGACCGTTGAAAAGATCCGGTGATATTTCTGTTTGTGGTGATGCAACAACGTCCCATGTGTCTACACAGTCAAATCTGATGTCTTTCTCTGAATTGATAATTTCTACAGCCATGTAAGCAGCACTCATTCCTTTCCATGTTCCAACCTCAACAAAGTGAGAACCGCTGGGGAATTTTTTAACAACTGTGGAGTACAACTCGGGATAATCGAACCATGTTTCTCCCAAGTTTTGGTAAAAATGTTTCATATGACAATAATCGTAATTGACTATAAATTATATAATAAATAAAAAGACTACCAATTTATTTTAATTTTTTAGAACTTGAAATAGTAACTTCTTATATTCTTCATTGCCTAACGACTTACCATCAAGCAACTTGAACAAAAAAGCCGCACGATTAGTATTACCATAAGCTGAAATTACTTGTTCAGCCTGTAACTTACGACTTGGTAACGTCTTGAGTCGGTTATTCACAAACTCATTCATACCATTCACGATAAGATCCACTTCCTTCTTGGCATCACAAATACGGCTAATCATGCCACGACACTGTTCAGCCAATTCATAATCAAAGGTGGTAAAGATATAGTTATAAAAAGTCTGATAGTCAGGCATACCCTGTTCCAACCACACATCCATAACCTTTTCAATGTTTGACAACTCGCTCTTCATGTGGTGAAGAGCAAGATACCACGCACCCTTTACCTTGTGAAGCATTTGGTCATTCTTTGAATAAACAACCACACCTTCCTTACCTCTCCATTGGTCAACATCCTTTAACAGATCTTCAACACCAGAAAAAGTATAGGTAGGAGGGCGTTTGAGATTAAACTCATTGGCCATCTCATTCAAACGGGATTGAGACCACACAGAGTAGTGATCGTGATTTACCACGCCAACCAAATACCAGTCTGGTTCATCACCATAGTTCAACACAATCTTGTTGATAGGACTAACCCACTCAAACAAAATAGAATAGTGCCAACTACCGTTTATATCGACGGGCAAACAAACATCAAGGGTCTTGAGAATAGTATCCTTGAAAACTTCCAACTCATGACCATTAGCCATAGTAGAAGCATCAACAGTTCCACGGGTACGTAGAATGTATTTGCCGTTATGCTTGCTAACAATCAACAATGAACCATCAAGCTTTTCAACCACGGTACAATGATTCAACGAATTGGGAACTGGAAAGTGTTCAGGATTCTCGCCCCAGTTGGTAAACTTTGGAAAGCCTGCACTGATAACTTCACCAGCATAATTCACAACCACACTACGCATGTGCTTGTTGTCTTGTCGCCATTTCGTGCCGATATGTTGCGGTTGAATCAAATGAACGATTTCTCCGTTGAGAAAGTGTTCATGCACCATGAATTGGGTGAGGTCAACCTTTTCTATGTCAATCTTCATACGTCTAATTTACCATGACTTTGCAGAAAGTCAACTCAAATTCATAAAAATTTAGAACCAGAAACGTGAACCAATAATTGTTCCATAATATGATTATTTACACGAAGCAAAATGCCAGAGCAACAGCCACGCAATAATGATCAAATAGAAGGCGTGAGTAAGCCAACGCCCATTCATTCCGAGGAAGATTCCCAACAGAAATGCAAGGGTTGCTTTGGTCATTTTAGTTCTGGTTAGTGGTTACTTCGATTGTCTCAACTGGCTTACCAGTGATGCTTGCTTCAGCCTTATTGAGTAGACCTTGAATGATGTTCTTGATCTTGGACCGAAGTTGGCCGTTCAAAAATAAATGGTCAACAATTAGTGCAAGTACCACCCAATAAACGATTTGGCGGTGTTCCTTGATGAAGTTTTTGATATCAGACGTTACAGTGTTATTCATATTTTTTGTTTCTTCAATTAGATCTTCCATTGCTCGATCACGTTCAGCTGGATCAGCAAATTTCAGTGTCGATGAACTGCCAACTAAAACGATGTAATAAGGATGATCATCTTTTTCATCCGACACATTCTTTTTATAGAATGTCTCTAGTTGAGACAGATTAACCGATTCATCTCCTTCAATAGAAGGATATTGCTTTTGTGTAAGTGTATAGTAACTCATAAATTATCCAATTCGTAGTGCGTCAACAGCGTTGGTCTTTAACAGTTCAGAGTTTTTGCCGTAAAGGGACTCAACATCTTCATGTTTACCATAATACCATTCTTCATTAAAGTCAATCACAATCTTCATGGTCTCAAACTGATCAACGTCGTTGTATCCACCTTCATAACCACGCACAACTACCCGTAAATCTGGTGGGTACATTTGTAGTCGTTTAATTAATTGGTCTACATTCATATTAGTCAACAAAAGTTACATTTTCAAATCCAACGATACGACCACCCTTTGCATTAATATTATCACTAATCGTCACTTGATAAGTGTCTGGTCTAATTCCAGTAATGTAGAGGTTCTCATACTTACGAGAACCCTGTTTAACATTAACTTTCTTACCAACCACATCATCTGATATGGTCAAAAAGTTTTCCTTAACCCATTGTTTCAACATTTCATCTTCTAAAGACTTCTTGACATAGATCATATCATCCAAAATATCTACAAGTTCAGCATCACAAAAGGCAAGATTAACCTTAGATTTTAGATATTCTGCCAAATTATAACCATCCAAGTCATATTCAAAGAGACAATTAAAAATGTCATCTTCATATGTCTCACGTGGCTCATCAGCAGTGATAGACTCATTCCATTTCTGGTAGTTATCAACCATCCTAACAAATGTCTTGTTGGCACGATTAACAGTCTTCTCACTGAGTACAGGACGCTTTACTGCATCTTTTAGGTTCATATAGGTTTGTTCACTCATAAGTCTAGATTACTACACACTTTATAACAAGTCAAGACACTTTTGGCAGTTTGTAGTCAGGAATTTGACCTGGAAACCAAAAGAAATCCTCATCAAAACTATAGAAAAAGTTCTGATTAATTGCATGATTGTACGCTTCCATCACTGTTCTATCGTTCATCTGACGTTGTTTACCCCTAAATTCCATGTGTGGATATTTAGATTTAATTTCTTCCGGAACGTGGGCGTTCATAATCTGGGTTTGTTCTTGGTTTTCCATTTATCGTAATGACCGGGAAAATTACGTTCAATATTTGATTCAATTATCTTAGACGCTTTAGAATCTAAAATTTCAGCACCACAAATGTCACAACGTTGAATTGTTACATCTTTGGTTACACAACTTCTTCCCCCACTTAATTGTGAGAAATAATTGACAGTTACATCTTTGTATGTACCCGTCTCACATTCAAAACATTGTGATGGTCTAATATTCATTTTTCAGCAATCCAATCATGAAACCGTTGTGGTAAACACATATACNCAACAATCAATCCAATAGAAATAATTGTAGGTGATACATCCACTTTAAATAACTTATAAAGCAATATACTTGTACCCAACGATAATGCCAAATTAATAAAAAATGCTAAAAAGATTTTCATAGAAATAATGCTTGAATACTCTTTAACTTACGGTTCAATTCTTCATTGTGTTTTTCTAAATCTTCAATTTTCTGAAGCAACCTAGCATTTTCTTTGTGTAAAGTGTGAAGTTGATTCATTAAATCTCTTAGAATATCTGCATTTGATTCAAATTCCATAATTTATTCTACCTTTCCATATACAGTTTCAACATCAATATAATAATTAGGCAATCCATAAGGACGAATAGTAAACTTCCAAGTCTTTTCACGGTCCTTGAAATTATAACCACTGATATAACCAATACCACGGTTAGTGTTTACCTTGTCACCAAAATGGTACGGAAGAGGATTATCAGCCAGTACCTTAGCGAACAGTTCGTTATTATTGATCATATGAACATACTAGCACACTTTTTTTAAATGTCAAACATTTTTCCGTCAAAATATGCTTTGCATCCTAAAATTCTATCAATGGTATGAATTTCCACCCCAGATTCATTGAACATCGTGAAAGTAGCATTGTCATGTCCCTTCCACTGTTCTCTCTGATGCATGTCACAGATATCACTGAATTGTTTGTGGATGTAGACTTCTTTGATTCCACTTTGGATTATTCCCCTAGCACAATCAGCACATGGCAAAGCATTAGTATACAATACAGATCCTTCTGTAGAAATACCATATTTAGCTGCTGCATAAATCGCATTGCGTTCACCATGTTCATACCATTTATATTTTTCTGGTCTTTCATGTCGTAATTCATTTTTATCATCTACTCCAATAGGAATACCATTGTAGCCTGTTGAAATGATTCGTTTATCTTTTACAATAAGAGCACCAATTTTTGTCTTAGGATCTTTGGATTTACTTGCAACCCAATAAACTCCTTGTAAAAACCATTCGTTCCAATCTGGCGGTGTATAATTTAATCCCATAGTTGTTGATAGTATTTTACGAACAATTGCATTCCTTTTTTACGACGCTTTTCCAATTCTTTAGATTTCTTAAGATAGTCATTCCAAGCTTGTTTTTGTTCTGGTGTTTTTTCACGGTTAATATTTTTAAAGTAATCATCCATATTATTACGGACATACATAATTGGAGGCATTGGATTGAACTTTTCTTCATCATGCATATATTCAAATGTCCAAATCAGTTCATCCAAGATTTGGTGCCACTGTTCATATGTAATATCAGGTGGATGTGTATGAACATTGATCTTCTTGAAGTGTTTTAGTCTGGGAAGAATAAAATTCGTAAATGTATAATCCAAACTCCAACATTCACTATCACTTACACCATAACGAATTCGTTGATAGGTACTAATAATCCATCTTTTTACATCATAATATCTGTAATAGATACGCCAACCATAGGTAAGGTGGTCTAATATCCAATCACCATACTTATTGGTTCTATACCATGGGTTTAAATCAGTATCTTCAGATTTCTCCAAGCTTTCGTTGATTTTTTTAACATTAAGATCCATATATTTAGACTATACTATAAAATATTAAAATGTCAAATTAAAAGAACTATTAAAGATTACATTTGATATTTATATAAGTGAACTAAAGCCTATGAAAAAGCAAAAATCTAAAATTGTTGACGGAATATTTTATGGAATTGAAGTTACAATTGAAGATGAGAAGTTAATTAAGGTTCATAACAGAGACGGCACCAAATTCAAGGATATCAAACCTCAAATTGACAGAATTGCACAATACTTAATTGACGAAGGTTTTGTAAAAGATTTAATTCCAATGGTAAAAGTAATAATGTATTAATTACTTCTTACTATCTTCCCAATCACGAAACATCATATTTCCTAGGAGATATGCTTGTTTTTCAGCTTTTCTCAATTCAGTATCATTTTGTGCATAATGAGTATCGCCGGATTCATTTTCACCAATACCATACATATTGTTTTCATGTTGATACAAATGAACACATTCATGTGCAAATGATCTTAATATATCTTTTGGATGACGATTAAGAATGAATAAAGTGATACTTTTATCGGCTGGATTGTAATAAGCAGTTTTACCCAAGATATTTTCTGAATTTTCAATATCTTTTTTAAGAACAATCTTGGGTGTAGTTTGTAAATTCAATTTATTTTTTATTACCGCAAATAATTCGGGTAACAATGACATAAATTCTTTCTTTGTATCAGCATCCATATACATAAATATAAATAAAAAACCCCACAGACATTAAAATCTGTAGGGTCTTTGTTTTGTACATTTACAGTTAAATCAATTGAATCTTATTCTTCAATTCATCTGGAATAAAACAATCATTAACCGT
>B570J14230_10000885_pt1 | contig 12171 bp, 9 predicted proteins | sample LakMenepilimnion_3_FD_14230 | JGI IMG/M metagenome (IMG submission 14230) | reverse complement strand
GCACAAGATCTTGATTTCTAGTCACTGCAACAGCTGGAGTTACAAACCAACCTTTTCTTAAAGTATTAAGAACAGCAGCAGCAGCACCAGGTTGTCCTTCAATTCGCGCATAAGCTGCCTTTTCAGCACGTTTACCGAAAACATAAACAGTGGCAAGCAAGCTTGTTGAAATTGCTAAAGAAGTTGTAATTAATTTAGAAAAAGTTGAGTCAAAAAGTAGTTGGGCAACTAATACAAGTGGAAGGGCAGTTCCAATTAGGGTGCCAAGAATTACCCAAGGCAGAGCTCTGTCAGATTTTCTGGTTATGGAATATGTTTGACCGATTTGCTTTAAGGTTTTAAATCTTTCTTTCTTAACTTTTGGTTCTTTATTCTTAGCCACTAATTATTCCCATTCTTTGCCTCGAGTGCTTGTTTGTACAGTCGACCTGCTCGGTAAGAAGATCTAACCAATGGTCCAGACATTACGCCAACGAAACCTAGTTCCTTGGCCAAGTCACCTAATTCTATAAATTCTTCAGGCTTTACCCAGCGAGCGATTGGATGATGAAGTGCTGAAGGTCTTAAATACTGGGTGATTGTGATCAAGTCACAACCTGCTGCAACCAAATCTTTCAAAGCAGTGACTATCTCGTCTTTTTCTTCACCCATTCCCAGAATCAAGTTTGATTTAGTAATCATCCCGGCTTCTTTTGCCAAGGTAATAACACCTAGAGATTTTTCATAATTAAAGGCCGGCCTAATTGATTTAAATATTCTAGGAACAGTTTCTAAGTTGTGAGCAAAAACTTCTGGTTTAGCATCAAAAACTTGTTGCAATAATTCTTTTTTCCCACTGAAATCTGGAGTTAAAATCTCAACACCACAACCAGGATTGTGTTTGTGAATTGATTTAATTGTTTCGGAATATAACCAAGCACCTTCATCTTCTAAGTCATCGCGAGTGACACCAGTTACCGTGGCATATTTCAAACCCATAGTTTTTACACTCAATGCAACTTTGTCTGGCTCAGTTCTATCTAGTGGATCTGGTTTGCCAGTATCAATAAGACAAAAGTCGCAACGTCTGGTGCAAGCTGAACCACCAATTAAAAATGTAGCTTCACGATCTTCCCAACATTCAAATATGTTTGGACATCCTGCTTCTTGACAAACTGTGTGCAAACCTTCTTTTTTAACCATTTCCCTTATTCGGGTGTACTCAGGTCCAGTTCTAAGTTTGGTTTTAATCCAGTCGGGTTTTTTCTCAATTGGAACTTCAGCATTACGTGCTTCAATGCGTAATAACTTTTTGCCTTCCGGATTCAATCCGGTCACAATTTCAGTTGTCATGACACTTCTACTTTAGAACGTTTTGAGACATTTCGCTTCAGCGCACCGTTTCTTATCTCTTGCTCAATCAGGGGAGTCACTTCAGCCACACTGACGTCTCTTCCTAGTTCAAGGGAAAGGGTTGTTACATCCGAGTCAGCAATGCCGCAGGGAACAATTTTTCTGAAGCCATCAAGTGAATTGTTACAGTTCAAAGCAAAGCCATGCATAGTTGCTTTTTTTGCAACCCTTATTCCAATAGCAGCAATTTTCTTGTCAAGAAAACCATTTCCTTTAACCCAAACACCACTTCTTCCTTCAATTTGGGTTGTCTCTAAACCAAGTTTGGAACAAACATTCATAATTAATATTTCAAGTCTTCTGACATGAGCAACAACATCAACTGGATCATCTAATTTAATAATTGGATAGCAAACAATTTGTCCAGGTCCATGCCAGGTAATTCGACCACCGCGATCTATGTCGAAAACGGGGGATGAATCTATTGGTCTATCTTCTGGTTTTGTTGATCTTCCGGCGGTGTAAACATTTTGGTGTTCTAGTAATACAACGGTATTTGGATGGTTTTCAGAAACTATTTTGTGATGTAGTTCTCTTTGTTGGTCCCAAGATTGCTTAAATTCAACATCCTTACCCCAGTTTTGGATGATAATTTCAGTTTCGGACATGTATTAATCGTATTAGCGAATGTCAAAAGATGCGATTTAGGTGCTCATGAATACACTGTTAATGAGAGCAAATCGGCGTCACCAACAAAGTGCACCTTGATTAAAAGCTAAATACAACTAGGAGTGAAATAAGTGAGTCCTGCTGCAAAGCCTAAACATAGCAAAAAAGCCGTCAAGAAAAGGACTGCTATTCGTAAAGTAAAAGCCAAGAAAGTAAAGGCACCTAAGAAATTTACATTTTTAGCATCCGTTGTTGTTTTGATTTGGTTAACTGTCACAGGTGTTGCAGGTCCATTATTTGGAAAACTTTCAGAAGTTCAAGAAAACGATAATTCAGCTTTTCTACCAACAACAGCAGAGTCTTCACAGGTAAGTGAGCTTGCCACTCAGTTCACTTCATCAGATTCGCTACCAGCCTTAGTTGTGGTCACTGGTGATTTAACAAAAGAGAATCTTGCTAAAGCAAATGAATATGCAGCAGAAATAGGCGGGCTAAAAATCGTTGATGGTGATGGCAAATTAGTAAGGGATTATCTAGTCAATGGGGCTAAATCTTTTCCTATTCCATCTGAGGATGGAAAAGCTCTCTTAATTAACGTTGACATTTCAAATAAAAAAATTGTCACCCCACTTCCTAATGGTGAACCTGCTCTTCCAGCAATTGTAGAAACATTGAGAGAAGCTGCAGCTGAAGTTGAAGGGCTTCAAATTAACGTCACAGGTGCTGGTGGAATTCTGGCAGATTTGTTTGGCGCCTTTGGATCAATTGACTCGACACTGTTAACAGCAACCTTAATTGTTGTTGCCTTAATTTTGATTGTTGTTTATAGAAGTCCACTGTTGTGGATTTTTCCGTTACTTTCAGCTGTGATTGCCTTAACAATTTCTGGTTCAGTTGTTTATCTTCTTGCTAAAGAAGAAATAATCACCCTTAACGGTCAAGCTCAAGGTATTTTGTCTGTGCTTGTAATTGGAGCGGCAACTGATTACGGTTTGCTCTTAATTGCTCGTTACCGAGAAGAACTTCATTTGGTTGAATCAAGATTCACCGCAATGAGAAAAGCACTACGCGGAGTATTCGAACCAATTGTTGCCTCAGGTGCAACAGTTTCAGCTGGTTTATTAGTTCTGCTTCTTTCAGAATTAGACGCCAATAGATCACTTGGTCCAGTTGGAGCAATTGGAGTTATTGGAGCAATTATTACTATGTTGACGTTGCTTCCAGCATTCTTAGTTATCTTTGGCAGATGGATTTTCTGGCCAAGAATTCCTCACTTTGATTCTAAAGATGAAAAACTTTCAGGAATCTGGTCAAAAGTTGCAAGATATGTTGACAAGAAAACAAAACGTGCTGGTTTAATCACTGGTATTGCATTGTTAATTTTTGCTGCTTATGGAACTCAACTTGATGCATCTGGGTTATCACAAACTGAAACCTTTGTNGGTAAACCTGATTCAGTAGTTGGTCAAGAAGTATTAGGAAAACATTTTCCAGCAGGTGAAGGAAATCCTTCTTTCATAGTTGGTCCAGCTGCAAAAACTCAAGAATTACTTAAAGTAATAACTGACACACCAGGGGTCGAAGCAGCTTTTCCTATTCCTAGTGGACCAGTAATCCCAGGTCAACCACTTCCAAATCCAAAGATTGTTAAGAATCAGGTACTTATAAGGGCAACTTTGGAATATGCCGCTGACTCAGCTGAAGCCAAAAATACTGTGATTGAGTTAAGAAAAAATCTCGATTCAGTCAGCACAGATGCACTTGTTGGTGGATTTACTGCTGTGAACGAAGATATTGCCGAAGCAAATGCTCGAGATAATAGATTAATTATTCCAACAGTTTTGGTAATCATTTTCTTTATCTTGGCACTATTGCTAAGAAGTATTGTGGCACCGTTCATGTTGATTTCAACAGTCGTGTTGTCATTTGCTGCGACTTTGGGTGTATCTCAATTGGTATTTGAGAATGTATTTAAATTCCCAGGATCAGATACCTCATTCCCACTGTTTGCATTCGTATTCCTAGTCGCTTTAGGAATCGATTACAACATCTTCTTAATGACAAGGGTTCGAGAAGAATCTAAGAAATTAGGAACTAGAGCAGGAACGCTAAAAGCCTTAACAGTTACTGGTGGAGTTATTACTTCAGCAGGAGTTGTGTTGGCAGCAACATTTGCAGTCTTGGGTGTGCTACCACTTGTGTTCTTAGCTCAACTTGGATTTGCTGTGGCCTTTGGTGTGTTACTTGACACCATTTTGGTCAGATCAATCTTGGTGCCATCATTAACCATTGGTATTGGTAAGAAAATCTGGTGGCCAAGCAAGTTAGCAAAAGGTAAGAATTAAGAAATAGTTCCAACGGCGAGGCGCATTTCCTGCACCTCGCCGTTTATTTTTTCTAATTTGTAAGCAGCTGGACCAGTCTTGGAATCTGATTTGATATCACTAATAACTTCAATTGGTTCTGTTCCTTTAAATACAATTCCTGTGTGATCATCGGTTGCAAAAGCTATGTCAAAAGTTGAATCCTTAATTAAGGATTGCAGCAATGGTCTTCTTTGAACTTCAGAGTCGTAGTGAACACCATTTGCGTAGGGAAGAAGTGCTAAACCATTTTTAACTGGTTTTAATTCTGGACCGAAAGAATCTGTGGTGCCACCAATAAACCAACAAATTGAACCTGCGCTAACTCCTGAAAGAACTGTTCCGTTTTCCCAAGCAGTTTTTAGAACCTCATCAACTTTATGAAGTTTCCATACGGCTAAAAGATTTGCTACAGATCCTCCACCAACCCAAACTAAATCAGCGTTTAGCAATCTTTTCTCAACGTCTTCATTTGGTTGTGGAAACAAAGAAAGGTGAGTTACATCAACACTTAGATCACTCATTGCTTCATATGAGCGAGAAATATAAGAGGCATCATCACCAGTTGCAGTCATCACGAAACAAACTTTGGGACGTGATTTCTTAGTTAGTTCAAGTGCCTTAAGAAATGTAGCCCCTGGTCTCATCACACCCCAGCGTTTTGTTGTAACAAAACCACCGGAAGTAGCAACGATGTATTTTTCTTTACTCATAATCCCAAACTAACTTTAACCAATGTTGCCGCATTTGTTCCACTCAATAGTGCACCTTGGATTGAAGAGGTTGCTCGATGATCTCCTGCCACAAACAAATCATTAGTGATCTGGTTAGAGCTAATCAGTGAATATGGGGGAGTCATAGCTGGTAATGCTTCTTTAATTTTGTATTCCTTAATTAGTTCCCAAGTCTTGAGTGTTCACACCAAAAATATGAGATAAGTGTTTTTTTACTGAAGATAAGTCGGAATTCTCATGTGGAGAAATCGCAGAAGTCGATACCAATACTTCTCCAGCAGGTGCATAACTTGGTGCTGCATTTGACATAACAACAGCATTGGTTAGCGGACCAGACTTTTGTCCATCAACAAAAAGAATAGGTTTGGCATCAATTAAGGAACTAACACTTTGGTCTGCTTTGAAATACCAAGTCGTGACTGTGTTCATTTTCTTTTTTTCAAGATTTAACCATGAAATTGCAGTAGATGGATCAGTTGCTACAACAATCTTATTTGCCTCTATAACCTCATCTTGGGTGAAAATATTGTTTCCTTCAATTTTAATAACCTTGGTGTTTAATGAAATGTTGTCATTATTGATTGTTTTTGATAACTGATTTGAAATCTCTTGCATTCCTTGTGCTGGAACACTGGGAGTACCGCGAAGAAATGTTTTTAAGACTACATCTAGAAATTTTCTTGAAGTTACTAATTCTGACTCCAAAAATACCCCTTGTAAAAAGGGGCGAAAGAGTTTTTCTAGCAATGATCCCTTAACTCCTGATTTAGTTAAAGATTCCAAGGCTGAAATATCTTTAGTGGTTGCAATTTGAGCATCTGAAGTAATTAAATACTTCAAAAAGTAACTAACTAGCCCAAGCTGGCTTAGAGGATTTCCTGGCAAATCTTTAATGAGTCTTAAGCGAAAGGATTTATCTCTAAAGGGATCAACAACAATTCTTAGTCTTTTACCATCTCTAATGGCAACACCTGGGCAAAAAGGTTTTAGATCAAGACTTTGATAGTCAAGTAATCTTTTTCCTTCAGAATAACTTGGGTTATATAACTGAAATCCTCGATCAAGTGTGAATCCATCAACATAATCTGATCTGACTCTTCCACCAACTCCATCAGTGGATTCAAAGATGTGAAAGTCTATTTTGTTCTTCTGTAATTCCTTGGCACAAGCAAGACCTGCTAAGCCTGCTCCAATAACGGCAACATTAACTTTCTTTGACATTAGTATTTAAGAGCAGAATTTAAAGCTTAAGATATCTGATTGATTGAATTTAAAACCAGCAGCTTTTAATTTCGATGGTAAAACTCTGCTGGAACCTAAGGCTTCAACTGAAAATTCACCAAGAGCTATTTTTAATGCAATTGCGGGTACATGAAAAAAAGCTGGTTTATTAACCACACTTGATAACGCTTTTGTGAATTCCAGATTTGTTACAGGGTTAGGGTTTGTGAGGTTTACTCCACCTGTAAGTCTTACATCATCAATCAATTTAAATATTGCTCTTATTTCATCTTCCAGGGAAATGTAGGACCAATACTGTTTTCCATTACCTAATTTTCCGCCTAAACCTAATCTGAATAAAGGTAATACTTTTCTAAGCAATCCACCACGCTTACTCATCACCAAACCTGTGCGGGGATGAACAACGCGAATATTGTTGTTTCTTACCCTTTGTGCTGCATATTCCCAGTTAAAAACCACATCAGATAAAAATCCTTCGCCCAAGCTGGCATTTTCATCAACAGCTAAATCTCCAGTATCACCGTAATAACCCATTGCCGAACCTGAAACAAAAACTGAGGGGGGATTTCTTAAATTAACAATGGCATTGGCAAGAGTTTCAGTTGTTTTGACCCTGCTGTTTAAAATTTCTTTCTTATATTTTTTTGTCCAGCGACGATCCCCAACACCAGCACCAGCTAAGTGAACTATGGCAGTGGATTTTTCGATGGTGTCTAAATCAAGGATTGCTCTGTTGGGATCCCATTGAACTTCGCTCTTATCTTTCGGGGCTCTTCGAACTAGTTTTACAACTTCAATTTGATTTTTTTCAGCTTCTCTAACTAATGCAGAACCAATTAAACCGGAGGAACCGGTTATCACTAATTTCATATATTTCTATAAACCTAATTCAGATTCGAAATTAGCTTCTTCTAATTTAAGTTTCATTGAAGATAAGAATCTGGCAGCATCTGCTCCGTCAACAAGCCTGTGATCGTAGGTAAGCGCTAAATAGACCATTTGTCTAATAGCAATTTGATCATTTCCATCGCTACCTTTAACTACTACTGGTCTTTTAACTACGGCACCTGTTCCAAGAATTGCAACTTGTGGTTGATTAATGATTGGGGTATCAAATAAAGCACCACGGCTTCCCGTGTTAGTTAAAGTGAAAGTTCCACCACTTAATTCATTTGGGGTTACTTTGTTGTCTCTTGTTCTGTTTGCAACATCTTGAATTTTTCTTGCGAGTCCAGCAATTGAAAGATCTCCAGCATCTCTAATGACTGGTACTAGTAGTCCTCGTGGTGTATCTACGGCAACAGCTAAATGAATAGCGTCACTATAGGTAATTTGTGAAGCGTCAGCTGAAATCGTGGCGTTTACTATTGGGAATTCTTTCAAGCATTCGACTGAAACTTTTGCAAAGAATGGAAGAAACGAAAGTTTTACACCTTCTCGAGCAACAAAAGATTCTTTTACTTTGTTGCGTAAAGTAGCAATCTTAGTTACGTCAACTTCAACAACGCTGGTTAATTGTGCAGATATGTGAAGTGACTGAACCATTCTTTCAGCAATAATTCGTCTAAGTCTTGTTGTTTGTTCAATTCTTCCTCTAAGAGGTTGTTCAGTATCTGCAACAGGTTTTACTGGCGCAGCTGGTTGGCTAGGTGTAGGAACTGGTTGAGCAGTTGCCACAGGAGCAGGAGCAACTGGAGTTGGTGTGCTGACAACTTGAGCTGGTGCTGCTGCTGAGTTTCCAGATGCATTCAAAATATCTTCTTTTTTAATTCTGCCGTTTGTACCGGTTCCAGTTACTTGGGATAAATCAATTCCTTTTTCCCTGGCAAGTTGTCTAACAATTGGCGTGGTGTATTTATCTTGTGCATTATTTGATGTTGCAAAAACTTTTGGTGCTTCAACCACTGGTGCACTTGGTGGGGTGGTAACTGTTTCAACTTTTGGTGCAGCAACAGGAGCTTGTACAACTGGTGCACTTGGTGTTGGTGCTACAACTTTTGGTGGTGTTCCAGCACTTGCGGATGTAGAAATAACTGCCAGCACAGCTCCAACTGCTGCTACTTGGTCTTGAGCAACTTTAATTTCAGCAATTACCCCTGCTGCAGGAGAAGGAAGTTCAGTATCAACTTTGTCAGTTGAAATTTCAACGATTGCTTCATCTAATGAAACACTGTCGCCCACGTTTTTTAGCCAGCGAGTAATTGTTCCTTCGGTAACTGATTCACCTAGTGCAGGAAGTAATACGTTCACAGTTGCTGAACCTGTTGAAGTTGGTGCAACAGGAGTAGTTACAACTGGTGCAGCTGGAACAGGATCAGGAATTTTTGCAACAGGTTTTTCAACTACAGGTGCTACTGGAGGAGTTGGAGCTGGCGGGGGAGTTTGCACAACTGGAGCAGTTGGTTGTGGTGCACTTTGGGTTGCACCATTTGCTTCACCAATTACTGCCATAACTGCACCAACTGCGATAACTGAATCTTGTGCGGCTTTAATTTCTAATAAAACTCCAGCAACTGGAGAAGGTATTTCTGTGTCAACTTTGTCTGTAGAAACTTCCACAATGGCTTCGTCTACTTTAATTACATCGCCCACATTTTTTAACCAACGAGTAACGGTTCCTTCGGTTACTGATTCACCGAGTTGGGGCATTGTTACGTTAGTTGCCATTTAAATACTTTATCCTTTTCTAGTTAATCGTGGGTATGAAGCGGTTTGCCGGCAAGTGCCATGGCAGCTTCACCCATTGCTTCAGACATTGTTGGATGAGCATGAACATATGGTGCAACATCTTCTGGTGAGGCATCCCATGAATACATTAATTGTGCTTCAGCAAGTAGTTCGCCAACTCTTGATCCCAACATGTGAATTCCAACCACTTGGCCACCATTTTTAAGTGCAATAAGTTTAATGAATCCAGCAGTCTTAAGAATTTGGCTCTTACCATTTCCAGCCAAGTCATATTGCACAGTTCTTAACTGATCTGCACCATATTTTTCTTTAGCAGCACTTTCATTCAAACCAACTGAAGCAATTTCAGGTTCTGAGTAGGTAACTCTTGGAATAGCAGTTATGTCAATAACTCTTGGATTCAAACCTTTAATGTGTTCTGCCACAAATATTCCTTCTTGGAACCCTTTGTGAGCAAGTTGTGGTCCGCGCACAATATCGCCAACTGCATAAACATTGGGAATACTTGTTTGTAAATTCTCATTAACCTTGATTAGCTCACCATCAAATTCCAAGCCTGCTTCTTCAAATCCTTGGTTTCTAGTAGCAGATCCTCTTCCAACAGCTACTAGCATTAAATCTGCTGCAAAAGTTTGCCCATCTTCAAGTTTTGCCACCACACCATGTTTGGTTTTATCAACACCGGCAAAACGAACACCGGTTGAGAAATTAATGCCACGTTTTCTAAATGCGCGTTCCATAGCTTTTGAAACAGCTTCATCTTCGGCAGGAACTAATCTTGGAAGTCCTTCAATAACAGTTACTTCTGAACCTAAAGATTTCCACACACTGGCAAACTCAACACCAATGACGCCACCGCCCAGAATTATCACACTGGCAGGAACTTTATTTAGTTTTAAAGCATGTTCTGAGTTGATTACTTGTTCACCGTCAACTTCTAAACCTGGAAGTGATTTTGGAAAAGAACCAGTAGCAAGCACAACATGAGTCCCAACAAATTCTTGATCGCCAACTTTAACTTTGTTAGGACCAATGAATCTTCCATCACCAGTGATGTAATCAACACCACGATGTTTTACTAAACCTTGCAAACCTTTGTAAAGACGATTTACAACACCGTCTTTGTAATTATTTACNTCAGGCATATCAACGCCTAATAAATTNGATTTAATNCCAAATGAGGCAGATTCTCTAACACTGTCTGCAATTTCACCTGCATGTAATAAAGCTTTTGTTGGAATGCATCCACGATGTAAACAAGTTCCACCAAGAACATCNCGTTCAATTAGTGCGACTTTTAAACCAAGTTGGGAACCACGTAANGCTGCGGCATAACCGCCGCTTCCTGCTCCAAGGATTACTAGGTCGTATGAGGCCACTTGTAACCTTTCTTCTGATTCCACCCTCGTGAGGCTTGTCTATCTATATCCTTTCACGCAAGTCAAAACCAGCAATTTCGGGTTTGAGTATATAGAGAAGAAATTAACTTCTAAGTGCTGAAGCCATTTGGTGGAAATCCTCAGTAAGAACATCAATCTCATCTTGCCCATGAGCAAAGCTGATCAGCCATTGTTCATCCAGCCCTGGAGGTGTGATGATGCCACGATTCATAGACCACAGCCAGGAAAGTTCGGAAACTTTGAAGTCGGTTGCTTTGTAGTCGCGATAATTTCGAACCGGGGCAGTAGACCAGGTGACGCAACCCTTCACACCAAAACCAACAGTGTGAGCAGGTAATTCAAATTCACCAATAGTCTCATTAATTTTATTTAAAGCTTTTAAGTTGAAATCTTCAGAACTCTTGAATGTTTCTGGGGTGGAAATTTTATCCATTGCTCGCACACCAGCCATCGCTAAAGGATTTCCATTAAAAGTTCCGAAGTGAGTCATTTGACCTGTGGTAATTGCATCCATGATTTCTTTCTTGCCACCAAAAGCTGCAACTGGAACTCCACCACCGATTGATTTAGCAATAGTTATCAAATCTGGTTTTACACCTAATCTTTGGGCGGCACCTTGTGGTCCTGCAGTCAAACCAGTTTTAACTTCATCAAAAATCAAAACAATATTGAACTTGTCACATAGTGCCCGAACACCTTCTAAGTAACCTTCGTCAGGTAAAACGATGGCAATGTTTTCTAATACCGGTTCAAGAATGAAGCAGGCAATATCTTTGTGATGCTGGGTAAAGACTTTTTCCAAAGCGTCTAAATTGTTAAAAGGAACAACATAAACTTCACCGGCGGTAGTTCCTGGTTGGCTGATTGCATTTGGTGAATTTGCATCCCCAGCTTTATCAAGGGAAGGTTTGGCAGAAACCATTAATGGATCAAATGATCCGTGGTATCCACCTTCTAGTTTCACGATAGCGTTTTTGCCAGAATAAACTCGAGCCAATCTTGTGGCATACATTGTTGATTCAGTTCCAGAATTTGTAAATCTAACCATGTCTAAACCAAAGCGAGTACAAATTCTTTCGGAGGCATCTCTAGTAATTGGTGAAGGTGTTACAAAAAGCATTCCATCTGACAAGGAGTCTTTAATTTCTTGCACAACTACTGGGTTTAAATGTCCTGCCAAGATGGCACCAAAGCCCATTGAAAGATCTAAAAGTTTTCGACCATCAACATCAGTCATCCAGGCACCACTAGCAGAAGCTATGGAAATTGGATAAGGAGTCCAATGTTGAAAACTTGAGGCAACTCCTAAAGGAGTTACTTTGGAGGCGAGCAAGGATTCTTTTTCAGAAATTCCAGTCTCGTTGGTGAATTTTGACCATTCTTGTTTAAGTAAGGAATCTAACTTTGATTCATTTAAAGGTTTAGAAGTTGTAGGAACAAAACGATAAGTTTGAGCGTGCGATTTTGGGAAATTCATTTTTACTGCAACTATTTTTATTTATTTAGTATCTCTAAACAAAAAAAGTAGTTATTCACCTGCGCTTTTTTCTGAGTCTAGCCTAACTATATTTTTAAGCAAAAAATGTTAATTTCGTGAGGAAAATAATTAAGTTATTTAATTTTTGGCAAGTTTTTGTGCCAGATGAACAAGAGTTCTGACTCCAACACCTGTGCCACCAAAACCGTTGTAGCCGTAAGGAGCACCTTCATTAAAAGCTGGTGGTGCTATATCTATATGCACCC
>B570J14230_10000884_pt1 | contig 12181 bp, 13 predicted proteins | sample LakMenepilimnion_3_FD_14230 | JGI IMG/M metagenome (IMG submission 14230) | reverse complement strand
ATGGCTAATTTAGCTATGGATGTTGCTGAAAGATTAAGCGCGCAAGGAATGGGTGTAACAGTTGTGGACCCTAGGTGGATTAAGCCTCTACCAAATTACTTGTCCACGTTGGCAGCAAAACATAGATTGATAGCTGTTGTAGAAGATAACTCCAAATCAGGTGGAGTTGCAGCAAGTATTTCTCAATTCTTAAGAGATAGAAACATTTACACCCCACAAAGAGATTTTGGAATACCTGAAAAGTTCTTAAACCATGCAACACGTGCCCAAGTTATGGCTGAAATTGGNTTAACTTCACAAGATATCTCAAGAGAAATCATTGAAGCCTTAGCAAGACTTGATAATGCGCGTACTGAAAGTTCCAACAAAAACTAGTTTTTACTAAACCATCTCAATTGAGCTGCGTGTTTGGCTAGCACTTTTTGTCCCACTTTAAATTCAATTGGGGCACTAATGCGCGTACTAATTCGTGATTTAAGATCTTTCTTCATTTCTAAGTAAACTAAAGCATCATGACCGAAGTACTCAATTTCTGTGATGGTGGCATTAAAATTATTGGCATCAGCAGTGATAGATATTTCTTCAGGTCTAATTACAACTTCTCCTTGAACACCATTTTCAGGAATTGATTCATCAAAAATTGTGAAGACTTTTCCTTGCCCATCCTTGATAGCCGGAATCACAATTGAATCGCCAGTACTTAAGGCAACATCTGGTTGAACAGGTGAGTTATAAACCTCATGAGGAGTTCCAAATTGAATGATTTTTCCATTTTTCATGGCGGCAACGTAATCAGCCATAACTAATGCTTCTTCACGATCATGTGTAACAAGTATTGCTGTGGCATTAGTTTGAGTCAGAATATGTTTAACTTCAACTCTTAAATCATCTCTAAGTTCTGCATCTAGTGCAGCAAAAGGCTCATCCAGTAAAACTAAAGCTGGTTTAGGAGCAAGAGCTCTTGCTATAGCAACTCGAAATTGTTGCCCACCACTTAATTGACTTGGCATTCGTTTCTCAAATCCAACTAGGCCAACAATCTTTAAAATTTCACTTACTCGATCCTTGTTTTCGGAATCATTTTTAAGTCCAAATGAGATATTTTTTTCAACAGTTAAATGTGGAAATAGTGCACCTTCTTGAGGCACATAACCAATGTTTCTTTTCTCTGGTGGAACTAGAACACTAGAAACACTCATTAATTTTCCAGCAATTCTGATGGTTCCTGAGACTGGTGGAACAAAACCTGCAATTGATCGAAGAAGTGTTGACTTGCCACATCCAGAAGGTCCCAAGACTGAAACTAATGATCCAGCTTCAACATTTAAGTTTAGGGAATCTAGAACAGTTGTGTTACCAAATTTTGTTGTCAGGTTATCAATTTGTAAAAATGTCATGTTATCTGTCTTCCATTCTTACAGAATCATTGTTTCGATTAAGCAGGTAGGAAGGGATTGAAGCAATAACAACAAGCAACAAGGCATAAGGAGCAGCTTGAGCGTATTGACTGATTGATGTAGCAGTCCAAAGTTGAGTCGAAAGGGTCTCAAAGTTAGTTGGTTTCAAAATAAGTGTGGCTGGAAGTTCCTTCATTGCAGTAACGAAAACTAGCAACCATCCCGAAAGAATTCCAGGAAGCGCAACTGGAATTGTCACTCTAAACAAGGTGCTTAGATAGTTTTTCCCTAAGGATCTTGATACATCTTCTAGTTGGGTTGAAACTTTAGAAATATTGGCCTTCACAATTCCTATTGAATTAGCCATGAAAAGAAGGGCGTAAGCAATAGCCAGAAGGAAAATTGTTTGGTAGATAAAAGGAAGCCATTTAACACTCAACGCAACTAGTGAAAGTGCTATCACAATTGAGGGCACAGCATGCGTGATGAGAATTGTGGATTCAATTTTGTTGGCAAGTTTTGTCTTGAAGCGTGCTCCTAAAATTCCAAGTGGTACGGCAAGTAATAGAGCTAAGGTTGCTCCGATAAAAGAAACTTGAATTGTATTAAGAGATGCATTCAAGAGCTGACTAAAATCTAATTCTTGTCGAACACTTAAGCTTCGCGTTATGAGTACATAACCAGGAACACCAATTATAAAAGCATTTAGCACTACAAATAGCGAGAAAGCCAAATACCTTAATTTTCCAATATTTGAAATAATTGATTGTCTACTAGTTCCTGGACCAATTTTACTTCTATAACTTGTACCAGCAAATTTTCTAGAAATATTCACAACGAAAAGACTTACTAGCAGCAATATAATTGAAATTGTTGCCGCACTCGATCTGTCATAAGTTGCGCGATAGGTTGTAAAAATTAATCGTGTCAATGTATCAACTTTAAGAATTGCAACAGTTCCAAATTCACTTAAAGTGTAAAGTCCGGCCAGTAAACTTCCTGACAGTGCAGCTGGTCTAATTTGTGGCCATAAACTTTGAGAAAAATTCCCCAAGTATTAAACCTAAAGTTCTTGCTACTTCCTCTTGAGAAGAATCAATAGCCTTTCAAATTTGCATAAACAGGAATAGCTACAAATGGAAAGCTTGCGCAGCTAAGAACAATTACTGCAAACCAGAATCCTTGCAAAGTTGGGATTAAAGTGATCCAACTGTAGGTCAAAACATAAGAAGGCATTGCAAGTGGAATTGGCAGTAAAAGTAACCAAAATTTTCTGAATACAACATTTGTTCTAGATATTGTCCAAGAGGTAAAGACACCGAGTACTAAGGCAAATATTCCTACAAGAATTGATAAAGAAAGAGTGGTAAAAATAATTGAATAAATTCTGGGTCTTGATAAGACATTGATAATCCCGCTGAATCCATTTTCACTTGATCTAATTACTAGATAAATTAAAGGTATAAGTATCAGAATTAAACTAAATACGGCAAAAGCCCCCAAGAACTTTGGAGGCTTATTTAAACCCTTAATTGCTATTGGGCTTGTTGTTGTTTTATTTATAGGAGCCCACTTGTGATGAGAAGTTCTTGGGTTTTTGCAACATCTGTGAGTTGACCTAATCGCACGTTTGGAATCCCCAGCTGATCCAACGGCGGTAGCCCAACAGGTGCCACAACTCCATCAAGTAGTGAGTACTCATATGTTTCAGTTACAAATCTTTCTTGAGTAGGTTTGCTCAGCAAATAACTAAGGAGTTTTAATGATGCTTCCTGTTTTTCACTCGTTTGCAAAATTCCAAGAGCTGATACGTTTAGTAAATTGCCCGGGTCTTGATTGTTAAAGAAGCTAATCCCAACATTTATTTCTCTACCAAGATTTTCAGAAACCTCTGCCACGTAGTAATGATTTGTTAAACCTAGATCAACCACACCTTGGTCAATTGCTTCGACCATTTGAGCATTTTTTTCAAACTTTTGTGGTTTATTGGTTTTAATCCTTTAAGCCATTCAAGTGCTTTTTCTTCACCACGAAGTTGCACAACAGCAGTTATAAAACTTTGGAAAGAAGCATTTGTTGGGGCTATTGCAATTTTTCCTGACCACTTAGGATCCAAAAGTTCATCAATAGTTTTTGGTAAATCAGTTGCTGAATACTTCTTGTTGTTATAAGCAACAATTCTGGAACGTCCGGTTATTCCTACCCATTTAGAATTTGGATCTCTAAATTGTTCAGCGACAACAGATATAGCACTTGAATCCAAATTCTTAAATAAATCCTGGGCCGCAACAGCGCCAATTGCTCCTGCATCTTGTGACAAGAAAACATCGGCAGGGGAGTTTTTTCCTTCTTCAAGTAATAAAGCTGCTAACTCTGCTGAATCCCCATATCGAGCTTCAACTTTTATTCCAGTTTGAGCAGTGAATTCATCAAAAAAAGGAGATATAAAATTCTCATTCCTACCTGAATAAATAGTTAGGGTAGAAGTTTCAGTTTGATCTTGGTCAGTTGCTGAATTATCGGAAGCGATTGTGCAACTGGAGATGGTTAGTACGGCTAAGCCCGCAACGAAAATAGATCGAAATCTCATTTTCATAACTCCCGGGTTGGCTAAATATGACGTTAAGTCAAACCTAACTCAGGGAGCAGAATTAGTCAACCTTGGGGTTGTCTAATGAAGAAAGTAACACTGGCGCAAGATTTTGCGCCTGCCAATCACGGGCCCCTTGAGAAATCAACCAATCATTGATGGTTTCTAACTGATCAGTTGGTTTATCCCAGCACCATTTTTTGACTAAATCAGGTGAGCAGAGATGCTCAACTGGAATTAGTAATTCTTCACTCAATTTATGTAACTGTGCCTTAACAAATTGCAAACGATGATATGCCTCAGGTCTTTTTTCTAACCAAGATTTGGGAGCAGGGTAGCTCTCAGCACCTTTTTGTTTAACTGGCCACTGATCAGGACCTAATTGCAAAGCAATTTGTAATTGTTCAAACCAAATCTCTGCATCATTTTTAGCAGGGCGGTATTTAATGGAAGCTAAATCTTTTAATTCTTGAACAGTCTTGGGTTTTTTGGCTGCAATCTCAACAATTCCAGCATCGTTTAGCACTCTGCCCGCAGCGATATCTCTTTGCTGTGCAATTTCATCTCTTTTTAACCAAATTTGTCTAACAATGGCTGAGTCTTGCCCACCTCTGACTTCATGCATACCTGAAGTTCTTCGCCAAGGATCATTTCTTAATCCTGGGCTTTGCCAGGAACAAAGTGCTTTAAATTCTTGTTGGGCTAAATTAAGTTTGTTGTTATCAATTAATTTCTGTTTCAGAGATTTTCTTAATTGGTGGAGAAATTCTACATCAAGAGCTGCATAAACTAACCAATCTTGAGGTAACGGTCTTTTTGACCAGTCAGCTGCTGAGTGCTCTTTATCTAAAGTAATTTGTAATTCATCTTCCAATAAACCACCTAATCCAACGTGGGGAAGTGACAATAAGCGTGCTGCAAGTTCTGTGTCAAAGATTTCTCCAGGTTTTAATTCCAGTTCAAACAGGCAAGGTAAATCTTGGGTGGCAGCATGCAAAATCCAAGACTTGTTATTTAGCAGTTGTCTTAAAGGAGTTAAATCTTTTATTGAGGTTGGGTCAATCAAGTAAATATCTGAAGTAGCACTTGAAATTTGAAGCAGATATGCGCGTTGCGAATATTTAAAACCAGAGGCTCTTTCAGCATCTATTGCATAAGGCTGTTCATCTTTTTCTAGATTGTTACAACAATTAATTAATGATTCCTGATTATCGATTAATTCAAAATTCCTGATGGGCTTAGTAATGTGGGTGAGAAAATCTGCTTCTTCTAAAGCGATTTCTTCCAACGACTCAGACATAGGTAACTAGCCAATCACACCATCTCTCAAGGCTTGCGCCACGATCAAACTTCGGTCATGAATACCACTCTTTTTCCTAACATTTCTAAGTAGTGATTTAGTTGTTGACACAGATATCTTTAAATGCAGTGCTATTGCTTGCATGCTCATACCAAGTGATAAATCTTGGACTAGTGTTTTTTCCGATTTTGTTAGATTCCAATTCTTTTTTGGAATCGTGATTTTCTCTTTAAAGACAATAGCTCTTATTTCTTTTTTCAAAATTTGATTTAAACTAACTAAATCTGGTTTTTTACTAAATAATATGATGTTTTCAGAACCAGCATTAGCTAATTCATGAACTAGATTTATGCCATATTCTGGTCCGATTCGCTCATCAATTAAACAAACTTGAGTTGGGCCATTTTTTCTTATGTGATTTCTAATTTGATTACTGTTAACAAGATTTATCCAATGAGTAACACCACTGTTTTTACAGATCAAATGATATTTTGAAATATCTTGTGAGTTAATGGCAATTAATGCTGTGATTTTTGGTTTCAAGATAAAACTAGGACGAACAAACCCTCTTAAAAGGTTCCTTAGTTATAGAACTTTTTTGATTCGAGACATTCCTTGAGGAAGTGGTTGTAATCCGGCAGCTTGACACAATAAATCTCCCCAAGCAGCAACGTGCAAACCAAGATCACTTGAAACTGTCCATGAGGCGCGAATTTCAATTGTTCCTTCAAGAGGGTGAGAATCTAATTCACCATATGAATCTGATGAAGTTCTTGTCACAGTTCCGGATAGGTCTTGAGCTTTTATTTTTCGGTGTTCAAAGCAATCCAGTAACCAACTCCAACCAACTTGGGTTAGTAATGGATCATTAGCTAAATCTGCTTCAAGGCGAGCTTTGGTGAAGGTAACCAGTCTGGTTGTGCCATTCCAGGCTTCAACACCTGCAGGATCAAAGAGTAAAACTAAACGACCATTACTTAAATCATCTTCTCCTTCTAATACTTCTGCAGCAATTGCTAATGAATAGGGAGCAAGACGCATTGGTGCTGGAACTTCTTCAGTTGAAATCTCAGGTCTAAATGGGGCAGTGCGCACATCTTGAACTAGTTGCTCAAATTGGGAATTTTCGAATTTCACTGAACTAACTGTAAGTGTTACTGGTGTGACTAAAGTGATGAAACGCCGAAATGTGAGTTTTTATTCTGCCGGCTGCAAGCAAACTGCGTTTATGCAATATCTCAAATCGGTAGGAGTGGAAAAGCCTTCGCCTTCAAATACATGACCCAAGTGTGATCCACACGTGGCACAACGAACTTCAACTCTTTTTTGACCGAGGGAATAATCAGGTAATTCCACAATTGCCTCTTTGGCCAGAGGTGACCAAAATGATGGCCAACCACATCTTGAATCAAATTTTTCATTTGAAGTAAATAGTTTTGCTCCACAACCTCGACATGAGTAAGTTAAATTTTCACCTTTTTGAATTTCTCCACTCCAAGCTGGTTCAGTTCCAGCGTTACGTAAAACATGGTATTCAAAATCAGATAATTCTTTTTTCCATTGTTCATCGGTTTTTTGAACAGGATAGGGCTGACCATCGGGTTTGGTGTTTGAAATAATTTCACTCATTTAAAATTTGTGCCCTTCGTTTAAGTATCTAACAAATATAGTTTGATCTTCTTGCAAAACGTGCAGAGGCTTAAAAGTTGGGTTGATTTTAAATTCTTAGCCTCAACAATGGAGGTAAGATTTGGGTTTTCTGAAAATTTAGCAACAATGGAAAGATCTAATTCATCTAAGATATTTTCATTAATCAGGCCGTGGAGTAAAGTTGGCCCACCTTCACAAAGAATTCTTTTAAATGATCTTCTAACAAGATCTTGTTTCACACTTTTTAGATCAACTTGGATTTGGCCACAAAATACAAACTCTGCTAAACCAATAAAAGGTTTGATGTTTGAGTCATTGCTTTGACTGGTGTAAACAAGAGGTTGCTCATCATCTGTTCTTGACTTAAACCATTCTTTGGTGAAGTTAAGATTGTTTGAAACAATGGCTAATCTAGGTTTTTTGGCAAGTCTAAGTTTCTTTCTTAATTCTTGATTTTTCTCATTAACTTTTATATTCAAATAAGGTGCTGATTGTGCAGTTTTTGCTCCCACCAGAATTACTTCACTAAGTTGTCTTAACAATCTAAATATTTGTTTATCAGCATCGGTGCTAATTTCTAAAGTTTTATCGTTTTTATCAGTTATGCCACCATCAAGTGTTTGAACCATATTTGCTCTGATCCAGGGTTTATTTGGCCAAGGATAAAAATCGATTAAATCTAGGTCCGATATGACTTTTTCAGGAGCAGGGGAAATAACTAACATTTTTCAGGCCCTGTTCCTTTCTGGTTAGAGGCAATCTGTCGCAGGAACTCATCTTTCAAACCTAGGGGATAGGTTTGAGTGTTGCTTCTTGGCAAAGTCTAAACCACGGGAGTAACATCTTTAACATGATTAAACACTTCAAATCCTCTGCATTAATACTGTCTTTATTCCTATTGCTTTCAAGCCTGACTACACCTGCCCAAGCAGCTACTGCTTTAACTAAAACTCAGCAAGCAAAAGTGGCTGCAGTTTTCAAAGCCATTGCTTCTAGTAACCCAGATTCAATGAGTTCCAGCAAAAAGCATGTCTCAGGAGCTGCCGATTTAGCTTTAAGTGTTGTTCAAAACTATTACTCAACTGAAAAGTACATGCGCTCAATTTCAACTGTGGGTAGACCTTTAGGAATTACTCCGGCAAATGCGGCATTGGGTAGTGCCAAGATCACCAATGGCAAAGTTGTTTTAACAACTGCTGCTCCAGGCTTTTCTGGAACTTACACAGATTTCAAATTCAACAAATCAGGCAAAATTACTTCTTGGTCAATTAGTTCATCAGGTGGCAGCAAAGTAAAACTTGCTGATCGCATCAAGTCTTTACCGAAAGTCACTTGGCAATATGCCAATGACATCAAAGCTGTTTACTGGGGTAAAGGTGTGCAGATGGATTCGGGCATTGTTTATCAGGATTCATTAGGAAGATGGATCATCCAACTAGCTGTTACCAATGTGGCTGGTGGGAATAACACTAAGTCTTTGATTGCCACCACTGGAAATTATCAATCACCTGACAAAAAACTTTATGCCACAACTTCAACACCAGTGGGATGTTTTGAAACCGGACAAACAGTCTTTGTGACCTCGGTAGTTCCAGCAGGTGCGGTGGTTTTGAGTGGGGTTCGAGCTCTACTTGAGGTTCCTATGAGCAATGGCTGCGAACCAGATGACTCAAATCGCCTCGAAGTGACCATCAGACCCTAGTTTTTCCCCAGCAGCGCGCCTTGGAGGCTGCGAAAGTCCAGGTAGTTGGTATGGTCTTTAACTATGCGCCTTCAAAGACGCCTGGTTACCCTGACGATTTCGGGACTGCTAGCCAGCACAATCTCAATCTCACCTGCCTACGCAGATGGGGTTCCTAACTATCCAGGATCCTCTGCCCTGCAAACAGGTGCTGAAAACAGTTCAGTTAAAAGAATGCAAGCTGCATTAATCGAACTTGGTTATGACATTCCAGTTTCTAACGGTAAATATGGCCCAGCAACTACCAGAGCCGTTTCAAGATTTTATGCCGATAACGATGACTATGTTGATGGAACTTCAGTTGGACCAATTGGTTGGAATGAAATATTTATTGCTTTAGAAGAACAAAGAGCAGCTAACAGATCTGAAAAAGAATATGACGAAGCCACAGCTGAAGAAGTCGCAGCACAACTAAATCCTGAACAAGTTGCAACTTTAATTCCTGAAGGTCAACGCGGTAAACAACCAGCGCGTGGAACAAGCAGTCGAAAACTTCCTTACAAGATGCCAGTAATTGGTGAAATCTCTGCTGTTTACAACCAAAAGGGTAGACGCTGGTCTGGCAGAAGACATGATGGTATTGATATTCGTGCCCCAAGAGGAACCGTTATAAAAGCTGTTGTGGAAGGCAAAGTAATTTTTGCTGGTTGGAAAAAAGCTTATGGCCGACTAATCATCATGGAACATTCTGATGGAACCACTTCTTGGTATGCCCACATGTCTAAAAGAATTGCTAAAAAAGGTGACTACCTACAAATTGGAGACAGAATTGGTCTAGTTGGCGCATCTGGCCACACCACCGGCTCACATCTTCACTTTGAAACCCACAACGCAAATGATGAAAAAATTAATCCAGTTACCTGGTTACAAACAAGAGCTTGGAAAATTGAACCTGCAAAAGAAACAACAGATCCTGCTGCACAAACTCCAGCAGAACCTGTTGTGGAAGAGAAATAACTTTCTTTCCTAGCCTTGGTTAGATTTAGAGGCTTTCTTTTCTTGCTTTGCTGCCCTTTTTTCTTTCAATGATTTTGCGGCAGGCTTCTTCTTGTTAACCTGGCCCTTGGATTTTTCACCCATTGAAATGCTCCTTTAGATGAGTACTTACCTACTCATCTTGGCATGAAAAATGAAATATTTCCCACAATTTCAAGTCCGTTTTAACCAAAGGTCGATATGGCATAGTGTTAAGGGTGGGACTAAAAATCAGGTTTAGTAAACAAATATTCATATTCTTATTGGTTTTACTCTTTGCCCACTCCACCACAGCCTCGGCTATGCCGATGCCTCGCGATGCAGAAATTGATAATGCCCGAGCAGAAATTGCTGAAAGTAAAAAAGAACTTAAAGCTGCCCAAGATGTTTTGAAACAAACCACCGAAGAGCTAAACGCTGCATTGCTGAAGATCGAAGAATCAGGGCTGAATTAGAAGAAGCCCAAAGACAAAGAGATCAAATCATTGCAGAAATAAAAGCCTTGGTTGAAGAAATTGCACGAATTCAATCCCAAATCGATGATCTGGTCAGAGCAACCTTTATTGATGGCACGCAACAGGAACTTTATTTAGTCGAGGCCATTTTATCTTCAGCTGACTCTAATGAAGCACTCTCCACATTTGCCTCATTGCAATCCTTGCTCGCAAATAGCAGCAAAATAATCAAATTACTAAACGACGATAAAGCAGCCTTAGAAATTAAGGAAAAAGAATTAGAAGTCAGAGAAAAAGAAATTGCGGAAAAGAAAGCAAGATCAGCTGAGATTGTTGTGGAGTTAACCAAGGTTCGGGCCAGAGCTGCTGAAGAAGCCGAAAAAATTAAGAAGATAGTGGCCAATCAGGAAGCAATTTTAAAGAAACTCGTTTTGGCAGGTCTTTCCAGAAATAGGGCAAATGTTGCAGCACGCGTTGGACCAGGGGACAGAATTCTTGGTTCAGATATTTCTCGTTGGCAGCATGCTGGAAATGCACCAATTAATTTTATAAAAATGTATGACGCTGGTGTCAGATTTCTTTTTATTAAAGGAACTGATTCTCATCCTTTAGGGGCAGGTCCTGCAAAGTATTGGTCTTCAATTGATTTTCCTGCCGCAAGAGAAGCAGGTATTTTAACCGGTATTTATCACGCAGCTTTGATTCCTCGTGGAATTAGTGCTGATGCAGCTTTTGGGGCAGGACAACAACAAGCCGATTTGCCAATTGATCACTTAAATTCTTTAGGTGGCTTAGTCCCAGGTGTTTTACCAATTGTTTTAGACATTGAATCATTTTCAAGACCATCAGGAACAGGTGCTGCAGTTGTTACTAATTTTTCTTTAGGGTTTGTTTCAAGAGTAAAAGAGCGAACTGGAAAAGATGCAATTGTTTATTCCAATCTCAACTTTCTCAGAAGTTATTTAAGGAGTCCGCAATTAGCAAACAATCCATTATGGGTAGCAAATTATTCACAAACCACAAATCCTGCTTCAACACCATCTGGTGGTTGCACAAGAACTGTGTGGAGTGCGTCTGCATGTGAATTGAATTGGACTTTCTGGCAATACACCGATCGCGGCAATGGTCCTGCATATGGAATTCCACGTGGTGGACTTGATTTAAACGTATTTGCCTTTGGGGCAAATGAGTTACTAGCTATGGCTGGTTACTAAGTCACACTCGAGTTTTTCATCATGTGAAACTGCTGAAATAGCGCATTGTTTGACCAAATCCTGACTGCTAGCCTTAAGCCCACCAGATCGTCGAATGCAAAAGGATTCATGATGCAGTTAGCAACCCGTCGGGAAAATCTAGGAACCGAAACCGCTTTTGCAGTTTCATTGGCAGCAGCTGAATGGAACGCCAAAGGCAATAAAATTTATCCTTTTCATCTTGGTGATTTAAATCTTCCCACCTCAAAAAACATTGTCGAGGCAATGAATAAAGCAATTGTTGATGGCAAAACTGGTTATTGCCCAGCAGCTGGTATTCCTCAATTAAGAGAAGCTTTGGCAGAAGATGTAAGTGTGCGAAGAAATTTAAAATTTGAACCAGCTAACGTAATTGTGCAACCTGGTGGCAAGCCAGTAATCACTAAATTCATTCAAACAATCATGAACCCAGGTGATGAAGTTTTGTATCCAAATCCTGGTTATCCAATTTATGAAAGCCAGATTGAATATTTTGGGGGAGTTGCAAAACCTTATAGATACGTTCCATCAAGCACTGGCTTTAACATTGATTTAGAGCAAATTAAATCTTTAATTACCCCCAAAACAAAAGCAATTGTTTATAACGATCTACAAAACCCAAATGGTGCCGAGTCCACAGATGCAGAAAGAGAAGCACTAGCTGAAATTGCGATCAAGAATAATCTGTGGGTTTTATCCGATGAAGCTTATTTTGAAATGAGATTTTCTGGTAAATCAAAATCAATTGCTCAAATCCCAGGCATGTTAGAAAGAACAGTTATTCTCTATACGTTTTCAAAGAAATTTGCCATGACAGGTTGGAGACTAGGAGCAGCAATTG
>B570J14230_10000876_pt1 | contig 12241 bp, 9 predicted proteins | sample LakMenepilimnion_3_FD_14230 | JGI IMG/M metagenome (IMG submission 14230) | reverse complement strand
TTTTTTTTAAAAAAATAAACCATTCGAAGATCCTTTGAATAAATGATAAAAATTAAACTATTGTATTTTATAATGGAATTTTCACAGTGTTTTATCGAATCAATTGATGAACCTGTCCTCGTAGTACACAATAAAAAAATATTGGAAATAGTTCGCACACGAATTTGCAAGTACTGGGGTACTACAAGGAAACTTATCTTTCCTGGGGTTCAACCTGTTTCAATTGAGAGGAAGGATCTCTTGTCGTTGGTATCTACCCCGTATACCGTATGTGCTAAATTGGACGGTGAAAGATATTTCTTTTATTCTACAATAATCGATTCAAATCGATTGCAGTTTCTTATTAATAGAAACTTCGATGTATATATCGTTGACCAGAACTTTGCTAATCTCGACGGTGATACATTGCTAGATGGAGAGCTTATTGATAATCAGTTCGTTATTCATGATTCTATTGTTGTAAATGGAAAAAATGTAATGAGTTTTGATTGGGATTCTAGGTGGATGGAATGTGACTCTTTTTTAAATGTGTTGTATAGTTATCACAAAGATCTGTGCTCTTTCCGAATCTGTTTCAAGAAATTCTATAAAATGAATCAGATAAATCAATTGTTCAATGATATGGAAAAAGAAAAAATAAAAAATGACGGGATTGTTATGTACCCTATAAATGATCCGGTTGGATATCGAACACAGTTCAATTTGTTTAAATGGAAGTACAAGCACACTATCGATTTTCAAGTTTCTAGGCATGGAAAAGAATACTTTTTATATTGTTTCGACAAACATTCAATTGTGAAATTTGGTTCTGTACCAGAAGAATCCATGCTTTTTCTTCAACCGTTAGTTGATAACCAGATCGTTGAATTCGTAGTCGAATCAAATAACACTTTCACTCCGATGAAAATAAGAAATGATAAATCGACATGCAATAGTTTTTTCACCGCCTCGAAAACTGTGCTCAATAAAATGGAAAACATAACACATGAAGAACTCATTGGTATTTTTAATCAATCTGATTCAGATTCAGATTCAGAATATGTGAGATTGGAATACTAGATTTTTGAACTTTCATTTCTCAAAAAAAAAAGGTTTTTTTCCGTTTTTTTTCTTTTTTTTTCCACTTTTTCCACTTTTTGCCAAAAAAGATCGAAAAGTTGGTCCTTTAGACACACGAGACACTAAAATTCATTTTTAGTCCAATATATGAATCTTCTGCCCCAAATTTGTATAATGGTGTCCAAATGTATTCGGAAAAACCATTTCACTATTTGCGGTTTTTTTCCCATTTTTGATACCGGAAATTTTTTTTTCTTTTGCGATTTTCATTTTTTTTCAAAAAAAAAAAAAAATCGATTTTTCGTGTTTTTTCAGTTTGCCCCCAAATCATGTAAGGAGAAATTTATCGACTTGGACGGACCAAAAAATCATGAATCACACAAATTTTTTTTTGCGCAAAAATCGCGAAAATCGTTTTTATTGGAAATCCATTTTTTTTTCGGAGAGTGACGTTCCATTTTTTTTTCGATTTTCAATTTAATGAGTTTTAAAAAAAAAAGATTTGCATCCCCCCGCAAAAAAAAACATGAGACACGCCGATTTTGACCCTTTTTTGACGAAAAACAGCTTACACATTTGTATGAAGACAAATTAGTGAAAAAAACCAACTCGCAAATTCATGGTTCCGAGTTTCCTGCGAGTTCGCAAGAAAATCGTCATTTTTCTTGCGACTTTTTGAATTCGCACGATTTCGCAGCTTTTTCTTGCGACTTTTGCGAACAGAAAAAAATAAAAGTTTATAATAAATGTATGAATGCAAACGTTGTGGATATTCAACTTCCAGACGTAACGATATGTATAAACATTTCAATCGTCTAAAAATATGTGATAGTGTGTATCGGGATATATCTATAGAAGAATGTATAGGAAATATGGAAATGGAAAAAGAAAGAAACTTTTGTGAATATTGTAAAAAAACTTTTATTAAGAAAAAATCGATATTAAAACACTTTTGTACAGAAAAAATAAAAAGGCTTGAAAAAGAGCTAGAGAACAAAATACTTGAACTGTCTAACCAGCCTAAAAATACTATTAACAATAATACAAATTGCAATAACACGTATAATATAATAAACATAAACAGTTTTCATAATTCTGATTACTCAAGATTACCCCCAGAAGAAGTTTTTAAGTGTTGTTTGATGGACACTAAAGAACAAAATGTTCCAAGAATAGAAAATCTATTAGAAAAGTTACATTTTGACAAGAATTTTCCTGAAAATCACAATATCAAAATAGAAAACCGACGAACTAATAAAATACTGACGTTTAATGGGGAGAGTTTCATAGAGGAGCAACCTGATATACTGGACACAATTCTAAAGAAACTGGAAGAAGTCATTGAGGAAAGTATAGATAAAACAGCTTCTATTTATATGACGAAGCTTCGTAATCATCTTGGTTATATGGAAAAAGATGAAGAATACAGTAACGTTGTGACAGATGAAATACTCAAATCGTTATACAATAATAGAAAGATAGTAAATGATACGCATAAAACAGCAAAGAAGTAATATTAACTACCCAAACGTATTTTCAGTACTGATCACAGTATATAAAAATCCATCTTCAGTGTCCTTATTCTTTTCATATACTTTTTTTATACTTTCAGATGTTGTGCATAATTTATTGTTGAAGATCATATACATCGCCTTAGATTGTGGCAACTTGATACGCTTTCGAATCACATATTGAAACTGCCCAACCGATAATTCTTCGGGAACTAGGTATTTTTGCTTGTCGATATCTCGAATGTCATTACATTTCTTGGATATTTCTACAATCACTGGAATTCTATCCTTGAATTTATCCATGATTCGTTTAGATTCTAATTGTCTTTTCTCAGAAGAAAATTCTTTCTTGAAGGATCCTTCCTTACACGATGTCATCGTTAATATAATACAACATAAAAAAATGAAATAAATTACATTAACACAATGTATGGACCTCACGTTGATCATTCCTTCTTTAATCTTATTAAGTATATTCTTGCATCAATCGATATACCAGAAATAATAAGGAATGTAAATAAATTTAATGACTTTAGTTTTAATTTGGAAGGCAGCGAAGCAGAAACTGACAGCGAAATAGAATGCACAATTGAATGCACAATTGAAGGCAGCGAAGCAGACGCCGAGTATAGAACAGAACCATTTCTTATTTTGAGAACAGAGTTATCTGTCAATTCTGTGTGTAAAATCTTATTATATATCGAAGAGAACGGTGCCGAGTTTTCGAAAGAACAGTATATCCATTACTTTGGAAAATGGATCAATGATTTTCCAAAATTAAAGAACATGTATTCTTCTATTTTGAAAAAAGCGAACTTTAATAACAAAACAAACAAAGAGAAACTAAAATTACTTGGAATGATCAAAAAAAAAATAGATAAAGATGAACGTATTTTTTACAATAAACTTGAAAAAAAAATAAATTCTATTTATAAATAATGGCGATAATCGGTTCGAAGGTCCAAGTATGGAGAGGAGTGGCAGATCAGACTTCGTCTGGTCTTTCCAAGAAAGACCTCACACGAAAGAAGATTGATGGAAAATGGAGGTATCGCAGCAAGAAACAAATGGCGGTTGTAAAGAAAAAAGGACAAAAGTCTCGTATCCGCTGGACAGCGGCTTTGAAAAAGGCGAGGGTGATGTTAAGAAAGGAATACCCTGAATCAAGTGGGAAATTGGTGCTCGTTTTGAAACCGTCGAAGAAATATTCTGGATTGCGTGTAACTAAAAATGAAAAAAAATGGGGTAATTTTTTATACAAAACAGCGAAATTGCTTTATAGTAGTTCAAAATAAATAGTTTTTATATACTTGTTCGTATTTGGGTCGATTATCATTAAAGAATGTAAGTATCTGTTTCTAAGCTTACTTACATTCTTTTGTTTCTCTATAAATTTATCATAATCATAAGTATAAACCCCAGTTGTTATGAATTTGGTTTTATGTTTGTTAATCTCAACAACTACAAACTCTATAAGAGTCTTCATGTTCAATTCATTGTCAGACTGTCTATTTATTAATAAACCTTTTTTTTAAATTTGTTTTACCTTTCAGTTCTCTTTTCAGTTCTCCTTTCAGTTCTTCTTTCAGTTCTCTTTTCCTTTTTCCTTTCAGTTCTCCTTTCCTTTTTCTTTCAGTTCTCTTTTCAGTTCTCCTTTCAGTTCTCTTTTCAGTTATCCTTTCAGTTATCCTTTCAGTTCTCTTTTCAGTTCTCCTTTCAGTTCTCCTTTCCTTTTTCTTTCAGTTCTCTTTTCAGTTCTCCTTTCAGTTCTCCTTTCAGTTCTCTTTCCTTTTTCCTTTCAGTTCTCTTTTCAGTTCTTTTTTCAGTTCTCTTTTCAGTTCTCTTTCCTTTTTCCTTTCAGTTCTCTTTCCTTTTTCCTTTCAGTTCTCTTTTCAGTTCTCTTTTCAGTTCTCCTTTCCTTTTTCTTTTTTCTTCGAACTCTTCATCATAAATAAATCAATTTCAATAATAGCGACTTTTGGGTTGTCCCAGCTTAATCCATCAAAAGGATATGATTCGTTTTTATACAAGGTATATTGTTTAGTGTAGTCTGCGAACTCTTTGTCGGAAAGATTATCCATTTCAAGAGGGTGTTTCATTCCACATGTTGTTGTGAACACGATCGTTCCAACTGGATTGACAAAGTCTTCATATTCCTTTCTGAAACTGGGGAGTGTGTATGCGAAATCGATAGCGTCTTGTTTAGATTCGTAAACAGCATGTAGTTTCCATGAATTTTCCTTTCTATAATTTGTATAGAATACAACACAGTAACATTTACTGGACATTATTAATAAATTCTTTTTTTTTATTTTTAACAAATAAAAAATATATTATTAACAACACCAATGAATTTGTTTTATAGCGTTTGCGTTCCAACGAGACTTCTTATGGCTTTTGCTGGATATAAATTTAGGGACTATAAAATTTTATTGTCCGTCATTTCCGTGTTAATAGCCGTTGGTTTTATTTACAATGATATAATAAATAAGAAAGGGTTCTTTGGTTCTGATAGATACTGGTCAGGAATCAAACACGCATTATTCTATCTCCTTTTCGCCACGATGTTACTCGTTTTCCCTGACTACGCTTGGTTAGTATTAGTATTGGATGTTCTATTTGGAACTTTCGTGTATGCGTCTCATTATTCTACATAAGAGAAAACAAATACAGCGTATGGTGAATATCACCAACTATATCGTCCCGTAAATTAGAAAGATCAGATTTTAGTTTCTGAGAGTAGAAAAATGCTACAAATGAATCCAATGTTTCTAGTAAAATTGCATCTGTAATATTTTTCAACACCAGATTTTTCGAAACGTTTATTCTTTTGCTACCCTGGAAAATTTCTATGAAACGATCTATTTTTTTATCTAATTCTGAATATAGATTACCACTTGCTACGTGTCTTTCATAATTAGTCGTTTTCCAATGATACAATTGAACGTAAGATTTAAGCTTTATAAAATGGTATATTAATTCCGACATTGTACAAGTTATAAAATAAAATAAAATTTTAAAAAACATAAAATAAAATTTTAAAAAACATAAAATAAAATTTTAAAAAAACATAAAATAATATATCAAATATACTCGAGTTCATCTAGTTTAGAATTCAATTCTTTTATAGCATTTACTAATATAGGAATAATATACGATCCATTCATTCGAAGTTTATCTGGATCTTCGTTGTCTATAATAACAGGGTGGTCTCTCTCAAGTTCAAGGATGTCTTGTGCTTTGAAACCATACCTGACTGGACCAGAAGTTTCTTCCTTGAATCGATCAACCTTGAATTTATACGACACTGGGTTTAATTGCTTCACAAAATCTAGACCATGATGTACAACACCGAATTCAGTTTTGTCTCTTGCATCTGATACAGTTGTCCATGGTACTTGAATATACGCGCCCGTAATTGCAGTGGAACCCATCGAGATTCTATTGTTTACATTCACTATATTAGAAACTGGAGCATATGTTCCTATATCGTTTTGGCAGCCTATCGTTATATTACTCAAACCTGATACGTTATCTTTCATTGCACTATCTCCAATTGCCACGTTATATGCCCCAGTTGTGTCTAGGTTTAACGAGCTATGACCAATTGCTGTATTCTTTGCACCTGTACTATTTGAATACAATGAACTATTACCAACGGCTGTATTGTAAGTTGCAGATGTAGAATATAATGTGTTGTATCCAATAGCTACATTGTATGAACCATTTGCTTGTTGTAGCGAATAAGCACCGATAGCTGTGTTTTGGGTTCCTGTTGTATTGTTATACATTGAATAGTATCCAATTGCCGTGTTAATATGATTCGTGTTTAATTTTAATGAAAGATTACCAACTGCTACATTACCTGTGCCGGATATATTATCATGTAATGAAAAGTATCCTATAGCTGTATTAGTGGATGCAGTTGCCGAATACAACGACTCGTTTCCAATAGCTGTATTCTTGATTCCAGTTGCGTTGGAATATAATGATCTATATCCAATAGCTGTATTATCAGTTGCAGTCGTGTTTGCAAACAACGAACTATATCCAACAGCTGTATTCCTGATTCCAGTTGTGTTTTTGTTCAATGAAGATTCTCCAATAGTTGTATTATCACTTACAGTTGAAGTTGTATACAACGAAGCACTACCAACAGCTGTATTATTTGATCCAGATGTGTTTGCAAACAACGAACTATATCCAACAGCTGTATTATTTGATCCAGTTGTGTTGGAATTTAATGAAGTTCTGCCAAGAGCTGTATTATATGATCCTAGTGTGTTTTTGCTCAACGATTGATATCCAACAGCTGTATTATTTGACACACTTGTGTTGGCATTCAACGATTGATATCCAACAGCTGTATTATTTATTCCAGTTGTGTTGACATTCAACGAAGCACTACCAACAGCTGTATTACCCGACTCTGTGTTTAAACCCAATGAAGCCTGACCAACAGCTGTGTTTTTGGTTCCGGTTGTATTTGTTTGTAATGAAGCACTACCAACAGCTGTATTATATGATCCAGTTGTGTTTTTGCTCAACGAATTATAACCAACAGCTGTGTTTTGGGTTCCTGTTGTATTTAAATTCAACGAATTCCAACCAACAGCTGTATTAACGAATGCAGTGTTTGTTTGTAACGAACCACTACCAACAGCTGTATTACTGAATGAAGATGTATTTGAAAATAAAGAAGAAACCCCAATAGCTGTATTATATGATCCAGTTGTGTTTGAATATAACGAAGAAACTCCAATAGCTGTATTTCTGGACCCAGTCGTGTTGAAATACAATGAAGAACCCCCAATAGCTGTATTATCGTATCCAGTTGTATTCGAATATAAAGAAAGATATCCCATCGCTGTATTGTAGGAGTCTTGTGTATTTTGTAACGAACCCATTCCAATAGCTACATTACCTATCGCACTTGTATTTGAATACAACGATTTGTAACCAATCGCTGTATTTTGATATCCAAAGTTGTTTAATTGTAATGAACTATTGCCAATAGATGTATTTTGATAAGATGTATTGGAATATAACGAATTGTATCCAATTGCTGTATTATCGTTTCCAGTCGTGTTGAAATACAACGAATTAACCCCAACTGCTACATTGTAATATCCACCTGTGTTATAACCCAATGAAGAACCCCCAATAGCTGTATTATCGTATCCACCTGTATTTGAATATAAAGAACGATATCCCATAGCTATATTATTGTGTCCATATCCAGTAGAATATAAAGAATCACTCCCAACTGCCGTATTTTTAATTCCCAACTCATTTTTTTTACATGATCTATATCCAATAGCTGTATTATCAGTTGCAGTCGTGTTTGCAAACAACGAATTATATCCAACAGCTGTATTATTTGATCCAGATCTATTTGAATATAACGAAGAAACACCAATAGCTGTATTATTTGATCCAGATGTGTATGAATTCAATGAATCTGCTCCAATAGCTGTATTGTATGAACCATTTGCTAGTTGTAGCGAACAAGAACCGATAGCTATATTTTGGGTTCCAGTCGTATTTATATTCATCGAATAGTATCCAATAGCTGTATTATCACTAGCAGTTGTATTTTGTTGTAAAGAACCGTTACCAATAGCTATATTGTTGTTTCCAGATGTGTTTGTAAGCAACGAAATATTACCAACAGCTATATTACCTGATGCAGTTGTGTTTGAATACATCGAAGCACAACCAACAGCTATATTACCTGATGCAGTTGTGTTTGCATATAACGAAGTAATTCCAATAGCTGTATTGTTGTTTCCAGTCGTATTTATATACATCGAACCACCACCAACAGCTATATTACCTGATGCAGTTGTGTTTGAATATAACGAATAAATTCCAATAGCTGTATTATATCCTCCTGTTGTGGTTGAATACATCGATTCGCTTCCAATAGCTGTATTGTTGATTCCGATAGTATTTGAATACAATGAACTGAACCCAATGGCTGTATTTTTGATTCCATCTGTATTTGAAAACAGGGAATTGTTTCCCACAGAAACACTTGTACTTACGTCGACCCCAAAAAATGAATTTCCAGTTGACGATAAGTATTTTAATTTCAAAACTTTCGATGTCTTATCAAAAGTAAAAGATGAATCTCCTCCTAACAAATTTGCATTATTAAACTGTACCTGTTTATCCGAACCCCCGACAGAAAGAGAACCAGCACCTGTTGTCCATGATAACGTCCCTGTGCCGTCAGTAGATAAAACAGAACCATTCGAACCTCCGGTCGATGGTAAAGTTAAAGTATAACCGGTAACAGCCACTGTTCCATTTCCAGCTCTGAGTAGTATCCTATTATTTCCAGACCCGGTATCTTCAAGTTGAAGCCCCCCTCCTGAAAGTACCACGTTTCCTGATACAGCCATATTTGTCGTGTTAATATCACCATTCACACCCAGAGAAACTCCGTTCCATGTTAATTTGTCGTCACCAGAAGGCTGTTTTTTCTGATTATTGAATTGTATAGTTGTAGACGATCCCTGAGAAGTTATAAAAGTCATTTATACACATGATAATTATAATTTTTTTAAAAAAATGATGCACCGTTATTCATCAGGCGATTTAATAAAAGAAAACAATCATTTGATCTTAAGCATTTTCCAATTGTTTAAGAAGTTTTCTCATAAATATTAGTCGTTTCTAGTTTACAAGTGAATATACTCTTTATGAAAAGATATATTAACTCGGACACTGTAAAATTCATAAAATAAAATTAAAATTGTTAACAAATATATATCAAATATTTCCAGGTTTACGAACACGGTCGTTGAGTTGATCTATTCTAACATTCAAGTCTTTTATAGCGTTTACTAATACAGGAATGATATAGGATTCGTTCATTCTAAGTTTATCAGAGTCTTCGGAGTCTATAATAACAGGGCTATTTCCCTCAAGTTCAAGAATGTCTTGTGCTTTAAAACCGTATCTAGTAGGACCACAAGTTTCTTCATTAAATCGATCAACCTTGAATTTATACGAAACCGGATTCAAATTTTTGACGAAATCTAGACCGTGTGGTACAACTCCGAAATCTGCTTTGTCTCTTGTATCCGATACAGTTGTCCATGGTACTTGAATATACGCATTTGCGACAACACTGGAACCCATCGATATTCTATTGTTTACATTCACTATATTAAAAACCGGGGAAAACGTACCGCCACTAGCGTAACCTCCTATAGCTATATTACCAGAACCAGTTGCGTTACCACTCAACGCGTCGTTTCCAATGGCTGTGTTGTAGTTTCCAGTTGTGTTTGCAGATAACGAATTATTCCCAATGGCTGTATTGTTTACACCAGTTGTGTTTGCACCCAACGAATTATTCCCAATAACTGTATTCCTTGTTCCAGTTGAGTTTTGTAGTAAAGATTGTACACCAATAGCTGTATTATCATTTGAAGTTGTATTGGATTTCAATGATTGATATCCAACAGCTGTATTATTTGCACCGGTTGTGTTTAAATTTAACGATTCGATTCCAATAGCTGTATTGTAGCTTGCAGTCGTGTTTTTTTCTAAAGAATTACCACCGATAGCTATATTTTGTCCTCCTGTTGTATTTGTTTGTAAAGAATAGTATCCAATCGCTATATTATTTCCCCCGGATGTATTTTGTTGTAAAGAACTACTCCCAATAGCTGTACTATATAATCCTGTTGTGTTTAAATTCAATGAATTGTATCCAATAGCTGTATTGTTGGTTCCAGTTGTGTTTGTTTGTAACGAACCACTACCAACCGCTGTATTATACGACGCGTTATTTGTGTTCAACGAATTGTATCCAATGGCTACATTAGCTGACCCGATTGTATTTTGTTGTAAAGAACCACTACCAACAGCTGTATTATTATTTGCATTTAGTGTCGAATTGGCATTCATCGAAAGATATCCAATAGCTGTATTACCACTTGCAGTTGTGTTTTGTTGTAAAGAACCACTACCAATAGCTGTACTATAAGACGCTGTTGTGTTGGAATACAGAGAATTATTCCCAATGGCTACATTATCACCACCAGTTGAGTTTTGTTGTAAAGAACCAGTCCCAATAGCTGTGTTATTTGACGAGGTATTTAATTGCAATGAGTTATATCCAACAGCTGTATTGTAGTTTCCAGTTATGTTGAAAGATAAAGAACTACTACCAACAGATGTGTTTTGGGCTCCAGTTGTGTTTGAATATAATGAACGATACCCCATAGCTGTATTACTACCTGCATTTGTGTTTTGTTGTAAAGAACCACTCCCGATAGCTGTATTATATCCTCCTGTTGTGTTTTTGTTCAATGAAGACTCTCCAACAGCTGTATTAGCTATTCCAGTTGTGTTTGCACCCAACGAATTACTCCCAACAGATGTGTTTTGGGTTCCAGTTGTATTTAAATTCAACGAATTGTATCCAACAGCTGTATTATTTATTGCGGTGTTTGTTTGTAACGAACCACTACCAATAGCTGTAATATTGTCTACAATTGTATTGGATTTCAACGAATTGTATCCAACAGCTGTATTATTTATTCCTGTTGTGTTTGAATATAAAGAAGAAAATCCAATAGCTGTATTGTTATTTGCACTTGTATTGGAATTCAACGAAGCGTTACCGACAGCTGTATTATTTCCTCCTATTGTATTTAAATTCAATGATTGATATCCAACAGCTGTATTGTTGGTTCCAGTTGTGTTTTTATTCAATGCGCCACTGCCAATAGCTGTATTTTGTGACGCTGTTGTGTTTGCATTCAACGAACTATATCCAATAGCTACATTGTTGATTCCGGTTGTGTTGAAATATAAAGAATTATTTCCAATAGATGTATTATTGTATGCACTTGTATTAGAATATAACGAATTATTCCCAACGGCTACATTTTCATAACCAGTTGTGTTTAAATATAATGAACGATACCCCATAGCTGTATTATTGTTTGCACTTGTATTAGAATATAAAGAATCTCTACCAATAGCTGTATTTTGGATCCCGCTTGTATTAGATTTCAAGGACTCATATCCGACAGCTGTATTATCGGCTCCGATTGTATTGACGTATAACGAGTTAATACCAATAGCTATATTATTTGCACCAGTTGTGTTTGAATATAAAGAAGAAAATCCAATAGCTGTATTGTTATTTGCACTTGTATTGGAATTCAACGAAGCGTTACCGACAGCTGTATTATTTGATCCTAGTGTGTTTAGTTGTAATGAATTAAGTCCAATAGCTGTATTTTTGGTTCCAGTTGTATTGGAATTCAATGAAGCGTTACCAATAGCTGTATTATCACTAGCAGTTGTATTTTGTTGTAAAGAACCGTTACCAATAGCTGTATTGTTGTTTCCAGTTGTGTTTCTATTCAATGAAGAACCCCCAACAGCTGTATTTAGGGTTCCAGTCGTATTTAGATACATCGAAGAATCACCAATAGCTGTATTACCTGCTGCAGTTGTGTTTGAATACAACGAATTACTCCCAATAGCTGTATTGTTGTTTCCATCTGTATTTGAATATAATGAAGATCTCCCAATAGCTGTATTACTCGATCCAGTAGTATTTAGATACATCGATTCGCTTCCAATAGCTGTATTACTATTTGTATATTGGTGAGAATATAAAGAGTTATATCCAATAGCTG
>B570J14230_10000872_pt1 | contig 12266 bp, 19 predicted proteins | sample LakMenepilimnion_3_FD_14230 | JGI IMG/M metagenome (IMG submission 14230) | reverse complement strand
CTTACCACTAAACCATTCAACGTTACCGGTATTCGTTTTACCAATAGTTAAATTGGTTGCTGAAGGAACGTTAATTCCAGTTGAAATTTGACCTGGATACGATATAGGAGTTGAATTAACATATATTCTTCTGAACGTACCGTCAAATTGTGCTGTCAACATATACCAAGTACTTCCTGTGTTTAACGTAGTGTTAACTGCATAATCATTACCAAACCAATAATTTACTAATCCTGTATTTGTAAGTCTGAATGCGTTAACGGAATTATTATTACCGTAGTTACCCCAACCAGCAATACCACCTAAGTTTGTTTTATTATCAATTTGTACCCATGCACTTACTGTGTATGATTGACCACTTATTGGTATACCAGCAACGCTCGAGAACTGATTAATTAAACTGTCAACACCATTAAATGTGAAATATCCTGAACTATAAGGTGTTGTTCCACTAATTGTACCATTGTTATTATTTCCTGATACATCATACCAAGTAGAACCTGTTAAAGGATAACTTATGTAGTTAGTTGCATCTAAATTCAATTTCAGACTAGAACCTGTGATAATGTAAGCAAATGGATCGAATGCTGAATTTGCAACACTTCCAGTATTTGTTATTGGGAGGTAATTTCTTGAGTTATCTACTAACCACAAATCTCCTACAAAAGAATTAAAACAAAATTGTGTTGAAGCCAATAAAGGATTTAAATAACCTTGTGATGGGGTAAAATTACTTGTATAAACAGCCGAATTGCTATATCTAAAGTTAGAAATGTTACCTACAAATTTGTTAGTACCTAATGTTTGACATCCAATAAGTAAAGTGTCAGAGTCAAGATTTTGATTACTAGAATATGTTGCTCTTGAATATCCATTAACATATAAAGTCCAATTACTTCCGCTTCTAACTACCGCAATATGATACCAATTCTTTGGTAGAATCAATCCATCAATTGTTGTCATCAAACCTTCTCCACTCCAAGTCACGACAACAGCACCATTTGTTGTTATTGCAACATCAAATCCGTCAGTTGTATCTCCTGAACGAGTATTCCAAAGACCTCTTAGAGAGGTTAAACTTGTTGCATTGAAATAACCTTCGTATGTAAAACTTCCTGTCCCTGGTACGAAACCTGTCAAAGTCGCTGATAAATTGTTTGTACCATTAAATTGAGCACTACCGTTAATTAAATTATAACTTGTGAAATAGGGTTGAGATCCCAACCATGTAACGGCACTGAACGGTGTGTATATTGTTGGACCTGAGATATCTCTGTAAGGTTGAAAAATATTTGATAATCTAACAAAAGCACTATCTGTTAGAGCGGTTCCTCCTTCTAGCTCTGTACTCCAAAATTGCACTCCCGCAGTAACACCTGATACTGGCGTCGGTTGTGTTTGAGATGTTCTATCCTCAGCAATAATGTATCCAATTTCTTCATCTGAACCCATCCACCACTTCAATCCATCGGGATTGTCATCGTAATTGTAACCTGGGTCTCCAACTGCTACGTTACCGTAAATTCCTACAACTCTGTCACTCGGTGTTGCACCTGTGAAATATGCGAAAGGTCTTGTGTATGCCATTTTCTTTTTTATTATAAATAGTTAAATGGCGCAAAAAAAAGGGAGACACCGTCGTGTCTCCCAGAATCTCCGTCGAGAAAATTTTGGTATTATTTTTTTAGACTCGGGCGAATTACCATTAAACCCATGGAAGTGGACAACTTCTGTTTTGACATAATGTCTCAAAACATCAAAAAAGGACGTTGGTTGTTAGTTTATTAAGGATAAAACTGGAATGACCTTTCCGTATAAACCTCCCGTGTTTTGATTAACCTTCGTTTTCTAATTTATAAAGCGGAGAAGAAATTAGGTTGGGTGAGTATGGGGAACCACCACATGAAAAACCATTCCGCTGTCCATTGCTTTACAAAGATAAGAAAGATTTTAATGCCTTCCAAATCTTTTGATGAAAATTCCGAAATAAAACGTCTCTATCTCGGAGGACTTTCGTGGTTGGGAGTGGAGTCGAACCACTGGCACATTACTGTTCAGGTAACTGCTCTACCGTGGACATTTGACTGTCCCTGAGCTACCACAACCATTTTATTTAAAGAACTACTATCGGGATTTCAAACCATTTGGTGTAGTAAACTTATTACTCTCACTTCAGGTACATTTTTACTGTCCTCCCGATTTTTTTTCAAAGATATGAAGACTTTTTCAAACCGTCAAATCTTTTTTTTTTGAGTTTGGATACCGAGTATCTTTCATCACCTGTAGGTTCCAAACTCTTTACAAAGATACAAAAAACATTTTACATTGTCATCATCCACCCTAATTTATTTTGTTCTTGATATTGAGAATAGGTACATCTACGTAAAGATTTATAATCAGGTCTCAATTTAACATTATTAGGATACTTTAATTCGGATTCTTTTCTCTCTTTGATAATACGAGCGTAAGCTTCTTTTTTACTTGGTGCCCATACATCGTTGAATCCACCATTTTCCCAATTGAATAAATAAAGATATTCACCTGAGGTGTTTTTGAAGAGTTTTTCCTTTGTCATAGTGTTATTGTTTTGTCACACAAAGATAAGGATTAGTCTTTAAACCGCCAAACTATGTTTGTAATCGAAATAATAATTTCCTGCAATAACGATTCTTGACTTGGCAGATTTCGGTGCGATCTCAGGTTTGTGATCCAACAGTGAGGGGAATATTAAAAATGAATCCTCTTTTGGAAGATACCAATATTCTTTTTCAAGATCGTGATCTTCTCTAAAATATAATCTACCATCAGTACCTTCAAGATTTTCAGGAAATTCTGCGTAATAAACGTATGTCCATTGTGGTTGTAAGTTATCAAGACCACCAACATGATGATGTTTGTGCCACGGTGCCCATGGATTATCAGGACCACTTAAATAAATCCAATGAGATTCAACGGTAACTTCGTAGGGTAATAACCAAGACTTTTGAATTTGTTGTACCATGGATCTTCCTGTATCAATGATATCATTGATTTCCTTACAAAAGATTTTCATTTCGCTTTGGATTCCAGGTTTTTCTATCCTCATATCTTCCCATCTATGGTAAGTCGTGTTTAACTTAATCCGATCAATCAAATCTTTTTTCGGATACTTTGGAGTGTAGTCCATTGTAAATAATGGAAAAGGATAATCGTTGTGTCGGACTATCGGAAGCAAAAAGTTTGTTAGTGGAGTCATACTGAAATATAATATTATAGACTTATTCCGTCAATATATTTTTTTACTGTTCTTCTTCTAATTTCTGTGGGTAGATGAATCCACTCATCTTCAATATACGCTGAAATTTTGTTAACAATAAACTTTTTATTTTTATCCAACATATATGATTTTGAATCTATGGAAATTTGTTTCCATGGTTTTTCCATCCAATCAAGTTTGTTTTCATGGACAGGAAAATTCCTTTTCAAATACCTCAATAACTCGTCAGAAGTGTTACCTGAATATTTGGATAAAATTTCTTTTCTTTCTTGTTCCGATACCATATTCACAAATATAATTAGATTCTATTTATAAACAAATCTTAAATTATGGCGAAAGCAAAATCTTCAGGTGGAAACCCAAATAAAGTTTCCTTCGGTAAAAAAGGTACAGGTAAAGCTCAAAAAAGTTTTAACAAAAACGATCGTAAAGAAAGAAATTACAGAGGACAAGGGAGATAATACTCCCTTTTCTTTTTCTTAGATTAATATTCTGTTATGTCCACACCGAAAGATAAGTTGAAAAACATGATGGAGAAGTACCTCAATGTCATTAAAAAAAATGAAATCGAGACAATATACGGTAAAGGCACTCACGTAAAAATACATTCTATAAGTTTTTCAAATACAAATAGTATAATTGTAATTGAGGCGATTATTGTGTTAGGTGAAGAAATTAATGAAAGTGTTATAGATAGAAGATTAATTGATTACTTGATCCAAGATTCAATACCTTACTTTTTTTCCGATGTGAAGTCAACCAAAGTCCTAGTTAGGTGGGACGTTTAAATATTTTCGTCTATTCTTCTTTTTCTTGTTGTTCTTACTGGTTGAGATTTGTCTCCTTCAAGATACTCGACTTTAACAGTTAATTTCGCAACTTGTTCTGTAAGTAGTAATATGGTTTGTCTCATTTCGTCTTTTTCTTCCGAAGATCTTAGAAGTAATGCCTCTAATTTTGTTATTCTTTCTCTACAATCTTGTTTAATAAAATTGTCTTCGTCTTTTTTTTGATCGGCTCTTTTTTCATAGAATCTCCATGCGCTGGCTGATCCTAAAACTGTGATCGCTGTAATTAAAACTGTCCAAATTGATTCTGTCTGCATAATATTAAGCTGGTCTTGCCCAAACTAATGAAAATTTACCACCCATCTGAGATAGTGGAGTTGCCAAAATATCTCCACTAACGTTGTGATAAATAATTGGTTCACCGTCTGGTTTTTTTGCACCCACAAATCCCAAGTGAGTGTTGAATCCAAAATGTTCTCCTCCTTGGAGAGACTTTCCTGGTTTTATTTTTACATTTTTACCTATGTCACTTATTGCCCAAGGCCTTGTCTTACCATTTTCATCAACAATAAAATAAGGTCCTGAAGTTACTTTACTACCGTCGGAAGACATACCTGTTGCTCCTTGGAAAAACGCTTCTCCATGGTGTTGAGATGATGGATAATAAATTCCAACAACATCTCCTGTGTTTAATCCTTTGAATGAGGATTGGCTTGGTATTGCCGCACTCATTAATGATTTAATATTACTATGGGTACCTGAAGAGTTTATACCTGAGGCTGAAATTCCACTAGATTGTGAATTAATTTTCTGAAAAATGTTAGCCATTGAATCCAAATTTGACTTGTTTGCAAACAATGACTTAAATCCTGATACTGATGGATATCCTTTAGTTTTGTATGCGTGCCATGCGTTTCCTTGCCATTTACCTGTTTTTTGTCTAACATATTCGGAACACCCATCAGGACCTTTAGCAACACCAGTTGTTTGTCCTGCACAAACTTTACTCAACGTATCACTTACACTAGGAAATATTTCGAATTTACCACAACTTTGGTTTTTTGTATCTGTTTTACCATCAGGTTTTTGTTTACCATCAGGTTTTTGTTTACCATCAGGAACTGTACCCGGTTTTGATGATTGACCTTTAGCAACATATTCTATACCCAATTTTTTCGCAGTAAACGGACCCAAATTACCTTTACCATTTCCTCCGTTTTTCAATTGAAAATCTGAAAGAGCCCTTCTTGTTCTAGGTCCAATAATCCCATCATCTTTTCTCGGTCCTAAGTCGTATCCTAACGACATTAGTTTTCTTTGGGCTTCTTTTACAAAATCAGTATAACTTTGTTGTTGTTCAAATAATAATAGTCTTTTAAAGTCAAACATAAAAATGCGGTATTTTTAGAATAAATATCTTTATTTTAGTATTATTTATAAAATCTTCCTATATTTGCTCAATATTAAACACAACTACCATGAAATATTTTTTATTTACCCTAATTTCACTGACCATTTATCCGTTATTATCTGATTTAACCAACTGGTCATTATACAATCGCAAAGTAGTTCATAGTAATACAAATAGGTCAAAACTAAAATATGAGGGTAATGGAGTTAAAGTATATGCCAATAACAATTTTGACATTTACGTCTTCAATCCCAACAAAGTAACTTTCGGAGTTTCAAGTTCACGACCTTCAGGTAAAAAATTCTACATGAACAGTAACTTTTTTAATAAAAGAGCTATTGGTCTTGTTGTTGAAAATGGTATCCAAAAATCGAGAAGAGTTTCAGGTGGAGGATATTTTTATGTTTCAGGTAATCAAGTTAATGTACAAAGAGGTAGTTGTCCTCAAAATACCGATTATGCGTCCCAAACAATTTTATGGGGGATCGATAACGGTGTCACTAATAAATCTTTAATGAGACAACGTCACGCGAAACAATTAACATATCGTAATATTGTTGGTAAAAATAAAAATGGTGACATTATTTTTATCGTCTCAAACTTTGGGGGTGTTGTAACAATCAAAGATGTTATCGAAGAAGGGGTGAGACAAGGAATTGTCGAAGGTGTTCTATTTGATGGAGGGACTTCAGTAGAATATAAGTTTAAAGACGGTTGGTATTCAACCTCATTTACTGCACTTTCAGATGCCGGTAAAAAATTAGCAGGTTTTGGTAAACCTACCACTTACATCTACGTAAATTAAAAACAAGACTCCACAAATTCATATTGTGGGTAATTTTAAATAGTGAAACAATTAAACTTGTTGATGTAATTTGCAACCTCTTCTAAGTAACCAATACTTGTTAAATTACCAGACTTTTTATTTGGAAAATAATTAACGATTTGCTTGTCCGTGTATACATTAATCTTTATCTCAGGTTTCGAATCTTTGAAAGGTTGATAAACTTTTTGGTTACATGGTCCCGCATAATTTGGGTCACTTGTTTGACACCACTTGTTTATTAAACCTGCCATATTGTGGGAAACAATTGCCAAATCCAAAGCGTTATTTCCTGTACCGTTGAGTGATTTTATTTTTCCTTGTTTGACTGCAATCGGGTTTACTGAAGGTCCAGTTCCTGTTCCTGTCTTCAACGCAAGTTTATAATCATCATTAATTCTATGTATTGTACCAAGACCTTGGCTTATAGCGTTAAATGATTCGTCATATGAACCTATTTTTTTATCGAGTCCATATGAATTCCATGTGTCTCTAGTAAATTGTGCCGGCCCTAAACTCATTTGTTGGGGACTCTTACCTCTCATACTTCTAAGTTTATTCCAACCCGATTGAGCACTTTGAGGTATAAACCCTAATCCAACGGATGTTAAAAACTCCACAGCTTCGTCTTTAAAATCTGTCCCCTCACCAAAAGTTGTTTCTCGACCTATTATTCCCATCGAGGCTTTAGCCATAATTAATAAGGTTTTTTCATCAACCTGTAAATCTCTCATTAGTTCATTTTTATGAATTCTAACGTAGTTGGCAAATGACGACATACCCTGAGGTAAACATCTATAAGGTACTGTAACAATTTTAGGTGTGGATCTTTCAGGAAAATTTTGTCTTTCAAACCCTGCACCCTTTCCTAAATAATCGGACCTGTTGGATGGTTGTTGTTTGAAATCAAGTTCTTTACCCATAATGGTTTGTTCAGAAATTACTCTCCTAATAATTTTCTCCAAATCAGACTCTGTGATTTTAATAACCTTTTTCATATCGAAATAAATATCTACTGATTACGTCTTTTTATCGGGAGGACAATAATTATTATTCTTATAGAATAATAATATAATATTAAAAAAGTGTAAAAAATAAAAAAACTAGTAATACTAGAACTAGGGAATTTATACAAAATCCACACAACATTCGAACCCAAGTAAGGACTCTAAAAAAGACTCTGTTTCTCCCGGTCTGTTTAAAAATATAGAACCTTTGTGTATCTGAATAAAAAGGGAATAAGAATCGGGAACCCATTCATTAATCTTTTTGTCAAACTTTTGAGTAGGGAGCACGACCATATCATTAATCGAAAGATCATCACCGAAGTGGGAACCCAAAGAAGTTTCCACAATTTTTTTTAATCTATCTTTGTCCATGTCATGTCTGAATTTAAAACTACCGAATATAAGTGTGGTTTACTCCATTCCGTGGGTCCAATGAGAGACAATATCCTACCACCATTAGAATCCCCGTATAAATGATATACTTCCCCAATTTTCGGTTCGAATTTATAGTTCGATTCGTAGACCTCTTGATTCACCATCATTGAAATTTGGAGGGTTTCTACCTCTTTAACGAGTTCATCGTATCTCTTCTTCATTACTCGGTCCACTTTGTTCAGACCGTGTTTTTTAAAGGAGGTCAAATCTTGGGGTTCAATTCTTGGTGCACCGACATGAGCAGGATATTCCATAACCATGGGTTGTAAATTGACTTTATCGATATGAGATTGTGTAGACATAAAAAAAGCCCCGATGTCGGGGCTTAAAATATAGTTATAATAAAATTAAGAATCCAAATTACCTTTCGCTAAATCGATACCGTGTTTCAAAAATTCTTTCGCTCTTTGTGATATGTTGTGAGATCCATAAACTTTTTCTAAGTCTTTAACTAATTCTTCACCATGTTCATGTTCTTTATAAAGTTCAATAACTTTATCCATAGCTTTACAACATTTTCTTGTTGGTTCATCGAAGTAGTTGAAAGCCTTTAAATCTTGTAAAGTTGTCATTACACCATTTGCCAATCTTTCTCCTCCATCCTGAATACCAGGAAACATTCTTAATGATTTAAGTGCCTCGAGTTTATCAGATAATCCCTTAACACCGTTTCTTTTAACAAGAACGATATCTTTCATTTCATCATGAAGTTCATCGTCACCATAGATATCATCTAAAGATTTTGTGTTTTGTGAGTTACAAAACATTTTCTTCTCTTCGCCTTGTTCATCGGTGTCCACTTCTTCGTATTCTTGTTCTCCAAGATACATTTTCCTGATTTCTTTTCTATCAGATTCTGTTAAGAAAAATTTCTTTGCCATACTAATAAATATTCTTAATTTAAGAATTGTTAAATATGGAAAATATTAGATTGTTTTCCATGTAAAACATGCACTTTTTCTACAGGACTATAAAAGTCTAAATAAGAATAAAAATCATAATTAAACTTCTCAAAATAATCTTTGTGTTTTTGATACACTATCTGAGCAGTTTCTATATCGTAAAAATCGGAATAATTCTCAATACTCCAAAGATAATTGGATCCCTGTGTTCGAAGCATATCAAAATGTGATACCTCAGAATTATTAATATTTTCTAAATAGATAATTTCATCGAATTCAGGTGAATTTACTGGTCGTATTTTGTTTCTAACCCTTTCTTCCCATTCTTGAAAATTTTCATTTAAAACCAAACGATTAACAAATGATTTGAAATTCTTTTCAAATCCTTTTTTCTCACCCGATACATATACGTAATCCCATAGGTAAACCATCAACAGTCTCCAATATGGATTTTTGGATACCATTATTTTTTTACAATCAACTGACTTTTTGAAATCAGAATAATCCATACATGGGAAAATACAATCAAGTTTGTCATCTTGTTCACCATTTTTTAATGAAATGGCATAATATCCTTGGTGGTTAAAAAAGTTTTTTTCAGATTTTGTTAATCCATGAGGGATTAGTAAAATCTCGTTTCTTTCAGGGTGTATATTAATTAAATGATTCATGTCCATATTAAGAAATATAATAACTTTAATTTAGATAAAGAATAGTTCAGTTTAATCATATTTATAAACAAAAAAATGAAGAAACTACTAACTTTAATCCTTTCATTTGTTGTTTTGTCAGCAAATTCTCAAACAAAATTAAGAGATTCTGTAAAAGTTACAAATGATGTTTTTACCGTAATATATTCTGAAAAATTAGAACAACCAATTTGGTTGAAATACAGATCGATTAACCGACCAACAAATGTCAACAGAGGATCAATGGATTTTTATACTGAGAAACTTATCAAAACCTCAGACAACGAAGATTACAAAAATAACATATACGACAAAGGTCATTTAGCACCAGCCGCAACTTTTTCAGACAATATGGAAAATTTGAAACAAACATTTTCATATCTAAACTCAGCACTTCAAAATCAATATCTCAACAGAGGGGAATGGAGACTTTTAGAAGAACAAGAAAGAAAATGGGACGACAATGAACCATTAACTATAATCGTAAAATCATTCTTCGACAAAGATTTAAAAAAATTACCATCAGGTGCCGCAATCCCATCTCATTTCGAAAAACATATCTTGTTTGAAAAATCAAAAAAATGGAAATGCTTCGTTTTTCTAAATGAAAAACCTAAATACTCTTGGGAACAACTAGAAATGGTATGTGAACCCAAAGATCATAAGTAAAAAACAAAGAGGAAATTCAAAAGATGTTCATTCCAAATCATCTTCACTTATTAGTGAAAGGTTACGTAAAAAATCCACCAAGATCAGAGGAGATCTTAAATAATTGGTTCAAAGAATTAGTTGATAAAGTTAGAATGAAGGTTGTTGCTGGTCCAACGTCAGTATATGTCGACGAACCAGGTAACGAAGGTATTACAGGTACCGTTACATTAGCAACATCCCACTCATCAATTCACGTATGGGATGCACAGGATCCTGCAATGTTTCAATTTGATATCTATAGTTGTAGTGAATTCAGTCCAGAAGAGGTTTTAGGACACATTAATGAACATTTTGACCTCCAAGAGGCATATTGGTCGTTTATTGATAGAAATCACGACAAATTTCACGAAATTAACTCAGGTAAGTACGTTTCAGAAGTCGTATAGAGTTAAGGACACCTAAAATCATAAAAATTCTCATAATCCATATGGGCCAACCGTGAATTTCATGGAACATCCATGTTATGTTCAACATTACCCAAAAAAATATGGTCCAATTTTCCATTTTTTGGTCTTTTTCCTTAATTAAGAAGTAAATTGTGAAGAAAATAGTGGGAATTACCATAAAAGTGGCCATCCAAGTCCATTTAAGAGACCAAAATATGTCTTTAAACAACCAAGATGTGAAATGGAGTACTTTCATCGAGTATAATTATATCCACCAAGAAAAAAACACGTAATATATCCTATAGATGATATAAAATAAAAACAAAATAGCCACCGAGTAGATCCACAACAGAATTTTTTCTAGTATTTTTCTTAATTTTTCCAACTATACACAATATTTTCGTCAGGCCCCCAAACAATGAAATCCATTGCAATATTTTTCAGATCAAAATATGGAAAATAACTTTTTATATGATGTTCAACCAAATAATGAGGGTCGAAATCTTCATCATACATGTTTTCCTTGGTTATGGTTGGATCATTTAGAAAAATATTGATGTCAAGATGATCATGACGCCTCCATTTGTTTTGTTTTTCAACGTCATAAACAAGTTCAACACGGTCAACCATGGGATAGATATCCTTTATTACACCTGAGTTGATTAATCTCTCTAATCCTTTTATCTGAAACTCTTCTGCCATTACTTTATATCATTATAAATAGAATCATCATCACTAATATCTCCCACACCATGTCTAACCTTTAACTTATTGAAGTCCTTCTGGTCAACTGAAATGTATGTCGGTACTTGTGTATACTCCAAAATTTTCTGTTGTAGGTAGCTAATCATCTCTGATTTCCAACTTGGGACCTTGTGTCCATAGTATAGGGTTACAAACACCAAATAATGATCCTCAGTATGAACAAACTCCTTAACCCTCAATGGTGTGTTCGGTGTAAATGAATTTATTATTTTTTGTATGAATTGTTTTGTCTCTGACATTTGATTAATAAATATATTTTCACTACCTTTGAAAAAAAAGATATTATGGAAAATTCATTGGTTATTGAAATGTTGAAGAAATCTGCAGAAGCTACTAAAGCAAAGGCTTTGTTAAGTTTAGACTTACTAACAAATAAAGCTGTTGGTATTGGTGACCATTCTACAGGAGACTTTTTCAAGAACGCTGAGGAAGCTCTTCAAATGTTAGTTGATTCTGACGACAAACTAGAAGCAATTAAAAAATACTACAACATTTAGTCATTTCTCAAAAGTTAATTTTGAAATTACCCAACCATATCAAGTGGTTGGGTTTTTTATTACAATAATACGCATAAAAAACCCCTCAATTACGAGGGGTTCCTTATTAAATAACTTCGATTGAGTTAATTTTATCTCCTGCACCTATTTGATCTATGATATCAAGTCCTTCCACCACTTTACCAAAACAAGTATGATTACCGTCAAGGTGTTGTGTGTTTTGTCTATTGTAACAAACGAAGAATTGTGATCCTCCAGTGTTTCTTCCAGCGTGAGCCATAGAAAGAACTCCTCTATCGTGAAATTGTTTTGGGGCAGTAACCTCACACTCGATAGAATAACCTGGTCCACCATTACCAACACCATTTGGACAACCTCCTTGGATTACAAATCCTGGGATTACTCTGTGGAAATTCAATCCATTGTAGAATCCCTCTCCAATAAGTTTTAAAAAGTTGTTTACAGTGATCGGTGTTTCTTGATCGTATAACTCGGCAATCATATCACCTTTTGCAGTTGAAATTTTTACTTTTGACATATTTTGTTTTTTTACAACTATAAGGTAAAAAATTTAAATAAACAAATAAAATCCCAAA
>B570J14230_10000868_pt1 | contig 12309 bp, 5 predicted proteins | sample LakMenepilimnion_3_FD_14230 | JGI IMG/M metagenome (IMG submission 14230) | reverse complement strand
TGCTTCTTACACTGTCGGAACAACTGCGATCACACTTCCACTTGTTGGTGATCACGTTAAAGATGGCTACAACTTTGCCGGTTGGTCAACCTCAACTTCTGGGGACCTAATTAGTGGGGGATACACACCAACTGCAGATACAACTTTGTTTGCAATCTGGGGAACCGGCAGTTATACAGTTACTTACGACTATAACTGGGGCTCGGTAAGCAATACTTCTGCAACGGTTCTAAATGGCACGTCGTTGACACTGCCAACACCGACTAGAGCAAATTTTGTGTTCGATGGTTGGTATACGGCAAGAACAAGTGGCAGCAAAGTTGGAAATGCCGGGACTTCGCATCAGCCAACTGGGTCAAAGACGCTTTACGCACGATGGATTCAATCTTCGTTGTTTGGAATTGAACCAGCCTCCTTGTTGCGACTCGGGCAAACAACCGCGCGTGATGCTGCTCAGGCCACATTTATCGGCGAAAATGCAACAAGCGCAGTAAGCGTCACGGTCCCAGCTGGATCGTTGCCTGATGGCACCATCGTTTACTTTGATTTGGTTGGCGACTTCACTCGCGCCCGAACATTGCTGTCCACAGACAATAGTTACATCATCTCAATGGTCGTATCTTGGTTGGCACCAGATGAAACTGTGCCAGATACAAATGCCGGCAAAGCTATTTCTTTAACTATTGAAAACGATTCAATCAAAGCTGGTGCGAGTATTTATGCAATTGTTGCTGACCAAGCCACTCTCCTAACCACGGCCACCCAAAACGGCATTGTGACCGTTGCGCTTACATCTGACCCTGAAGTTGTAGTGATTGCAACGAAACCGAATGCACCAGCTTCAGTAGAAGCAAGCTCAAATGGAGTTCGTCAATCAGTTGTCAGTTGGAACCCTCCTGCATCAGATGGCGGCTCTGCAATAACTGCGTACACAGTGACTGCAAGTACCGGACAAACTTGCACGACTGCTACTACAAGTTGTGCAGTAACTGGTCTTTCAGATGCAACTGCTTATACGTTCACAGTCGTTGCGACAAACGGCGTAGGAACTTCAGTTGCCTCTTCTTCGGCTAGCGCAACAACTGCTGGTGTCCCAGGTGCCCCAACATCGGTGACCGCAAGCTCTGGCGCTTCGAAGCAATCTGTAATTGCCTGGGCCGCACCAACTTCAAATGGTGGATCCTCAATCACTGCCTACACCGCCACTTCAAACACAGGAGCAACGTGCACGACTTCAAGCATTACTTGCACAATCACTGGCTTAAGCGATGGCACCACATATACCTTCACCGTTACTGCTACAAATGTTATTGGCATATCAAACGCGTCTACTTCAGCCTCAGCTAGAACCGCTGATGTAGTTGTGCCTCCAGCTCCAGTAGATAGCATCTACGCAGGTCAAGTTTCAGCTTCGCCAGCGCCATCAATGCCAGCACCTGCACCTTCAATGCCCGCACCTGCTCCTACACCAGTGGTTGTTGTTGGAAATAGCGATGTGAAAATTCCTACTGTTGAAATTAAGCCGACTGAACCGGTTGTTACTCCACCACCAGCGCCTTCTGTAGAAGTCAAGCCAACCGAACCCGTAGTCGTGGTTAAACCAACTACGGTAAAAGTAGATTCAGCAAGCCAGAAGTTTATTTCAGAAGTGAAGATTGCTGATGGCAAAGTTTTACTAACTCCAGTAGCTGGGTTTAGTGGAAAGAAGAATGTCACAGTAACAATTAACGAAAATGGCATCGAGCGAAATGTGCAGATTGCTCTAACAGTTTTGCCCGAAGTAGTTTCCAAGCCAACTGTTACCCCTACAGGTATGACAAAAACGACAATTACATGGGAAGGGTCACCAAACGCAATTTCTTACACCATCTATCTTGATCGCAAAAAAGTTTGCAGCATCTCAGGGACAACTTGCACAGTAAATAGAATTTTGGGCCCTAAGGCTTTAGTTGAAATCATTTCTAACGGCGGCGATAAAACAATCAGTCAAAGAGTAAGAGCCGACCTGAAGGTCACTGCGCCAATCTTGGTTGGACAGCTGGTCAGTACGACAAATACCAAGTCGACACTTACCCCAGTTGATATTTCGACGCTTAATAAAATTGCCACAGTGATTAAATCTCAAGGTTTCAAGACAGTCATGATTTCTGAAATCACCACGACGAAGCGGACGCAGGCTGCAGCTGAGGCTCGAATGGCAGCCATTAAGAAGTTCATCAGAGACAAGACCGGGATTTCGGCCTTGAAATTCGAAGAGATTCCGGTGACTTCGCGTACCTTTATAAACAAAATCATGTTGAAGCTCTAAAGGTCCATCGGCCCCCATCTTTGACGCTGAGCGTGAGGCAGACTGGGGATTGCCCCACAAGCGTGGGTTATCCAGATATTTCGGGCAAGGGCTGACAAATTGCCCCATTTGGGGGTATAAGCAGCGGGTTGGACAAGCTCTCCTTGAGCGCGATAACCTACGCGTTCGCATAAAACTTCTAAGGTCAGGGCATATAGCGGCGCCGACCTTCTAGTACTGCGTGTTTTAAAAGTTAGAAGAATCTTGTGCAAATTCCTCTGGAAGGACATCTCTTGGCCGCGAAGAAAAGTTCAGTAGCCCCACGTCGTATCTCATTCGCAAAAATCCGTGAACCGCTTGAAGTTCCAAATCTATTAGCGCTGCAAGTTGAAAGCGTTGACTGGTTACTTGGAAATGAAAAATGGCGCGCACGTTTAGCTGCATCTGATGCAAACAACCGTGGTGAAATCCCATCAACCTCAGGTCTCGAAGAAATTTTTGAGGAGATCTCACCGATTGAAGACTTCCAAGGCACCATGAGTCTTTCATTCCGCGATCACCGCTTTGAAGATCCAAAGCATTCGATCGAAGATTGTAAAGAACGCGACATGACTTACTCGCAGCCGTTATTCGTAACTGCTGAATTCACCAACAACATCACTGGTGAAATCAAGTCACAAACAGTTTTCATGGGCGACTTCCCAGTGATGACACCACGCGGTACTTTCGTAATTAACGGAACCGAGCGCGTTGTTGTTTCACAGCTAGTTCGTTCACCTGGCGTTTATTTCGAGCGCACAATCGAAAAGACTTCAGATAAAGATATTTTCACTGCGAAGGTAATTCCAAGCCGCGGTGCTTGGCTTGAATTCGAAGTTGATAAGAAAGACCTTGTTGGTGTTCGTATCGACCGTAAGCGTAAGCAGTCAGTAACTGTTTTCCTTAAAGCACTTGGTTGGACAGCTGAACAAATTCGCGAAGAATTCGGCGAGTTCGAATCAATGATGGCTACTCTTGAAAAAGATACTGTTAACACACAAGACGAAGCGCTTCTAGATATTTATCGCAAGATGCGTCCAGGTGAGCCTCCAACTAAGGAAGCTGCACAGAACTTAATCGAAAACCTTTACTTCAATGTAAAGCGTTATGACTTGGCAAAGGTTGGCCGCTTCAAGGTCAATAAGAAGCTAGGCCTAGAGCTTGAACTGAAGCAATCTCTGCTAACTATTACTGACATTGTGGCCACAATCCGCTACTTAGTATCACTTCACAAGGGTGACCTAATCATGGATTACGGTCGCGAAGTTCGTGTTGAGAAAGACGATATCGATCACTTCGGTAACCGTCGTCTTCGCACAGTTGGTGAACTAATTCAGAACCAGGTTCGTACCGGTCTATCTCGTATGGAACGTGTTGTTCGCGAACGTATGACAACGCAAGATGTCGAAGCAATTACACCTCAGACGTTGATTAACATCCGTCCAGTTGTTGCATCGATCAAGGAGTTCTTCGGAACTTCTCAGTTGTCACAGTTCATGGATCAAACCAACCCACTTTCTGGTTTAACTCACAAGCGCCGTCTTTCAGCGCTTGGGCCTGGTGGTCTTTCTCGTGATCGCGCGGGCTTCGAAGTTCGTGACGTTCACCCATCTCACTACGGTCGAATGTGTCCAATTGAAACTCCGGAAGGTCCAAACATTGGTCTGATCGGTTCACTTGCAACATATGGTCGCGTAACAGCATTCGGTTTCATCGAAACTCCTTATCGCAAAGTTGTTAAGGGTCGCGTTACTGATCAAGTTGATTACTTAACTGCTGACGAAGAAGATGAACACGTTATTGCACAGGCAAATGCGCCACTAACTGAAGATAATCACTTTGCTGAAACACGCGTACTTGTACGTCGTCGTGGTGGCGAAGTTGAATACATCATTGGTGACGAAGTTGACTACATGGACGTTTCACCACGCCAAATGGTTTCTGTTGCAACAGCGATGATTCCATTCCTTGAGCACGATGATGCTAACCGCGCACTTATGGGTTCTAACATGATGCGTCAGTCAGTTCCTTTGATGCGCGCCGAAGCACCACTAATCGGTACCGGCATGGAATTCCGTGCAGCTGTCGATGCTGGCGATGTTGTAACTGCAACTAAGCCTGGTGTTGTAACTGAAGTTTCAGCTGATGAAGTTAAGGTCATGGGCGATGATGGTTCATACCAAACTTATTCACTTTCTAAGTTCCGTCGTTCAAACCAAGGCACTTCTTATAACCAGAAAGTGGTTGTATCAGTAGGCCAGAAGCTTGAAGTTGGTTCAGTTGTTGCCGATGGTCCATGTACCGATAACGGTGAAATGGCACTTGGTAAGAACTTGCTCGTGGCATTTATGTCATGGGAAGGCCACAACTACGAAGATGCGATTATCTTGTCGCAGCGTCTAGTTCAAGACGATGTACTTACCTCTATTCACATTGAGGAATACGAAGTTGATGCTCGCGATACCAAACTTGGTGCCGAAGAAATCACTCGCGATATTCCAAATGTTTCTGAAGAAGTTCTGGCAGACCTTGATGAGCGCGGAATCATTCGCGTTGGCGCCGATGTAGTTCCAGGCGACATCTTGGTTGGAAAAGTAACTCCTAAGGGCGAAACTGAATTAACTCCTGAAGAGCGTTTGCTTCGTGCAATTTTCGGCGAAAAAGCTCGCGAAGTTCGCGATACCTCACTTAAGGTTCCACACGGTGAGTCAGGCAAAGTTATCGGCGTAAAGATTTTCGAATCTGAAGAAGGTTTCGAACTTCCAGCCGGTGTTAACCAATTGGTTCGCGTTTATGTTGCACAGAAGCGCAAGATCCAAGATGGTGACAAGCTTGCTGGTCGCCACGGTAACAAGGGTGTTATTTCAAAGATTCTTCCGCAAGAAGATATGCCATTCCTTGAAGATGGAACTCCAGTTGATGTAATTCTTAACCCACTTGGTGTACCAGGACGTATGAACGTCGGACAGGTACTCGAGATGCACTTAGGTTGGGTTGCTAAAACAGGTTGGGATCTTTCAGGTCTTGATGAGCAATGGCAGAAGCACCTTAAGAGCATTGGTGCCGAGAAGGGTGCGCCAGGAACTAACTTGGCTACTCCGGTATTCGATGGTGCTCTTGAAGATGAAATCACTGGTCTGCTAAGCAGCACACTTCCAAACCGCGATGGCGTTCAGTTAATTGGTCGCTCCGGTAAGGCTAAATTATTCGATGGTCGCTCAGGTGAGCCATACCCAACTCCAATTTCAGTTGGATACATGTACATCTTGAAACTCCACCACTTGGTTGATGACAAGATTCACGCACGTTCAACTGGTCCTTACTCAATGATTACGCAACAACCACTGGGTGGAAAAGCTCAGTTCGGTGGACAGCGTTTCGGAGAAATGGAAGTTTGGGCACTCGAAGCTTACGGAGCTGCTTACACACTCCAAGAACTTCTAACTATTAAATCTGATGACGTGCTTGGTCGCGTAAAGGTTTACGAAGCAATCGTTAAAGGTGAAAACATTCCTGAGCCAGGTATTCCTGAGTCGTTCAAGGTACTTGTTAAAGAAATGCAGTCACTATGTCTAAATGTTGAAGTGCTTTCATCAGAAGGTGTCGCAATTGAAATGCGCGATACCGATGAAGAAGTATTCCGTGCCGCCGAAGAGCTAGGTATCAACTTGTCACGAGTTGAGCCAAGCAGCGTTGAAGAAGTCTGAGAGGGAAAATAACAATGTTAGATGTGAACTTCTTTGATGAATTACGTATCGGTCTAGCTTCAGCTGACCACATCCGCGATTGGTCTTTTGGCGAAGTTAAAAAGCCAGAGACAATTAACTACCGCACCCTAAAGCCCGAAAAGGATGGCCTTTTCGACGAGAAGATCTTTGGACCAACTCGTGACTGGGAATGTTATTGCGGTAAGTACAAGCGCGTGCGCTTCAAGGGCATCATCTGCGAACGATGCGGTGTTGAAGTTACTCGTGCCAAGGTACGTCGCGAACGCATGGGACATATTGAATTAGCTGCCCCTGTTACTCACATTTGGTACTTCAAGGGTGTTCCTTCACGCCTTGGTTACCTACTAGATCTAGCACCAAAGGATCTTGAAAAGGTCATTTACTTTGCGGCTTACATGATCACCGAAGTTGATGCCGAAGCTCGCGAAGAAGATATGCCACAACTTGAAAAGAAGTTGAGCAATGATCGTCGCAAGATCGAAACACGACGCGATACTGATCTAGATATCCGCACCAAAAAGCTTGAAGCAGATCTTTCTGAACTAGAAGCAGAAGATGCTAAATCAGATGTTAAGCGCAAGGTCCGCGAAAGCGCCGAGCGCGAACTAAAGCAGATCCGCGATCGTGGCGACCGTGAAATCACTCGCCTCGAAGATGTCTGGGCACGCTTTAAGAACCTAAAGGTTCAAGATCTCGAGGGTGATGAAAATCTTTACCGCGAAATGCGTGACCGTTATGGCATGTACTTCAAGGGAGATATGGGCGCAGCTGCAATCAAGCGTCGCCTAGAAACTTTCGATCTTGAAGCTGAGTACAAGATTCTGACTGACCTTTCTGAAAATGGTAAGGGCGCTAAGAAGACTCGTGCAATCAAGCGCCTCAAGGTTGTTAATGCATTCATGACAACTAGCAACCACCCAGCATCAATGGTCCTTGATGTAGTTCCGGTTATTCCACCAGATCTACGCCCAATGGTTCAGCTCGATGGTGGTCGCTTTGCGACTTCAGATCTAAACGATCTATATCGCCGCGTTATTAACCGTAACAACCGTTTGAAGCGTTTAGCTGATCTCGGTGCACCAGAGATCATCGTTAACAATGAAAAGCGTATGTTGCAGGAAGCTGTAGATGCGTTGTTCGATAACGGTCGTCGTGGTCGCCCAGTTACTGGTCCTGGTAACCGTGCACTTAAATCACTTTCCGACATGCTTAAGGGTAAGCAAGGTCGCTTCCGTCAGAACTTGCTCGGTAAGCGCGTTGACTATTCAGGTCGTTCGGTAATTGTGGTTGGTCCACAGTTGAAGTTGCATCAGTGCGGTCTGCCAAAGCAGATGGCCCTTGAACTCTTCAAGCCATTCGTAATGAAGCGTCTGGTTGATCTAAACCACGCACAAAACATTAAGTCTGCAAAGCGCATGGTTGAACGTGCACGTCCAGTTGTTTGGGATGTTCTAGAAGAAGTTATTGCTGAACACCCAGTACTTCTAAACCGCGCACCTACTCTGCACCGACTTGGTATCCAAGCATTCGAGCCACAGCTCGTTGAAGGTAAAGCAATTCAGATTCACCCACTCGTATGTACCGCGTTTAACGCTGACTTCGACGGTGACCAGATGGCAGTTCACTTGCCGCTATCTGCTGAAGCGCAAGCCGAAGCACGTATCTTGATGTTGTCTTCAAATAACATCTTGTCTCCTGCTAACGGTCGCCCAATCACAACACCAACACAGGACATGGTTCTTGGTCTTTATGCCTTGACCATGGAACGTGATGGCGAAATTGGTGAAGGTCGCGCGTTCGGTTCAGTTGCTGAAGCGATCATGGCTCACGATCAGCACTCAGTTTCATTGCAAGCAAAGATCAAGATTCGTCGCACCACAACTGGTGAAACGTTAAGCACAACACTTGGTCGCGCGCTATTTAATGAAGCTCTTCCTGCTGACTTCCCATTTGTCGATGTTGATGTAACCAAGAAACAACTTGGTTCAATCGTTGATAAGTTGGCTGAGTTCTATCCAAAGGTTGTTGTTGCTGAAACTCTTGATGCGCTAAAGGAACTTGGTTTCTATTGGGCAACACGTGCCGGTGCAACTATCGGTATCGAAGATGTTGTTACTCCTCCTGAAAAGCAGGAAATTCTTAACGTATTCGAAGATCGTGCCGAAAAGGTGCAGTTGCAATACGAAAAGGGTCTGATTACCGATGACGAGCGTCGTCAAGAGCTAATCGAGATCTGGACAAAGGCAACTGCCGATGTTGGTGTAGCTATGGAAAAGAATTTCCCAAGCACCAACCCAGTTTGGATGATGGTTCACTCAGGTGCTCGTGGAAACATGATGCAGATTCGTCAGATCGCNGGTATGCGTGGTCTGGTAGCGAATCCAAAGGGTGAAATTATTCCTCGTCCGATCAAGGCAAACTTCCGTGAAGGTCTTTCAGTACTTGAGTACTTCATTTCTACTCACGGTGCTCGTAAGGGTCTTGCAGATACCGCACTTCGTACCGCGGACTCTGGTTACCTAACTCGTCGTCTCTGCGACGTTGCACAAGATGTGATTATTCGTGAAGAAGATTGCGGTACTGATCGCGGTCTAACTCTTCCAATCGCATCTCGCAGCCAAACTGGCGGCTTGGTAAAGCATGATCACGTCGAAACTTCGGTTTACAGCCGTACTTTGGCTGAGGACATCACTGTCGATGGCGCTGTAATTGCTGCAGCAGGTAGCGATCTAGGCGATCGAGTAATCGATGCGCTAGTCGCAGCCGGTGTTGACCAAGTAAAGATTCGCTCAGTTCTAACTTGCGATAGCAAGGTCGGACAGTGCGCAGCTTGCTACGGTCGCTCACTTGCAGCCGGTCAACGCGTTGCAGTTGGTGAAGCAGTCGGAATCATTGCAGCACAATCAATCGGTGAGCCTGGTACACAGCTAACAATGCGTACCTTCCACACTGGTGGTGTTGCAGGTGATGACATCACACACGGTCTGCCACGTATCGTTGAACTCTTTGAAGCACGTACCCCTAAGGGTGTTGCTCCAATCGCTGAAACAGCTGGTGTTGTTTCATTCCGCGAAGATGTAAAGGGTAAGAAGATCGTCGTAACACCTGATGATGGTGGCGAAGAAGTTGCTTACCCAATTACTCGTCGTCAAAAACTTCTAGTTGAAGAAGGTTCACGCGTTGAAGTTGGCCAGAAGATGGTCGTCGGCGCAATTGATCCTAAGCAGGTACTACGTATTCTTGGACCACGTGCAACTCAAGTTCACTTGGTAGAAGAAATTCAAGGCGTATACCGCTCACAGGGCGTAGGCATTCACGATAAGCACATCGAAGTAATCGTTCGTCAAATGTTAAAGCGCATCACTGTGCTTGAAGCAGGAGATACCGAACTACTTCCAGGTGAACTCGTTGAACGTGGTCGCTTCGAAGTTGAAAACCGTCGCGTTGTAACTAGCGGAGGCAAGGCTGCATCAGGTCGCCCTGAACTATTGGGTATCACCAAGGCATCTCTTGCAACTGAAAGCTGGTTGTCAGCGGCTTCGTTCCAGGAAACAACTCGCGTACTTACAGATGCTGCGCTTTCAGAGAAGAGCGATCCATTGCTCGGTCTGAAGGAGAACGTCATCATCGGTAAGTTGATCCCAGCTGGTACCGGCCTTGCTCGTTACCGCAACATCCGAGTTGAACCTACTGAAGAAGCGAAGGCCGCAGTTTATGCAGCCTACGACGAGTATGACTTCACACCGTTTGATCAAGGTGGTTCAGGTGAAGCAGTTCGTCTCGATGAGTTCGAGTCAAATCGCTAATTGAATTAATTAGGTAACGCCCGTCGCATAATTTGCGGCGGGCGTTATTTATTTCGGCTAGAGTTTTTCTTATGAGCAGCGATGATAAGTACCACGTTAAGCGCCACGATGATCGCGAAGTCTTTGATCGCGAACAGATAAATGCGCTTCTTGATAGCGAGTACGTGGCCCATGTTGGCTTTGTTGATGACGATGTAAATGAGCCATTTGTAATACCGATGGCCTTTGCTCGCGATAACGATCGCATACTTTTGCATGGCTCAACTGGTTCTCGGTTGATGATGAAGATTGCCGCAGGTGCACAACTCTGCATAACTGTTACTAAGTTAAATGCAATTATTGTAGCTAAATCTGCCTTTAATTCTTCAATGAATTATGAATCAGTAATGATTTTTGGAAAAGCAAAGTTGCTTAAAGATGACGAGAAGATGGCTGCGATGACCGCTATAACCGATGTACTAGTTCCGGGCATGAGTTCTTATGCCCGCCCGATGACAAGTAAAGAAGTTGCTGGGACCATGATTGTTGAAGTTCCGTTAACTAAGTTTTCGGCAAAATCTCGCACCGGGGGAGTCAATGATGAACCTGAAGATAAAGAGCTACCAATTTGGTCAGGCTTAATTCCACTCACGACTCTTCGTGGTGCACCGGTTACTGCCGAAGATTCCGCTGGCATCGCAGTTCCACCACACATCAAATAAGGAATAAAAATGGCGACCGTAAAAGTGGTAGGTGATGAGTTAGTTCTCGAGCTCTCATTTTGGGAACGAATTGGTGCGCTTCATTCCAGCCCAAGAGTTGCGATCAGCGCGGTAATTAAAATTGAATTTGTTGAAAATCTTTGGAGCAATAAAGTGTTGAGAGGCGTGCGAGCACCTGGCACGGCAATACCTTATGCAATCCTCTTGGGCACTATGCGCGGGCGTGAATCTCGAGATTTCACTGCGATTAAAGGGCGGGGAGCCGGGGTCGAAATTTGCCTTAATGAAGGACCTTTTGAGCGCTGGATTTTCACTCTTCGTCAACCAAAAAGTGAAATAGAAAGTCTACTTACGTAGGTTTGCCAATCGATCCAGGATTGGTGGGTGTGAATAATGCACCGCAACATAAACTGGGTGTGGGTTTAAGTTAGATAGTGATTCACGAGAGAGTTTTTTAAGAGCACTGTGCATGTAATCGCGAGCCCCTGGATAGGTATCAATTGAATACTGATCTGCTTGATATTCATTGTGGCGCGAGAATGAATTATTTATCAAGCCCAACGCTGTAGATACTGGGCTAAAGAGCAAGAAGAAAGCCAACATTGAAAGGTGAAAACTTGGCACATCTGAACCGAGTGCTTTAGAAAGATTTGGATTTCCTAATAGCCAGCCCATGAGCGAGAAGATGATCAGGGTCTGCAAATTACTAAATGCAAACATGGTGTAAACATGCTTGCGCTTGTAGTGGCCAACTTCGTGAGCTAAAACCGCAACGGTTTCTTGTACGGTAAGTTTTTCAATCAAAGTGTCATACAGACCAATGATCTTAACTTTGCCCATTCCAGAGAAGAAGGCATTTAGTTTGGTTGAACGCTTTGATGCATCCATCTCGTAGAGTTTAGAAAGAGGAAAGCCTTGCGTTTGGCAATAATCTTCAACGGCGCTACGTAGTTCACCTTCAGGCAACGGCTTTAACTTATTAAACATCGGCAAGAAGATACGAGTGCCAAACACAAACATAAATAAAGAGAAGGCGGCAAAGAGCGCCCAAGCAATAACCCAGAACTGGCTTTGAAGTTCTTGATAAATCCAGGCAACTGCATACAAAAGCGGCAATCCAAGAGCTAGTGAAATCAGAAGTTGCTTGATTGAATCTTGGAAAAATAATTTCTTGGTTGACTTATTGAAACCAAACTTCTCTTCGATAACAAAAGTTGAGTAATAACCTGCTGGCAGGTTGGCGATCATTGAAAAGACGATCAGAATCGCGATAAAGAGGACCGTGATGGCCAAGTCATTGCTCAGGCGATCGCGCAGCTGGCCATCGAGCCAGGCAAACCAGCCCAAAACGATCGCGGCCAGAATCGCCACGGTGCTGACCAGGGTTGTGAGCATGTCGAAGCGATATTTGGTCGTTCCATAGGCCATGGATTTGGCATATTCATCGGGGTTGAAGATCTCAGCGCCCTCTGGGCTCAAAGGCTGGTTCTTTGAGCGCTCATTTAGGTAGTTGATTACCATTCCCGCGCTGAAATCAATTAGAACAAATAGGACAATCCCCAGAAGGAGCAGATCTGATGTGGTCATAGGCTCAAATATAGCATATATGCTATAAATAATTGGTGAAGCATTTGTGACTCCATGCGACACGCCCGAACGTCAGGAACCAGGCCTTTGCCCAAAAATTCAAGGGAAATAGGAGTAAAAGGGCGATTTGCCTCGCATGAGCCCGCTGGGTTACCCTTCGC
>B570J14230_10000862_pt1 | contig 12366 bp, 21 predicted proteins | sample LakMenepilimnion_3_FD_14230 | JGI IMG/M metagenome (IMG submission 14230) | reverse complement strand
CGCGCCGTAATAAATTGCCGCAAACATAATCAGTGCCGAAGAAGGAGCAACTGTGTAAGTAATTGGCAAAAGTAGCGCAATAGCAAGTGCCGGACCGATTCCCGGCAGAACTCCGACCAGCGTTCCTAGAAAAGTTCCAAGGAGTCCAAACATCAAGTTAGAAAGTGTTAGTGCGCTCGCAAAACCTTCTAGTAAAGAGTTGAAACTGTTCACATTAGCCCTTTGAAAATACCGGATGGAAGTGCCACATTAAGCAACTTCGTGAATGAGAAATAAATAATGGTCGATACCAAGACCGCAATACCAGCCGCCTTTAGCAAATTCTTATGTCCGAATGAATAAGAAATGCCTACAAAAGTCACGGTATTGGCAATCACGAAACCACCGCGTTCAATTAGCAGCAAGTAAGCAAAAAGTGATGCCAAAACGATGAAGAAAGTTCGCAGATCAGACTTTTCAATTTTATCTCCAGGGTTTACACCTTCAGGCACAGCTACATCTCCACGCAGAACCTGGATAAAGAGAATTGCACTAAGGGACATCAGTAATATCGAAACGATATATGGAAACAACTTAGGGCTAATTGTTAAGTTGATTTCAGGTAATTCAATACGCCAAGTGTCCCAAAAGACGATTAGGCCTAGCGCAAAGAGCGAGCCCACAAATGTGAGCTCGCTCTTTGCTCCAGCTTTAAGTTTCATTAAGTAATTAAAAAGAAATTACTTAATTAGCTTGAAGTCAGTTAGAACTTTGAGAATTGACTTATTCTCTTTCTCTAACCAAGTTGTAAAAGCAGCACCTGAACGGTATTCATCAATCCAGGACTTAGACACCAAGGTATCTTTCCAAGATTTTGTTGAATGTACGGTATCCATCACCTTAATAAAGTTAAGGTGATCAGCAGCTGATAGATCAGCAGGAGCTAGAATTCCGCGCCAGTTACCAAAGGTTAAATTGATGCCTTGCTGAATCAGTGTCTTACCCTTGATTGTTGATAGTGGCTTAGGTGAAGTTACTGCCAAGATGCGCATTTTGCCAGCGGCAACAAAACTTGCGAACTCAGAAGTACCAGATACGCCAACAGCTACACGGCCGGCAATTACATCTGGAACTAGAGTTCCGCCACCTGAGTAAGGAATGTAGTTCAGATCAGTTGCCTTTACGCCAACGCCTTCAGCCAAAGTTGCAACTGTTACATGGTCAACGCCGCCGTAGTTGCCGCCACCAACCGCGACAGTCTTTGGGTTGGCTTTGATATCAGCAAGTAAATCGTTGATTGTCTTGTACTTAGAGTTCATTGGAACTGCAAATGCTTCGGCTTCACGTAGGAAGCTTGCAACTGCCTTGTAATTTGTAATTTCTAACTTTGATCCATTTGTAGCAAGACCGCCAGGCATTGCAAAACCTGTAATAATTCCTAGGTCTGAACGGTTCTTTTGGTCGGCAAAGTAACCAAGACCTAGAGGAGCATTGCTGCGATAAGTAACTGTGTAATCCTTAAGAAGTTCTTCCTTCTTAAGCGCGTCGCCTAGAGCGATTGCTGTTGTGCCGTATCCGCCACCAATATTTGATGCAGATACGAATTCAAATGAACCTAGTGGCTTAAGTCCTGCATACCACCATTTTGTTTGACCAGCGAAAGTTCCAGTTGTAACTCTGGTGCAAGTTAAATCTGAACCATTAACACCAGTTCCCTTAGAAACTTTGCCTACCTGTGTTGGCGAGCAATTTAGACCAACTTTGGCTTTTGCTGCAGGCACATTGCTCGCGTTTGCAACGCCAGTACCTGAAGCCATTAGCGCGATAGTTGTTACAACTACGCCTACACGTGTTATTTTCTTCAACATAGAATAATTTCTCTCTATTCTTATTATGTAGCTCCGAGGATGGAGATTTGGCATAACCTAACTTTCCGCAGCGTGGAAAAATAGTGAAAGCGGTAACAAAGAGGTAACGATTTTGCCCAAAATTTGAGCGTGAATAAGCGAAACGCTTACAAAAGCGAGGAAATCTCGATACCCAGAGCCCCTAGCTTTTCGCGGCCACCATCGAGGGCGGTTAAGACAAATGGCTTGCCATCGGGTGCGATGCAGTAACTATTTTCAAAGTGAGAGCCTCGAGATTTGTCGTTTGAGACAACGGTCCAATTGTCCTTTAGGACTTTAGTCTTATGGGTGCCCCGAGTAATCATTGGTTCAATGGCTAACGCCATGCCGACCACAATTTCTGGACCAAAACCAGGTTTGCCGAAATTTAAAACATGAGGTGCTTGATGCATTTCAGTGCCAATGCCGTGGCCGCCGTACTCTTGCAAAATTCCATACTTACCTTGGGCATCGGTGTAACTTTCAATGGCGTTACCAATATCAGAAAGTTTTGCACCTAAGCGGCCTGCTGCAATTCCGCGCCACATTGATTCTTCGCAGACATCCATCATCTTCTGGTCTGCTGGGTCAACGTTTCCAACTCCTACAGAGAATGCCGCATCGCCATGCCAGCCATCAATGATTGCGCCGCAGTCAATTGAAACTACATCGCCATCTTCAATAACTCGATCACCGGGAATTCCGTGCACAATCTCTTCATTAACTGAAATACAGATAGTTGCCGGAAAACCGTGATAACCCTTGAAATTTGAAGTACCACCGCCGCGCTTAATATTTGCCGCTGCAATTGCATCTAGCGCATCAGTGCGCATGCCCACTTTGATGGAATCTTTTAGTAGCGCCAGCGTTTCGCCGACAAGTAAACCGGCACGGCGCATGACCTTTAGCTCATCAAGGGTTTTTAGCTGGATATCCACGACAGTAATTATGAACTAATGCGGCTAAGTGCCGTGGTGGCGCGCTCAGTGATTTCAGAAACAGCGCCAGTTGCGCTAATTGTGATTAGTAAACCTTCGCTGCGATAGAAAGAAATAATTGGTGCGGTTTGCTCGTTATAAACCTCAAGGCGACGAGCGATTACTTCGGCCTTGTCATCTTCGCGTTGGTAAAGCTCTCCCCCGCAAGCAGCACATGCCTGTGCAGTTGCTGGCGCAGGTGCACCACAGCCACGGCAAGTTAAACGGCTAGAAAGACGCTCAATAATTTCAGAATCCGCGATATTTAATTCAAGGACCGCATCAAGTGGGCGCTTCTGTTCAGCCAGAATCGCGCGCAAAACTTCAGCTTGAACAACGTTGCGTGGGAAACCATCGAGTAAAAATCCATTAGCAACATCGTCGTGAGTTAAACGATCTTTAACCATGGCATTGGTTACTGAATCTGGCACGAGTTCGCCGCGATCCATAAAACTTTTTGCTTCTTGGCCAAGTGGAGTGCCGGCTTTTAAATTGGCACGGAAAATATCACCGGTTGAAATATGCGGAATCGAGTAGTGCTCGGCTAAGAAAACTGCTTGTGTTCCTTTACCAGCACCTGGTGGTCCTACCAGGACTAAACGCATTACTTAAGGAATCCCTCATATGAACGTTGCTGCAACTGGCTTTCGATCTGCTTAGCAGTATCAAGACCAACACCAACCACAATCAGAATTGCAGTTCCGCCGAATGGAAAGTTCTGGTTTGCACCAAATAGCACCAAGGCAATGATTGGAATAATTGCAACGAGAGCTAGATATAGCGAACCTGGAGCGGTAATACGTGAGAGCACATACTGCAAGTATTCAGCAGTTGGGCGACCAGCACGGATTCCAGGGATGAAGCCACCGTACTTCTTCATGTTGTCAGCAACTTCTTCAGGATTGAAAGTAATTGCGACATAGAAGTAGGTAAAGAAAATAATTAATAGCGCATAGCTTGCGATGTAAATTGGGTGATCGCCATTAACGAAGTTACGGCCAATCCATACTGCCCATGCTGCCTGGCTATTTGTGAAGTTAGCGATCAACGATGGAATATATAGAAGAGATGAAGCGAAAATTACTGGGATAACGCCAGCTTGGTTTACCTTAATTGGAATATAGGTGCTTGTTCCACCGTAAGCCTGACGGCCAACCATGCGCTTGGCATATTGGACCGGGATTCTTCGTTGCGCCTGTTCGACGAATACCACCGCAGCAACAACTAAGACACCTACCGCCATCACGAAGATGAAGGCAAATAGACCCTTTTGCAATCTAATTGACCACAAGTTAGATGGGAAACCAGCTGCGATTGATGTGAAGATCAAGATCGACATACCGTTACCGACACCACGATCAGTGATTAACTCACCAAGCCACATAACTACTGAAGTTCCGGCAGTCATTACGACAATCATCGTCACGATACGTTGCCATGAAGTATCAGGAATAATTGCTTCATTACAACCAGAAATCAAACGACCCGGTGTACGAGCTACTGCGACCAAACCTGTTGACTGCAATACCGCTAAACCAATTGTTAAGTAACGGGTGTACTGAGTTAACTTAGAAGTTCCGGATTGTCCCTCTTTTTTAAGTGTTTCAAAGCGAGGAATAACCACGGTCAAAAGCTGCACGATGATCGATGCAGTGATGTAAGGCATGATTCCAAGTGCGAAAACTGAGAGCTGAATTAGCGCTCCACCTGAGAAAAGATTAATTAAGCCAAACAAACCACCTGATTGAACACCAGAAAGACATGACTGCACAACCTCATATGAAACGCCTGGGGTTGGAACTACAGAACCAAAGCGAAAGAGCGCCATGATCGAAAGAGTAAAGAAGATCTTCTTGCGAAGCTCTGGCGTTTTAAAGGCCATTCCGAATGCTGAAAGCATTTAACTTCTCCCTCTTTCGATTACGACTTATTTAGTGCAGATACTAATTGATGGTGTGAATTAAAGGTTGTTTGCAGATCCGCCAGCAGCTGAGATTTTCTCAATTGCTGAGTTTGAGAACGCGTGAGCAGTAACAGTTACCTTCACAGCAATGTCACCATTGCCTAGAACCTTAACTGGCAAGCTATCGCGAACTGCACCCTTGGCGATTAGATCAGCAACAGTTACGTCGCCACCCTTTGGGTAGAGAGCATTAATTGTTGAGACGTTAACAACCTGGTATTCGATGCGGGCTGGGTTCTTGAAACCACGTAGCTTAGGCAAGCGCATTACGAGAGGTAGCTGACCACCTTCGAAACCTGCACGAACTGTGTTACGGGCACGAGTACCTTTTCCACCACGACCGGCAGTCTTACCCTTTGATGCTTCACCGCGACCCTTACGAGTCTTAGCTTTCTTAGCACCTGGGGCTGGACGTAAATGATGAAGTTTAAGTGTCATTTTTATTCGACCTCTTCAACCTTGATTAAGTGGCGAACTGCATGAACCATGCCACGAATTTCTGGACGATCTTCTTTTACAACAACATCATTGATGCGCTTTAGTCCGAGTGAACGCAATGTGTCGCGTAGCTCAGGCTTGCTGCCCACCTTTGAACGTAGTTGGGTAACTTTTAAACGAGGCATTAGGCACCTACCTGAATCTGTGAAGCACGGATAATTGCAGCAGGTGCAACATCTTCTAGTGGACGTCCGCGTCGCGCAGCAATTGCAGCTGGGCTCTCGAGACGACGTAGCGCATCAGCGGTTGCGTGAACCATGTTGATTGCGTTATTTGATCCGAGTGACTTGGTAAGTACATCTGTGATGCCTGCACATTCAAGTACGGCACGAACTGGACCACCAGCAATAACTCCGGTACCAGGTGAAGCTGGGCGAAGAAGAACTACGCCAGCTGCATTTTCGCCTTGAATTGGGTGAGGGATAGTTCCTTGGATACGTGGAACAGTGAAGAAAGATTTCTTTGCTTCTTCAACAGCTTTAGCAATCGCTTGTGGAACTTCCTTGGACTTTCCGTAACCAATACCAACTTGGCCATTGCCGTCGCCGACAACTACAAGTGCGGTAAAGGAGAAACGACGTCCACCCTTAACAACTTTAGATACGCGGTTGATGAAAACCACGCGCTCCATAAATGGATTCTTTTCCTGTTGGCGGTCATCACGACGTTCGCGCTTTTCGCGACGGTCGTTACCCTTTGCAGGCGCTTCTGATGAAGCGTTCTTTGTTGGGTCAATGGCCATTAGAACTCCAATCCATTTGAACGAGCTGCATCAGCAAGTGCTGCGATGCGACCGTGGTACTGGTTACCAGCGCGATCGAAAACAACTGATGAAATACCAGCTGCAACTGCGCGCTTAGCAATTAGCTCACCAACTGTGCGTGACTTTGCAGTCTTGTCATCAGTTGAGTTGCGAAGATCTGCTTCCATTGTTGAAGCAGAAACAATTGTCTGACCAAGTTCATCGTTGATCACCTGAACGAACAAGTGACGAGTTGAACGTGATACAACAAGACGTGGACGAGTCGCGGTTCCCGCAATCTTCTTGCGAAGGCGGAAGTGACGACGACGGCGGGCATTAGTTGCCGAACCTTTGCGGACTTTTACACCGATTGCCATTACTTCTTACCCGTCTTTCCTTGCTTGCGGCGAACGACCTCGCCGGCTAAACGTAAGCCCTTGCCCTTATAAGGATCGGCCTTACGTAATTTCTTAACCTTCGCAGCTGTTTCACCAACAAGTTGCTTGTCGATGCCAGAGATATGGAACTTAGTTGGTGATTCCACCTTGTAAGTGATGCCTTCTGGAGCTGGGAATTGAATGTTGTGGCTATATCCGAGTTGGAACTCAAGATCTTTACCCTTTTCAGCAACGCGGTAACCAACACCAACAATTTCGATTGTTAGTGAGTATCCGTTTGTTACGCCCTCGACCATATTCGCAACTAGCGAACGTGATAGACCGTGAAGTGAACGAGTTGCGCGCTCTTCATTTGGACGAGCAACGGTGATTACGCCTTCGCTCTGAGAAACTTGAATTGGCTCAGCAACATTTAGCGCTAATGAACCCTTAGGTCCCTTAACTGCAACATGCTGACCATTGATTGAAACTTCAACGCCGCTTGGAACGGCAATTGGCATACGACCGATACGTGACATTAGCGATCACCACACATAGGCGAGAACTTCTCCGCCTACGCCCTGCTTGTTGGCTTGCTTATCAGTAAGCAATCCAGATGAAGTTGAAATGATTGCAACGCCAAGACCACCAAGAACTTTTGGTAGTGCAGTTGACTTTGCGTAAACGCGAAGTCCTGGCTTTGAAACGCGACGAAGACCAGCGATTGAACGTTCGCGGTTTGCACCGAATTTAAGTTCAAGAACTAGAGTCTTGCCAACGCTGTCGGGAGTTTCAGTAACTTCGAAAGAAGAAATGTAACCCTCCTGCTTTAAGATTTCAGCGATACGTGCCTTAACCGATGAAGACGGCATTGAAACCGAATCATGGTAGGCAGAGTTCGCGTTACGCAGACGTGTAAGCATGTCTGCGATCGGATCTGTCATTGTCATACGTGGCCTGTGGCCTTTCTCGAACTGGTTTCTTCACAATCTGTGAAGACCTATTTCGTTGTAGTTAGTGGAGCAGGGTTAAAATTTCTCTCGGATTACCAAGAAGCTTTTGTGATACCAGGAAGTTCGCCGCGGTGTGCCATCTCGCGGAAGCAGATACGGCAGATGCCGAACTTTTGGTAAACAGAGTGTGGGCGACCGCAACGTGAGCAACGGGTATAGCCGCGAACCTTGAACTTAGGCTTGCGAGCTGCCTTTACCTTGAGTGATGTCTTTGCCATTTCTTATGCCTCCTTGAATGGAAAACCGAGGTGCTTAAGAAGCGCACGGCCTTCGTCATCGTTGCGAGCAGTAGTAACAATGGTGATATCCATACCGCGTGGGCGATCTACCTTGTCTTGTTCGATTTCAGTGAATACAACCTGCTCGGTTAGACCGAAGGTGTAATTACCCTTGCCATCGAATTGCTTTGGTGAAAGACCGCGGAAGTCACGGATACGTGGAAGTGAGATGGAAAGTAGACGGTCTGCAAATTCCCACATGCGATCGCCACGTAGTGTTACGTGCGCACCGATTGGCATGTTCTCGCGAAGTTTGAACTGCGCGATTGATTTACGTGACTTAGTTACTTGTGGCTTCTGGCCTGTGATTGTTGCTAGATCGCGGATTGCGCCTTCGATTAGCTTTGAATCACGAGCAGCTTCGCCAACACCCATGTTTACAACGATCTTGGTCAATGAAGGAATCATCATTGTGTTCTTGAAATTGAACTCGCTCTTTAGAGCAGGTGCAATCTCGGCACGATAACGATCCTTAAGACGTGGTGAGATAGCTGTTGACATTAGATGTCCTTTCCGGTGCGACGAGAAATTCGCACGTTTTTACCATTGTCATCTTTGCGAACGCCAAGACGTGATGCCTTGCCATCTTCATCTGCAACCATGACATTGGAAATGTGAATTGTTGATTCAACGGTGATGATTCCGCCGACTTTAACGCCACGGTCGCCAGTTGTTTCTTTGGTGTGACGCTTTACGCGGTTAACACCTTCAACTAGAACGCGCTCACCCTGAACTTCGATGATTTTTCCGCTAACGCCTTTATCTTTTCCAGCGATAACCAAAACGGTATCGCCCTTTTTAATCTTGGCCATTATTAGAGCACCTCCGGAGCAAGCGAGATGATCTTCATAAAGCGCTTATCGCGAAGTTCACGAGCAACTGGTCCGAAAATACGGGTTCCACGTGGTTCGCCATCAGCTTTCAAGATCACTGCAGCATTTTCATCAAACTTGATATATGAACCGTCTGGACGACGACGTTCTTTAACAGTACGAACGATGACCGCCTTTACGACTTCACCCTTCTTAACTTGTCCACCAGGAATTGCATCCTTAACTGAACAGACGATGATGTCTCCGATACCGGCATAGCGACGGGAGGAACCACCAAGCACGCGGATACAGAGAAGCTCTTTCGCTCCGGTGTTATCCGCCACGCGTACGCGCGACTCTTGTTGAATCATTCTTTATTCTCCCCTTACTTAGCCTTCTCGAGAATCTCGACTACACGCCAGCGCTTTGTTGCTGAGATTGGTCGAGTTTCCATGATTAGAACACGATCGCCCATGCCAGCAGTGNATTCGCTTCGTCATGTGCTTTNAATTTACGTGAACGAGAAAGAACCTTTGAATAGGTACCGTGAGCAACACGATCAGAAACTTGAACAGTAACTGTCTTATCCATCTTGTCGCTTACAACGATTCCTTCACGAGTCTTNCGGGCTCCGCGATCTTCNGTAGTAGTCATTACGCAGCTCCTCCGATTCCTAGTTCACGTTCACGAATAATTGTGTAAATGCGAGCAATCTCTTTGCGCACNGCGCCTANGCGACCATGGCTTTCGAGTTGACCGGTAGCAGCTTGGAAACGNAGGTTGAATAGTTCTTCCNTTGCTTCGCGCAACTTTCCAGTTAGCTCTTCGGCAGTTAACTGACGTAGCTCTTCATTAGTTGTAGTAGCCACTTATGCCTCCTCACGCTTTACAACACGACACTTCATTGGAAGTTTGTGAATCGCAAGACGCATTGCTTCATTAGCAACGGCCTCTGTTACACCAGAAATTTCGAACATGATTCGACCTGGCTTAACGTTTGCGATCCACCACTCTGGTGAACCTTTACCGGAACCCATACGAGTTTCAGCAGGCTTCTTAGTAAGTGGACGATCTGGATAAATGTTGATCCAAACCTTTCCACCACGCTTGATATAACGAGTCATCGCAATACGCGCTGCTTCGATTTGGCGGTTAGTTACATAAGCAGGAGCAAGCGCCTGGATACCGTAATCGCCGAAAGAAACTGCAGTTCCGCCCTTAGCGTTTCCGCTGCGAGATGGGTGGTGCTGCTTGCGGTGCTTAACACGACGTGGAATTAACATATTAGTTAGCTCCTCCCTCAACTACTGGTGCTTCTGCAGCGCTAGCTGCTTCTGTAGTAACGGGTGCATCAGAAACATTTGAACGAGTTACTTCGCCGCGAGGTGTACGAGGGCCACGTGATGGTGCGCGTGATGGAGCCTTTGGTGCGCGCGCTGCAGCAAGTGCTGCTTCTTGACGTTCTGCGCGTGAACCAATGATCTCACCCTTGTAAATCCAAACCTTCACACCTAGACGGCCGAAAGTTGTTGCAGCTTCGTAGAATCCGTAATCAATATCTGCACGCAAAGTGTGTAGTGGTACACGGCCTTCGCGGTAGAACTCAGAACGTGACATTTCAGCGCCGCCAAGACGACCACCACACTGAACACGGATGCCTTGAGCACCAGCCTTCATTGCAGATTGCATTGACTTCTTCATCGCACGACGGAATGAAACACGTGCAGCAAGCTGCTCGGCAATTCCTTGTGCAACTAGTTGCGCATCAATTTCTGGATTCTTAACTTCAAGAATATTTAGCTGTACTTGCTTGCCAGTTAGTTTTTCTAACTTGATACGCAAAGTGTCAGCATCTTGTCCGCGGCGACCGATAACGATTCCTGGACGAGCTGTGTGTAGATCGATACGAACACGATCGCGGGTACGCTCGATTTCAATTCGAGATACTCCTGCGCGCTCCATACCTTTCTGCATCATGCGACGGATTTCGACATCTTCCTTGACGTAATCCTTGTACAACTTGTCGGCATACCAACGTGACTTAAATTCAGTTGTGATACCAAGACGGAAGCCGTGTGGGTTTACTTTTTGACCCATTACTTGGTCGCTCCCTTCTTCTTGATATTCATTGTTTTTGAAGCAGCTTTGTTATCGCTGACAACAACTGTGATGTGGCTTGAACGCTTCAAGATACGGAAACCGCGACCTTGTGCGCGTGGGCGGAAACGCTTCATTGTGCGACCTTCGTCGACAAGTGCTTCAACAACCCAAAGTTCTGAAGCATCGCGAATTGCTGGGTTCTTAGCTTTTGCATTAGCAACAGCTGAGTTAAGGAGTGTGTAGATATCAGCACCGGCAGATTGTGGTGCGAACTTAAGTGTGGCAAGTGCGTTATCAACGCGCTCTCCACGGATAAGGTCGATTACACGACGTGCCTTTTGTGGTGTGTGGCGGATGTCGTTTAGAACAGCTTTGCCAAACACAGCTTCAACTGATGGTGTTGTCTCGGTATTAGCCACGAGTTGCTCTCCGATCGTCCTTAACGTGACCCTTGAAGGTACGTGTTGGTGCGAATTCACCTAACTTGTGACCGACCATTGCGTCAGTAACAAAAACTGGAACGTGCTTGCGTCCGTCATGAACGGCAATTGTGTGACCAATCATTGAAGGAATGATCATTGAACGACGTGACCAAGTCTTGATCACGTTCTTTGTGTTGGCATCGTTTTGGGCATCAACCTTTTTGGTTAGATGGCCGTCCACGAATGGACCCTTCTTTAAACTACGTGGCATCGGGGCTCCTACCGGTTCTTATTCGACTTGCGACGACGGACGATCATTGAATCACTGGCCTTCTTCTTACGAGTACGGCCTTCTGGCTTACCCCAAGGTGTTACTGGGTGACGACCACCAGAGGTCTTACCTTCACCACCACCGTGTGGGTGATCTACTGGGTTCATAACAACACCGCGAACAGATGGGCGCTTGCCCTTCCAACGCATACGACCAGCTTTTCCGTAGTTGATGTTGGATTGTTCTGCGTTTCCAACTTCACCAACGGTTGCGCGGCAACGAACATCTACGTTGCGGATTTCACCAGATGGCATACGTAGTTGTGCATACGCGCCTTCTTTTGCAACGAGTTGAACTGACGCACCAGCTGAACGAGCAATTTTTGCTCCGCCACCTGGGCGAAGTTCAATTGCGTGAATTACGGTACCTACTGGAATATTGCGAAGTGGCAAGTTATTGCCTGGCTTGATATCGGCCTTTGGACCGTTTTCAATCATTGCACCTTGCTCTAATTTATTTGGCGCGATGATGTAACGCTTCTCGCCATCTGCATAGTGAAGTAGAGCAATACGTGCTGTGCGGTTTGGATCGTATTCAATATGTGCGACCTTTGCTGGAACGCCATCTTTATCATTACGAACGAAATCGATTAGACGGTATGCACGCTTGTGACCGCCACCTTGGTGACGAACAGTGATGCGACCTGATGAGTTACGTCCACCCTTTGAGTGAATTGGACGAACCAATGATTTTTCTGGAGTTGTACGTGTGATTTCTGCGAAATCAGGAACGCTTGCGCCACGTTGACCAGGGGTTGTCGGCTTTAATTTACGAAGTGCCATAGTTGTATCCCTTTATCCTTTTCTAAAGTCCCGGTTCCCGTTAGGAAACTGGGCCTCCAAAGATGTCGATGCGGCTGCCAGCAGCAACTTGAACAATTGCGCGCTTGGTGTCTTTACGCTTTCCATCACCAAAACGAGTCTTCTTGTTCTTGCCCTGACGGTTCATTGTGTTAACACTTACAACCTTCACGCCGAATACCTTTTCA
>B570J14230_10000861_pt1 | contig 12369 bp, 11 predicted proteins | sample LakMenepilimnion_3_FD_14230 | JGI IMG/M metagenome (IMG submission 14230) | reverse complement strand
CATGATGGTGATGCCGACCGTTGTATTTTAGTAGCCAAAAATGGCGAAGTGATTGATGGTGATGATATTTTAAATATTCTTTCTAGATCATATCTTGCAGAGAGCAAGTTAAATAAAAATACAGTAGTCGGCACAGTTATGAGCAATCTTGGTTTTATTAAATCTATGGAGTCAGTTGGAATCAATGTTGAGAAAACTGCTGTAGGTGATCGTTATGTTTTGGAAAAAATGTTAGAAAATGATTACATATTAGGTGGGGAACAATCTGGACATATAATCATGCGACAGTTCTCAAACTCAGGAGATGGGCTTTTAACCGCACTGCAAATTATGCAAGTTATGGCTAGATCAAAAAAATCATTGTTGGAGCTGTCATCAAGTATGAGTAAGTATCCTCAAGTTTTAATAAATGTAACAGATGTTGCAAAAGAAAAACTTGCCTCCTCAGCCAAGATTAAGGAAGCAGTCATCAGTGCTGAAAAGCAGTTATCCGGAGTTGGCAGAGTATTGCTTCGTGCCTCTGGGACTGAATCTTTGGTAAGAGTAATGGTGGAGGCAAATGATTTGGAATTAGCGAAAAAAGTCGCTGATTCATTAGTCCAACTAGTAAGATTAGAGCTTAAGTAGTCAGGGGAGTTCAATTAATGTGCGGCATCATTGGCTATACCGGTAAAAACTCCGCACTAGCCCCACTTATTGATGGATTGCGAAAACTTGAATACCGTGGATATGACTCGGCTGGTATTGCTCTACCAGTAAAGATTGGCCAGCCTTTATATATTGAAAAGCGGGCAGGCAAATTAAAAAATTTGGAAGATGTATTGATTAATACTCCAAACTCTACAAGTGGAATTGGTCATACTAGATGGGCAACCCATGGAGGACCTACTGATACAAATGCACACCCTCATTTAGATAATGAAGGAAAGCTAGCCGTAATTCACAATGGGATTATTGAAAATTATATACAACTAAGGGCAGAGTTAGAAAAAAGAGGACATAAATTTAAATCTGAAACAGATACTGAATCGGTAGTTCATTTATTAAGCGATGCAAGAAAAGAACATAATGGTGATCTCGCAGCCTCTATGAGGTCAGTTTGTAAGCAGATTAAAGGTTCCTTTACTCTATTAGCGATGCACTCAGATGCTCCAGCACATATTGTGGGGGCTAGAAGAAATTCTCCATTAGTAGTTGGTATCGGTAAGGGAGAGAATTTTCTAGCCTCTGATGTGGCCGCTTTTATTTCTCACACAAAAATTGCTTTAGAGCTTGGACAAGATGAAGTAGTTGAGATTACACCATTTTCTGTAGTGGTTACAGATCTTTCAGGGCAGATAGTTAATGCTAAACAGTATGAAATCTCCTGGGATGCAAGTGCTGCTGAGCGAGGCGGGTTCTCACACTTTATGCTCAAAGAGATTTATGAACAACCAAAAGCAATTGCTGACACATTAATTGGCAGAGCTGATGGCTTAAACCTAAATATCAAATTCAAGAAGTTTGAAAAGATTGTGATCATTGCCTGTGGTACCGCATATAACGCAGGCTTAGTTGGCAAGTATGCAATTGAAAAATGGGGCCAGATTCCAGTTGATGTCGAACTTGCTTCAGAGTATCGCTATCGAGAGCCAAGTTTAAATAAGAAAACATTAGTAATTGCGATTTCTCAATCTGGTGAGACTATGGACACCCTAATGGCGCTGAGGTATGCCAAATCAAAAGGCGCAACTATCTTGTCAGTTTGCAATACAAATGGATCAACAATTGGCCGAGAATCAGATTCAACCCTATACACACATGCTGGACCTGAAATAGCGGTAGCCTCTACTAAAGCTTTTGCTACTCAATTAATTGCTATGTATTTAATTGGCCTTGAAATTGGCAAAAAACTTGGTCATTTAAACAAAAATCAAGTTATTTCAATAAATGAGCAACTAACGCAATTGCCGGCCAAAGTTGAACAGGTGCTGGAAACTGTTGAGCCACTACGGGAATTAACTCGAAAGTTTAAAGATGCTCAATCAATTTTATTTTTAGGACGTCATGTTGGCTATCCAACAGCACTAGAAGGGGCGTTAAAACTTAAGGAGCTTGCTTATATGCATGCTGAAGGGTTTGCAGGGGGTGAATTAAAACATGGCCCTATTGCACTGATTGACAAAGGAACTCCAGTTGTGGCAATTATGCCAACACAAGACTCGGTATTGGCTGAAAAAATGGCAAGCAATATCCAAGAGGTAAGAGCGAGAGGGGCAGTTGTAATAGCCATAAGTGAGTTTGATTTTGCTGGGGCAGATCATTTAATCCGAATACCTAATGTTGATCTATTACTACAGCCCATTTTGTCTGTCGTTCCATTGCAGGTTTTGGCTTATGAAATGGCGGTAGCTCGGGGTAATGATGTTGATCAACCAAGAAATCTTGCCAAATCTGTAACAGTTGAGTAAGTAAGATGCCTGAACATAGAAAAAAGCAGAAGAACGCAGCTATTAAGCTAACAGTATTATTCTTCCTGATATATGCCTTAATTACTCAACAAGTTTTAGCAAACTCCTGGATCAGACGTTTTGATGAGTGGGTTTATGAACGAGATTTTCTATTGATTACACCAGGTAAGACTCCAACCCTGGTCATGTTAGTGGATGATTTAGGACTAAGAAGTGTCACAGCATTCTTTTTGCTCCTAACAGCAATTTTAATTAGTCGTCGGTTTAAATCTTGGCGACCTGTAAACCTATCGATACTTTCGTTAGTACTACTTAATCTGATTGTTGGTCTATCTAAATTACTTTTTGGTCGAACAAAACCTAGCTCCGGTTTTGATTTATTTTTTACCGATAGTGGTCTTTCTTATCCGAGTGGGCATGCAGCTAATGCTGTTTTAACCTGGGGAATAATTGCCTACTTAATCTTTAGATACTCACATAAGTATCCATTTGAAGGCATGCGATTAACCTGGTTTGTTTCGATCATAACAACTGGAGTATGTCTGGCATCTTTGTATCGGAATACGCATTGGTTCTCAGATCTCCTAGGTGGACTTTTTATTGGCTCTGCCTTACTTGTGGCAATAATTGCGGTGGATCGAACCATTAAATCTGATCGCCAACCCTCTTAATTCAAAGTAGGCTTATTCATTATGAGTCGCGCTAGCGCTGAAATTAATCTCTCTGCAATTGCGAAAAATCTAAAATTTATCAAGAGCCAGACTAATGCCCAAGTCCTTGCTGTTGTAAAGGCAGATGCGTATGGCCATGGATTAATTGATGTAGGTCACCAAGCAGTTACCGCTGGAGCAGATTGGTTAGGAACTGCTCTACTAGAAGAAGGTATTCGACTGCGCAAAAGTGGGATTTCTACACCCATACTTTCCTGGCTTACTCCCCTGGGTGAAGATTTCAAAACTGCAATTGATTTGGAAATCGATTTATCAATCTCATCAGTTGAATTACTGCATGAAATAGTTTTAGCAGGTAAAGCTATTAAGAAAACTCCAAGAGTTCATATCGAGTTGGATACCGGGATGAGCAGAGGTGGGGTTGGTGATGAGTGGCTTAATTTCCTGCCAGTGTTAACCCAATCAGTTATTGCGAAAGAAATAAATTTAATAGGAGTTTGGTCTCATTTTGCTAGAGCTGATGAACCCAGTGAAAAAATGAATCAAGATCAGTTAGTTGAATTTGATAAGAGGGTTGAGGACTTAAAGAAAAGTGGAATTAATTTTGAATATTGCCATATTGCAAACTCAGCGGCTTCGTTAAAAAACTCAGACTCACACAAGAACATAATTAGATGGGGAATTGGTTTATATGGCTTAAGTCCTGATGTTAATAATCTTGGTAGTTCTAAAGATTTAGGTTTAATGCCTGCAATGAAATTAAAAGCCAAATTACATTTAGTAAAGTCAGTTAAAAAAGGTGTTGGGGTTGGATATGGCAGCACCGCAGTAACAAAGAGCGATACTAAGCTTGGCGTAGTTGCTATGGGTTATGCAGATGGAATTCCACGAAATGCAAATCATGCTGCTGGTGTATTTGTTGCCGGCAATCGTGCTCCAATAATTGGTCGAGTCTCAATGGATCAGTTTGTAGTAGATCTTGGAGCGGCTTCAACTGCGCAAACTGGGAGCGAGGTGATTGTTTTCGGAGACGGTAATAGCGGGGAATACACCGTCGATGAATGGGCCAAAGCATCAGGGAGTATAAATTACGAGATAGTTACCCGAATTGGTCCCCGTGTGCCTAGAATCTACTCCCGTGAGTGATGAAAAATTACTGTCGATAAAATCTTTATCGGTTAACTTCGGCGGTTTAAAAGCTCTTTCAAATGTCAACCTTGATTTAAACAACAATGAAGTGGTCGGTCTGATTGGTCCAAACGGGGCAGGAAAGACAACATTGTTTAACGCCCTATCAGGGTTAGCACCAGTTGCCTCTGGCGAGTTGGAAATTAATGGAAAAGCTCATAAGTGGCCTAAGGCCCATGATTTGGTAAATCTTGGAATCTCTAGAACATTGCAAGGTGTTGGATTGTTTCCTGAATTAACAGTGTTAGAAAATGTAATGATTGGTGATAATAAAAATGCAAGTAGTGGGTTAATTTCTGCAGCACTTGGTTTTAATACTCACGATGAGGAAAAAATGCGAAATCGTGCAATGAGTGCCCTTGAAAGAGTTTATGCAGCTGGAATTGCAGATCGCAGGGCTGATACTTTGCCTTACCCAGTCACTAAACGAGTTGCTATTGCTCGCGCGTTAGTCAGTGAACCGAGGATCCTATTGCTAGATGAGCCTGCTGGTGGTTTAGGTATTGAGGACACTGAATGGATGAACTCAATAATTCATAACTTGGCAACTCAATGCTCAGTGATTCTAGTTGAGCACCATATGGATGTTGTGATGTCAGTTTGTGATCGATTATATGTATTGAACTTTGGTGAGATTATTTCATCCGGTGAGGTTGAAACGGTAAGACGAGACCCAGCTGTAGTTGCTGCCTATTTAGGAGTGAACAATTGAGTTTAATTGTAGATAACCTAACTATTGATCATGGTGCAATTAGAGCAATAAATAATGTCTCATTTAAAGTTCCAAAAAATAAGTTGACCGCAATTATCGGTGCAAATGGTGCTGGTAAAACAACATTACTTCGCACCTTGTCGGGGCTTAAAGAGCCCGAGTCAGGTAGTGCAACTTGGAATGGTGAATCAATTTTAAATCGCAGAACTGAGGACTTAGCTCGCTCAGGAATCATGCATGTTTCAGATGGAAAATCTGTAATTTCAGAGTTAACTGTTAGGGATAATTTAGCTTTATCTGGGCTGTGGCGGAAAGATAAAAAAGATGTTTCAAATGCAACTAATGAAGTAATTGAAATTTTTCCAATTCTCGGCCAACGATTAGGCCAGATTTCTGGTTCGCTTTCAGGAGGTGAACGCCAGATGTTGGCAATTGGTCGTGCATTAATTGCAAGACCTAAACTTCTTTTATTGGATGAGCCTTCATTAGGACTTGCCCCTTTAATCATTGGACAAATATTTCAAACCATTAAATCACTTGTCACCAAAATGGATTTAACCGTTGTGCTAGTTGAACAAAATGCGGTTGGCGCCCTAAAAATTGCAGACGAGGGAGTGGTATTGAATTTAGGTTCAGTAGTGGCTGTGGATTCAGCCGAAACATTGTTAAGTGATCCAGTGGTTCGTTCAGCTTATTTGGGATTTTGATATGAATCAATTTATAACAGCGGTTTTGACCTCACTTTCATCAGGTGCAATCTATGCGTTGATGTCAATTTCATTGGTACTAGTTTGGCGCTCCACTAGAGTCGTGAATTTTGCTCAAGCAGGTCAAGCTGTATTCACCACCTTTATTGGTTATGAAGTAACTATAAGAACTGGCTCATATTGGGTTGGATTATTTGTTGCAGTTATTTGTGGAGGCCTGGTTGGGGCAATAATTGACCGATTTTTCATGAGACCGATCTTCAAGCGTGTTAAAAGTGGTCCAATTGTGATGATCGCTCCAGTTGTAGCAACTCTGGGGTTACTTGGATTGATTCAATCTGTTATCGGATTTATCTGGGGATTTAACTATGTATCGATAGAAGCACCAGTGTCAACTCAAGGTTACAAATTATTTGGAACTGTGGTCGCATTCAGCCCCTTTAACTTAATGGTCTTGATAGTTGTCACAATTGCAATGTTATTGCTGACTCTTTTATTTCAAAAGACCAATATTGGCTTAGCACTTCGTGCCTCTGCATTTTCACCTGAGATTGCGCGGCTATCAGGGATCAAAGTTGATGCAGTTCGTACTCTTGGTTGGGCTATTGCAGGTGCAGCTGGTGGCCTAGCTGGCATGTTGTATGTACCAGGATCTTACCTACACCCGAATGCAATGGATGTGCTGCTAATTTTTGGATTTATCGCTGCGGTAATAGGTGGCTTAGATAGTTTATTTGGTGCGGTTGCTGGGGCAATGGTTCTGGGCTTTGCAATTAATTTTGCTGCTTCCTATGTTAGTTATAAATTGGTTTTTACAACCGCCTTTGCACTCTTAATTATTGTGTTGCTGGTTAAGCCAAACGGATTATTTTCTTCAAGCAAAGGAAGAAAAGACTAATATGAATAATACTTCAGTCAAAAAAAGAAGCTTCATTTTCCTGGCAATTGGCTGGGTTTTATTGCTAATTGGTGATCGAGTTGATGAGTTAGTTTTATCTCAAGGTGCGTTAGTTGCTACCTACGCCCTTGCAATTGCATCGATTATTTTGCTAACTGGGTATTCAGGTCAATTATCTTTAGGCCATGGTGCATTGATGGCAGTCGGTGCATATGTTGCGGCCTTGACCACTAATAATCTTGGACTGCCACCAGTTATTGCATTGGTTCTTGCTACATTTACTGCTGGTATCTTTGGATTAGTTCTAGGATTTGCAGTAGCAAGATTAAGTGGACCCTATCTTGCTGGAACAACATTAGCCCTTGCCGTTTCTCTTCCAACAATTGCCAATCAATTTGAGATATTGGGTGGAGAGCAAGGCGTGACATTTGATATTGGATTACCACCAGCAAGATTTGGTGAGGATTTTTCTCTATACAAATGGTTTTTCTGGATTTGCGCACTAGCTGCCTTAATTATGATTTGGTTTATTTCAAATATTTTGGCATCAAGATATGGCCGGACATTTAGGGCTTTACGGGATAATCCAGTAGCAGCATCTCTTGCCGGTATAAATACTGGCCGAGTAAAAGTCCTTGCATTTGCGCTCAGCTCAGGTGTGGCAGGATTGGCTGGGGGATTGCTGGTAATGCTGATAAGCGGCGTTTCTCCAAGCGCATTTCCGCTCAGCCTTTCATTTTTACTGCTGACAGGGGCGGTTGTTACTGGCGTGTATAACCTAAAAGGTGTGATGCTAGGGGGGCTGATCTTGGTGGCTATACCTGAAATCGCCGAATCGGTAGTATCACGCATAGGAGGTTCGGAAGGATTCACCGTAGCCTTGCCAGGTTTCCTAGTAAGTGCACTGCTAATCCTGGCAGTTGTATTTACGCCAAATGGGCCAGGGCATTTGCTCCACAAGAGGAAGCATTAAGATTTAACAAGCACGACAACTATCTGGAAGGAAATAAATGATCAGAAATACTCGTATGAAACGTCTCTCAATCGTTTCAGCGTTAGTTGCCGCAGGTTCAATGCTAGTTAGCTCAGTTCCTGCGCTAGCTGCCGATCCTGGCGTAACTGCCACTGAGATTAAACTAGGAATCACATCGCCTAAGACAGGTACTGTGGCATTGTCATACGGCAAGCTACCTCGTGCCATGAAGGCATACTTTGACTACATCAACGATAACGGTGGTGTTTATGGTCGAAAAATTAAATTAATCTCTCGAGATGATAAGTACTTGCCACAACTAGCCGCAACTCAAACTAGAAATCTTGTTCTTTCTGACAAGGTTTTTGCAATAGTTGGTGCGCTTGGCACAGCGACTCACTCAAAGGCATATGTTGCAGCTCAATTAGCTAAGAACAATGTCCCTGATCTTTTTGTAAACACTGGGTTCAGCGGTTTTGATGATAAAGCTAAGTACCCAACCACATTTTTAGTTCTTCCAAGTTATGCAATGGAAGCAAAAATTATTGCCAAGTTAATTGCCGATACTCCAACAATGAAGCCGATGCCATCATTCTTGATCGCTCAAGATGATGAGTTTGGCAAGGATGGTGTAAAGGGATTTGCATTAGCTGGTCATAAATTTACCAGCGCTCCAACCTTGTATCCTCAAGGATCATTAACTGCAGCACTAGCAGAGTCTTTACTCTCTGGCGTAAATGCCGCTGTTCCTGCTGCTGCCAAGCCAGTAATGGTGTTAATGGGAACAACTGATTCAACAGCTTTGATTTTGAAAGCTGCTGAGAAACTTTCACTCACATCAAGATTTACTTGGATTGCGGGCTCAGTTGGTGGAGATGCCAATACATTGTTAGCGCTAGGCGTAAAGCCAGCAACAATTGAAGGTGCATACGCTGCTAGCTTCTTCCCAGATGCAAAAGATTCCACTGATGCCTATGTTTCTCAATTTATGAAGATAAATGAGAAGTACAACAAGGGTGATTCTTTTGACAATGTTGTGCTGCAGGGAATGAACTCAGCAATGCTGACAGTTCAATCTTTGCGTGCGGCTGGCAAGAATTTAACTCGCACAGGCTTAATCAAAGCAATTGAAAGTCAGGGTGCAGGGTTTGCCAGCGCAGGTCTTGCTCCTCTTAACTACTCAGCTACTAGCCGTGTGGGTTACAACGGATACTGGTTCGGACAACTAAATGCAAAGGGCGAACTAAAGCCTGTTGGTGGCAAAGTAACTTTGTACACAACAGACTCAACTTCAACTGCTGCACCAGTTCTATCGAGCTTTACACGTAAACCACTTCCAAAGAATGGGATACCAACAAACCAATGAAAACTCTAAAGCTTAAAAAGAGTCTTGTTGCTCTTACTTCAGCTGCGTTAGTTTCAGTTTTTGCCGTTGCGATTCCAAGCACTGCAAATGCTGTAACCACTTGCGTACAAGAAGCAATAACTGTTAATGGAAAGAATGTTGATTTCGAAAAATGTACTGGAACTGACTTTAGAGGTTCTAAGTATGAAATCAGAATGCCTTCCAAGTTCAACGGAACCATGATGCTTTACTCACATGGAATTCGTTACAACGTGGACCTGCCTCCAATTCCAGTAGTTGCACCTAAAGGAGAAGCAAGAAACTATGCTCCTGAAATTGCACCAACCCAAGAGGTTGGCGAACTACTTCTTTCTCAAGGCTTTGCCTTGGCTGGAGCAGGCGTGCAAATTCAAGGTTGGAATGTAACTGAGCAGGTTTATGCTGCCCTTGAGGTAAACGCTATTGCCAGAGATAAGTATTCAAAAATCGACAAGGTTGTTGCTTGGGGTAATTCATTAGGAGCATTGTCAACCCAAGCCCTAGCCGAGCAATACTCTGGTCTTTTTGATGCAGTTGGCGCTATGTGTTATTCAGATTCTGCGCTCTCAGAGATCACAATGGCCGGAGATTTCCTTTGGGGAGTAAAGACATTCTTTGATCCAACAATCAAACTTGCCGGTTACTCAGCGGGAACAGCTGGTTACCTTGAAATGCTAGGAGATATTGGCAAGGTTCTTGTCGTGTTTCAGTCAATTGAGGCTGCGATTACCGCTAACCCAATTTCACCAACATGGCCTGCTACCTCAACAGTCCCTGATGCATTAAAAGCACTTCCAGTTCGAAGTGCAGTATTAATGCTTGGCCTGATGTCAGGTATATCAACTCAGTCAAATACTTTTGATGCCTCAAGTGGACCAGCTGGTGCACTTGAAACTGGGTTTGGATTGTTAATCAATCCAGCACTTGCAGTTCTTGAAAATGGTTCAACTGCGGCCCTTCTTGGCGTAGTTGCAGGTTATGATCTTGAGCAACGTGCTGGCGGAATCATTTTTGATAACTCAAATACTGATTATGTTGCACGTCTTGGTGCAGATGCTGATACCTATGCTGCAGCACTTTCTGGTCAAAGTAGGGGTATTGCGGGAATGGGTGCTTACTTAAACAGGCTAAATCCAGCCGCTCCACGTGTTAAATCAGATCCAGCAGCTGTTGCAAAGATCAAACAGATATATGAACCAAAGGGAGCGATCACTGTTCCTACGATCACAATTACAGCTACTGCTGATCAGGTAACACCTCCAGGTGCTACCCAGTACTTAATTGATCAGTACACATCCGCTGTTTCAGGTGGTAGTGCAACAAAGGGTATGTTGGTTAATATCTGGAATAAGCCAGCTGATGAGTACACAAAATTCAGCGCGACTGGTTCTCCAATCAAGCCTACGGTTGCAACAAATGGAACTACTCACTGTAACTTCACAACTAGCCAATACATGGCTGTTGCTAAGTTGCTAGGTGCCTCTGCCAAATCAGGCAAGGCTCCAACCGCTAGTGCAGTTAATGCAGCAATCAAGAATGATCCAAACTTGTTTGTTGATGCTAACTACCGAGCCCCACTGTTGAAATATCGTCAATAAGTAATCTAAATCAGCTAGATATCTAGTCGAAAGGGCCTCAGGAAACTGGGGCCCTTTCTTTATCTATAAACTAACCGTCACTATGAAAATATCGATTGACTCAGTTGCCCAAATGCACCAGCTTGGTGCCAAAATTGGAACCAAGCTTAGAAGCGGTGATGTTGTGGTTTTAACTGGAGAATTAGGAAGTGGGAAAACAACTTTAACCCAAGGAATTGCTACAGCGTTTGGAGTTATATCAATTACATCTCCCACTTTTGTGATTAGCCGGATTCATAAGGGTGAGCCAAATTTTATTCATATCGATGCTTACCGATTAATTGGGAATAATTTGAACGCATTTGCTGATTTAGATTTTGAAAGCTATTTGAAAAATAGCGTTTTTGTCATTGAGTGGGGATCAGATTTTGTTAGCACTCTTACTGAGCAATTCCTCGAGATTGTTATTAAGCAAGGTGAATCAGAGGACTCTAGAGTTGTGACTCTCATTCCAACTGGTGATAGATGGGCCGGATTAGAGCTATGAGCACAGTGTTGGCAATTGACACCTCAACCTCACAGACATCTGTTGCCGTTGTTAAGGATGGCCAAGTTCTATTCACTCAAAGCCACAATGATCCATTGGCCCATGGTGAGTATCTACCTAAGTTAGTAGCACAAGCTTTGCAAGGTGTGCCAAAGATAGATTTAGTAGCAGTGGGCATGGGACCTGGTCCATTTACTGGATTAAGAGTTGGGATTGTTTTTGCACAAAGCTACGCACTTGCCGCAGGAATCGATTGGGTTGGGGTTTGTTCATTAGATGCAATGGCTATTTCAATTTCTGATGCTGATTTTATTGTTTCAACAGATGCAAGGCGTAAGGAAAGATATTGGGCAAGATATAAAAATGGGTCACGAATTACTGAACCAGCTGTAAGCCAAGTGCAGGAGTTGGGCAAGTTTGCAGTTCCAATATATGAAGAGGGTGAGTACTTTCCAGATGCGATAGCAGTTGCAAAACTTGCATTAAGCAATAAATCAGTGTTGCAGCCAATTTATATAAGAAAACCTGATGCACACCCACTTCCAGAGGGAATTAAGTTTCGGGCAATGACAGCACTTGATTTAGTTCCTGCTGCTGCAATTGAAAAAGAGGTTTATGAGAAAGCGGCTTGGTCTATTGCGCAGTTTAAAGAGGAGTTTTCTAAGGCACCTAAAAATGCGCAGTACTTAGTGGCAGAATATGAGGGTGAGTTAGTTGCCTATGCTGGAATATTTTTTGTAGCTGATGTTGCAGATATTCATACAATTACCGTAAGTGAAAAATACCGGCGTAAAGGGATTGGCCGAGAGTTGTTGAAGCGGTTAATTGATTGGGCCAGAGTTAAACAAGCTATTGCAATTATGCTTGAGATGAGATTAGGAAATGACCAAGCACGCCCGTTATATGAATCATTTGGCTTTAGCGAGGTTTCAAATCGGGAAAATTACTATGGTCCAGGGCTGACTGCAGTAGTAATGCGCAAGGCGCTTAAATAATGGCACTGGTATTAGGAATTGAAACTTCTTGTGATGAAACAGCGGTAGGAATTGTTGATGATCGAAAATTGCTGGCAAATGTTATTTCTTCAAGTGTTGCAGAGCATGCCAGATTCGGTGGCGTAGTCCCTGAGGTGGCAAGCAGAGCTCACCTTGAGTCAATGCAGCAGGTTATTAAACAAGCTTTAACTGATGCCAAGGTTAAGTTAAGTGATATTGATGCGGTTGCAGTTACTGCAGGTCCTGGCTTAATCGGGGCATTATTGG
>B570J14230_10000855_pt1 | contig 12399 bp, 11 predicted proteins | sample LakMenepilimnion_3_FD_14230 | JGI IMG/M metagenome (IMG submission 14230) | reverse complement strand
TCTAAACAGCATCCCAATTTATTCTTTATTGGCGAATGCGTGGATGTCACTGGGCATCTCGGCGGCCATAATTTCCAATGGGCTTGGTCCTCGGCCTATGTGTGTGCGAAGGCGATAATAAACTAGGTATTGGTTCAGTATGTCAAATCCCAATCATGCGCCTCATTGGAAAAACTAAACCAGACCATCAAGTTTCCCTATTACGGATCCCGCAGTTAGAGCTTAGTATTGAAATGAGCGATTTGGCGCATGATGAGTCAATAAGCATTATCCAGCGCTTTGATCTTTATACTCGCCGGGGTGGTGGTTAACTAGTAAAGCTGTTTATAAATTGGTTCGATATGTTGCAAATTAATTCGAGAAGTTCTACATTCCATAAGCAAGCCATCACTATTTTGGTAAGTGGCATTTTTGCCCAACTTGCATTTGCAAATAATCCAGAATATGAGGCACCCCCCCTTGATGAGGTGGTGGTTTCAGCCAGTGGATATGAGCAGAAAATGATGGATACAGCTGCCTCTATTAATTTAGTGACCATAAATCAAATTCAGAATGGACAGGCAAGAGATAATCTTTCTGAGCCATTAAACCGAGTGCCTGGCATCTTTGCCCTCAATCGTCAGAACTACGCACAAGACCTACAAATATCATCGCGTGGTTTTGGGGCAAACTCGACCTTTGGTACGCGTGGCATCCGGCTGATTGTCGATAACATTCCAGGCACTGTTGCCGATGGGCAAGGCCAGATGTCCCATATCGATTTGCCATCCACTGATCGCATTGAGGTGATGCGAGGCCCATTTTCTGTGCTTTACGGTAATTCATCGGGAGGCGTGATTCGCGTGTTTACCCAAGATGGTGGCCCCAAGACCGAGCTGCAACCCTATTTTGAAGTTGGTTCTTATGGACAACTCAGAGCTGGACTAAAAGCAAGTGGTAAACCTGGCGAGATCGCTTATGTTGTGGATGCAGGGCAATTTCATACCGATGGATATCGAGATCAAAGTGCTGCTGATAGGCGTAATGCGAATGCAAAACTTAGTTTTATGGGAGGTCCGGATACAAAGATAATGTTGATTGCCAATAACGTTAGCCTTAAAGCGCAAGACCCAAATGGATTAACCGAGAGCCAATTAATTGAAAATCCTAAGCAAGCCGGTACAAATGCTATATCCCAAAATTCTCGAAAATCAGTCGATCAAACGCAAGTCGGCGCATCGATCGATTTTCGTATTAACCCAAATAACAATATTTTATTTTCTCCTTACTTGGGTCAGCGTCATGTTCTGCAGTATTTGACCTCCGCGACTGCGGGATCTGGAGTGATTGATTTAGTTCGTTCTTTTTATGGCATGGATAGTAAATGGATTCATCAAAATAAATTTTTTGATATTCCAATGACCGTGGTGACTGGCATTGATATAAATGAGAACGACGATCGTCGCCGAACTTATACCAATAGCGGTGGCACTGCGGTTTATAGCAGCACTGCCTCACAAGATTATGCGATGAGTGCTAAGAATTTCGATCAATATCTGCAAGCCGATTTTCGGTTTTCAGAGCGTTTGGCATTTAATGCAGGGATCAGAAACTCGCAAACTAGTTTGAGTTCAACAACGAATAATTCCATCACCTTAAATACAGGCTCCACTGAATTTAGGGCCATGACTTATATGGCATCGTTGCAGTACTATTTGAACGACATGTCGAATGTGTATGTATCGTATGGCTCAAGTTTTGATACCCCGACCTTAAATCAAGTTTTTTATAGTGCTAATGGCGCAGTCAATGGTTCTAGTTGTACGTCTTCATGTTCTAATTTCGGGCTTTTAGCCGCCAAAACCAAGCAAGTAGAGCTAGGTTTTAAATCAAGATTATCGCCCTTCATCAAAACCAATATTGCAGTATTTAATGCGGACACCACAAATGATATTGTTATTGGTGCATCAAATGCAGGAAGAAATTCATTCACAAACGCTCCAAAGACAAATCGTCAAGGTGTTGAGGGTAGTGCGCAGTTTAAGTTACCTTATTCTTTTGAAACCAACTTGGCATATACGTGGTTGAGAGCAACGGTAAAGGAGTCGTACCTTACAAACTCTACTAATTTGTCAACATTTAATACCGTTGAAAGTGGTAATCGGATACCAGGGGTTCCTAATCAGGGCCTATTCGCTGAGCTGCTTTGGGTCAAACCCAATAAGTCAGTAGAAGCCGCTATTGAAGCACGGGCGAATGGGGCTATGGACGCTAATGATCTGAATACGCAATATAAGGCGCCGGGTTATGCCGTGATGAATATTAGGGGGGTGTTGCGTCAAGAAATTGCTGGTGGCTGGTCTTTTTCACAATTCTTTAGGCTTAACAATGTATTTGATCGCTCTTACGTTGGTTCGGTGATCGTAAACCAATTTTTCCTTCGTTCGTATGAACCTGCCCCCACCCGAAATTGGATGATCGGCGCTAAGGCGAGCTATCAGTTTCATTAAAAAGTGACCCTTAGGGTGAATAGATGAGTGGTATCTAAGGCAAAACCCTAATCTGCAACTGTATGCATTACGCTCAAAAGGGATTAAATTAAAGAATCCGCAATTGGAATAAAAAGTATTCAGAAAAAGAAGGGAAATAACCATGAACCAGCGACTGATTTCATTAGCAACACTTTCGACACTCGCCTCATCACTGATGATTCTGCAGGGATGCGCGACAGCGCCCCCACCAGCACCTAAAGCTGCGGCTGCGCCAGCTCCCGTAGCAGCGGCACCAGCACCGGCACCAGCATGGAAGCAGGGTATGGGCCCTGATATGGCTAATTCTAAGTTAGCCCCCTTGCCTGGAAAAATGACAGTTACCCCTGTTAGTGAAATTCCCATTGATAAGCTGAAATTACCTCCTGGTTTCAAGATTGAGGTTTGGGCAACCGGTATGCCCGGTGCTCGTGCGATGGCACGCGGCGATAACGGCAAAATTTACATCGGCACCCGAGCCATTGGTCGTGTCTATGAGATGAGCGATAACGGCAAAGAGCGAACCAGCCGTGTCGTGGTGGATAAATTAGTTCAACCCGCTGGCGTTGCCTTCAAGAACGGTTCTTTGTATGTGATGTCTATTAATAAGGTTTTGCGTTACGACGGGATTGAAAAAAATCCAAGCGTGGCACCAGTAGATCTAACCGCTAAATTTAATTTGCCACCGGAGCAACACCACAACTGGAAGTACATTGCATTTGGACCTGATGGGAAGTTGTATGTTCCATTTGGAGCACCTTGCAATATTTGTGAGTTGCCAACCCCCGAGTATGCCAGATTCGTCGCTACAACCCAGATGGATCGGGTATGGAAGTGTTAGCAACCGGAGTGCGAAATACCGTGGGCTTTGATTGGCATCCCACCACCAAGCAACTTTGGTTTACCAATCATGGACGCGATTGGATGGGTGACGATAAGCCGAATGACACCTTAAGCCGGATGCAAAAAACGGGATTGAACTACGGTTTCCCGCATTGCCATGAAGGCAATATGCCCGATGATGTTGTGAAGAAGGCAAATCCTTGCGCAGGCGTTGAGCAACCCGTTGCCTTGATGGGTCCTCATACTGCAGTGATGGGTCTCAAGTTCTATACCGGTAAGATGTTCCCTGCTGAATATAAGAATGCTGCCTTTATTGCACGCAAAGGCTCTTGGAACCGTAATCAAAAAACGGGTTTTGATGTTGTGATGGTGAAGGCGGGTACAGACGGTAAAAACGCGAAGATCACACCATTCATTACTGGCTTTATGAACCCAGCCGATCAATCCTTCTGGGGTCGTCCCGCATATTTATTGCAGATGCCGGATGGCTCGATGTTGGTATCCGATGAGCAGTTAGGCGCCATTTATCGAGTGACTTACAAAAAGCAGCAAGTAGCAGCGAAGTAATTCGCAGCATTGATGTGCAGTATTTAGGAATAGCGACGTTAGCTTTAGGACTAGTTTGTTCTACCGCAACGTCGCTTTCTTTTGCACAAGACATTAGCACCAAGTTGCAAGTTTGTGGCGCTTGCCACGGTCCAGACGGAAACTCGAAGATTGCGGGCACCCCATCCTTAGCGGGACAACCAAAGACTTTTCTAGAAAATCAGTTGGTCATGATTCGGGAAGGGATGCGCGACCTACCGGCCATGAAAGGTCAGCTCGATGGTGTAAACGACGCAACCATTATTGCGATTGCAAAGTTTTACGCTGACAGTCCTGCGGTTTCACAAGCAGGACCACGCAATCCCGCCTTATTTGAAAAGGGTCAAGTCATTTCAAAGGAAGCGCTGTGTGGTACTTGCCATTTACCTAACTACGTTGGTAGAGATCAGATGCCTCGGATTGCGGCTCAGCGTGAAGATTACCTTTTGTATAGCATGCGACAGTTTCGCTCTAACCAAGCGATCGGCAGAGATACAATCATGGCAGCTTCGCTTTATGGCATGAGCGATGATGATCTAAAAGCGATCGCCCATTACCTCTCACAATTAAAATAAACCTATGACCGCATTCATTGATTGCATTGATCACTTAGTACTCACCGTCACGGATATCGAGAAAACCACCCAGTTTTATGAGAAGACTTTTGGATTTGAGCGCGAGTTCTTTAAGGGACCCGAGGGGCAGCCCCGGTATGCACTCTTGTTTGGGCAATACAAAATTAATCTACAAGATAAGCAAACAGAAACACCTACAAAAGCTAGAGTACCAACCATTGGCGCAGGTGATTTTTGCTTAATTTCCAAAGTTCCCTTGGATGAATTTATAGCCCATCTGCAAAAAATTGGGGTTCCAATTGACACAGGACCAGTCCAAAGACGGGGTGCTTTAGGCCCAATTCGGTCGGTTTATTTGCGGGATCCGGATGGAAATTTGGTCGAAGTAGCAGAATATATCTAGCAAAACCTCATTTTGAGCCCTCGAAAGCCTCCGAATGGAGGCTTTTTTATTTTAGTAAACATCTGATTTATATATATTTTTTATCTTTTAGTCATTTATTTATATTAAAAATCAATAAATATGTATTTTTTTATTGACAAAGATTTATGTAAATTTAGAATTACACTTAGGAAATGTAGGTTATTTCAATTTTGTGGCAGAGGGTGTCATAAAACCCGCGTGCGGGTGGAGCACGAGGAGTAGGGTGTCTTTCAAAGGGAGAAAACTATGTCAGACCCAAACAAGGTATGGCCCACAGGTTTAACTGAGGCCGAATCTGAAGAGTTGCACCGTAATCTGATCCAAGGCACGCAGTTTTTTGGCATGATCGCAGCTCTTGCCCATTTACTTGCGTATATCTATTCGCCCTGGCTGAAATAAGGAGATAAAAAAATGATTTACGGAAAAATGTGGTGTGTAGTAAAGCCTTCAGTAGGCATTCCATTATTTTTGGGAGCTTGCGCAGTCGGCTCATTCGCTGTTCATACAATGATTCTCAACAATACAACGTGGGTTAAGGCATTCTTGAATGGCAATGCTGCAGCAACAGCTTCAGCATCAGGATCAGCGGCACCAGCGGCACCTGTAGCGAAGAAGTAAAGTACTTTAATTTTTCACTAGTCCGAGGTCGGCGGGTCTCGGACTTTTTACTTTTAGAGACGGAGTCTTGACAACAGATTATGCTGATGGTGAGATTCAATTATGAAACGCCTTAGTCAAAAACTGGTGCAATCATGGGCCAACTTAGGCCCAAGGTTTTTGCCTTTTGCGGACGCCGCCACTCCTGATTTACCGCTTTCTCGATTACTCCGACTTTCTCTCTTTCAGGTTTCCGTTGGCATGGCTTTGGTGCTTCTGATTGGGACCTTAAATCGGGTCATGATTGTTGAGCTTGGTGTGCCAGCATCCCTCGTGGCTGTGATGGTCTCCCTGCCACTTGTTTTTGCCCCATTTCGGGCCTTAATTGGGTTTCGTTCGGATACGCATCGCTCCGAACTAGGATGGCGTCGGGTCCCCTATATGTGGATGGGTACCCTAGTGCAATTTGGTGGGCTGGCGGTCATGCCATTTGCATTATTGGTTCTATCGGGCGGCGGTCAATCGGCCAGTGCTCCCGCATGGATTGGGCAAGCCTCTGCAGCCTTAGCGTTCTTGCTGGTGGGTGCGGGAGTTCATATTACCCAGACCGTGGGCCTTGCACTCGCTACGGATTTAGCGCCACAAGAATCACAACCTAAAGTGGTGGGACTGATGTACGTGATGCTCCTACTCGGGATGATTGTGAGTTCGTTTATTTTTGGAATGGTCCTTGAGGAATTTACACCAGGGCGCTTAATTCAAGTGATTCAGGGATGCGCAATCACCACCATGATTTTGAATGTGATTGCGCTATGGAAACAAGAAACGCGTGATCGTAGTAGACGCTTTCAAAATCCAGATCAACCGACCTTTAAACAATCGTGGGATCTCTTTTGCCATGGTGAACACGCGCTACGTCGTTTATTGGCTGTGGGACTCGGCACGATGGCGTTTACGATGGAAGATGTCTTGCTTGAGCCCTATGGTGGGGAGATATTGAAATTGAGCGTTAGTTCTACCACCTACCTGACGGCTGCTTTAGCATGCGGCGGCCTATTTGGTTTTGGATTGGCATCCCGAATTTTGAGTAAAGGGGCCGATCCTTTTCGGATGGCCAGTATTGGAGCGATGGTAGGCCTTCCCGCATTTATGGCTGTGATTGTTGCTGCGCCGATGGCCTCGGCCTACTTATTTAGTTTCGGAGTTTTCTTAATTGGCTTTGGGGGTGGTCTCTTTGGTCACGGCACGCTCACCGCGACGATGAACCTTGCACCTCCCGAGCAACGCGGATTGGCATTGGGAGCGTGGGGCGCGGTACAGGCAACCAGCGCTGGAGTAGCAGTAGCGCTTGGAGGAATTATTCGAGATAGTGTGGACTACTTTGCGATGCGAAATAGCTTGGGGAAGAGCTTGGCAGATCCCAGCACCGGCTATGTTGCGGTGTATTTAATTGAAATAATTTTATTACTGGCAACCATCATTGCGATGGCGCCTCTGATCAAAAGCAAGTTACCAGTGCGTAAATTACAGACAAGTTAAAAAGTATTATCAACCGTGAAGAGGAGAGTGAAATGGCTGCAGGATATGTGATTGCAATTTTGATTGTGGCAATTGGAGCACTGGTTGCGATTCGGAATATGAATCGCCGCAAGTAGTTACTCGGAATTGCCTCGGCGTTTCTTACCTAGAAACGATTCCACGATGATGGAGCAGAACACCGCTCCAATGATGGCAGTGATGACGGCCATGATGGGCCCGCTAATCTGCATCCCAAAGTCATAGCCAAACTTTAGGCCAAGGCAAACAGCTAGCACGTAGGGGATCAAAAAAAGATACTCTTTGAGGCTCTTCATGTTTTCTATCTTACCCATTCTTTGGGCTTAAGCAAATAGCGCTATTCAGAGACATAATTGGATCATTACAAAATAGCTTGGGAGTAAAGCCATGATCAGGATGAAATATCTCATTACTGTACTTTTTGTCGCTAGCGCATCATTCTCCTATGCAGCAGATACCACTCCGTCGTCTTCAGGCCCAGCGTGGCAGGGTGAGGCCCAGAAAGAAATTAAGGAAAAAAACTATGATGGTGCAATCAAAACATTATTAGCTGCCAATGAACCAAACTCGGCGGACTGGAATAATCTCCTAGGTTATGCCCAGCGCAAGAAATCTCCACCCAATTTAAATGCAGCAGAGTTTTATTACCAAGCAGCCCTAAAAATAGATCCAAAGCATAAGGGTGCTTTGGAGTATTACGGTGAACTCTTTCTCATGAAAAATAATCTCCCAGGAGCTGAGCAGATGCTAGCTCGCCTAGACAAAGTCTGCTTCTTCTCGTGTGAGGAATATCGAGATCTCAAAGAGGAAATTGCAAAGTACAAAGCCAAGAAATAGGGAGAGACTATTTACTTAATCATTCCCGCATTTTTAGCATCTTCCATCGCTAGTGGAGTCTTCTCTTTCATGAACGCTGGTATTTGCTTTAGTGGAATATCTACCAACACAAAGCCCATATCCTCAAGACGTTTTTTGGTATCCACATCGGCATTTAATTTACCAATAAAGTCGGACATCTTTTCTTGAAGAGCGAGGGGCGTAGATTTGGGCATGGCAACACCCCGATAAGCGCCATCAACCCAGTTCAGGCCCAGCTCTTTAAATGTGGGTACATCGGGTAGTGCAGGGTGACGTTTTTCGGTGGCAATCGCAAGAGTTCGCACCTTTCCTTTTTGTTGAATGGCAAGCGGTAAATATCCCATGGCGCCACTGACGTGCATGCCAATGAGCGAAGAAATCAAATCACCGGTTCCCTTAAAGGGTACGTACTCGACCTTGACACCTGCCAGCTTATTTAGCCTTTCGGTCGCCATATGGTTGGCAGAGAATTGGGCAGAGCCCGCTAGCGTGAGCTTGCCAGGACTTTTCTTGGCTGCGGCAATAAAGTCTTGGTAAGTTTTATAAGGACTGTCTGCCGATACCATTAAGGCGTCGGGCGTGAAGTGGTAGTAGTAAATGGCGTTGATATCTGCTGTCTTGTATTGGATACCTTCTTGCAGTGGTTGCAAGATCACATGTGGAATATTGACCCCAATCACATTGCTACCATCATTCGGATAGGTGTTAAGTTGGCTCCATACCAGCGCGCCACCAGCACCCGCACGGTTCACCACAATCATGGGCTGATTAAATTTTTTGGCAGAGATATCAGCTTGTAAACGAGCGACGATATCGGATTCACCAGCGGCAGGAAATGGAATGATGTATTGAATTTGTTTATCGATCACAGGCTGTGCAAAGCTGGTACCAAATCCTAACAACAGACTAATGGCTGCGGCATTTAACAATAAGCGAATTGATTTGTTCATAAGGCCTCCTAGAACCTTTCAGTGTTTACCAAAATGATGAAATAAAAACTTCGGATCTACCCTAGGTTTAATCATTTTTTGCAGAAATAGCCGCAATGACGGCCGCTGTGACATCCTGCATTATGGCCTTACCCCCTAAGTCGCGGGTATGGAGGGTGGGATTGGCGGTCACGGATTCAATCGCACCCATTAAGAGCTTGGCGGCTACTGGCTCCCCGAGATGCTCTAGCATCATCACCATTGACCAAAAGGTACCAATGGGGTTTGCTAGACCTTGCCCCATGATGTCAAAGGCAGAACCATGAATTGGTTCAAACATCGAGGGAAAGCGTCTTTGCGGGTCGATATTCCCGGTGGGGGCTATTCCCAGGCTGCCTGCCAAGGCGGCTGCTAGGTCGCTAAGTACATCAGCATGTAAATTGGTCGCAACAATAGTATCCAAAGACTCAGGTCGGTTGACCATTCGGGCGGTAGCAGCGTCGACCAATTCCTTGTCCCAGCGCACATCGGGGTAATCCTTGGCAACTTGAAGTGCGATCTCATCCCACATCACCATGGCATGACGTTGCGCATTCGATTTAGTAATCACCGTTAGATGTTTTTTAGGACGCGAACGTGCGAGCTCAAATGCAAAACGCTGGATACGCTCAACACCGACACGCGTCATGATGCTCATATCAGAGGCTACTTCAATTGGATGACCTTGGTGCGCTCGGCCACCCAATCCGGAGTACTCACCTTCGGAGTTCTCCCGCACAATCACCCAATCCAATTGATCGGGTTTGCAATTTCGCAGGGGTGTCTGGATACCGGGCAAGATCCGGGTGGGACGGACATTGGCGTATTGATCAAATCCTTGGCAGATTTTGAGACGTAAGCCCCATAAGGTGATGTGATCGGGTATCTGTGGATCACCAGCGGAACCGAACAAGATGGCGTCCTTTGCGCGAAGGGGCTCTAAGCCATCATCGGGCATCATCTTGCCAGTCTTGCGATAGAAGTCTCCACCCCAATCAAAGCGCTCACATTGAAAGGTAATTTCTGGAAAGCGCTTGCTAATCGCCTCTAGGACTTTTTCACCCTCAGGGATTACTTCTTTTCCAATCCCATCTCCCGGAATGGATGCAATTTTATATATTTTCATGAGTTGGTTTCGTGTGGCTATATACCTCCGGAGCTTAACAGAATCCCTTTTGCCCAAAAAGGGAAGTTGGGACCCAATATCTGAGAAAATAGAACTTTCATTAAAGAGCTCAAAGACCCCCACCCATGGAAGCAGGGAGAATCAGACTTTCTGATCATTTAAGCCAGCAACTGGCTGCCGATCAATCCATTCATCGGGATTTAGGAAGACTAATCCACGACATTGCGACTGCCGTCAAGGAAATTGCTTTGTTAACGTCGCAAGGTGCCTTAGCAGGCGTCTTGGGTAATTTATCCAGTCAAAATGTGCAGGGCGAGACCCAAAAGAAACTCGATGTTCTCTCTGACGAGATCTTGATTGAGACCTTTCGCTCGGGCAAGCTAGTTGCCGGTATCGCCTCCGAAGAAAATGATGCACCCATTACCAATAAAAGTGGTGGACCTTTTCTGAGTTTATTTGATCCCTTAGATGGTTCATCCAATATTGATGTCAATGTCTCGGTAGGTACCATCTTTTCCATTCTGAATGCTCCAAAAGATCGGAGCCCCGAGTTAACAGATTATTTGCAATCTGGCAGAAAACAAATTGCTGCTGGATATGCGGTGTATGGACCATCCACCATGCTCGTACTCAGCATTGGCAGAGGTACTCATGGATTCACCTTGGATGCAGGCACCGGTGAGTTCATCCTGACGCATCCCAATATCCAGATTCCTGCAGACACTAGTGAGTTTGCAATTAATGCCAGCAATGAGCGCTTTTGGGAAGCACCTGTTACGCGCTACATTAGTGAATGTAAAAAAGGCAAGACCGATGTGCGGGGTCGTGATTTCAATATGCGTTGGATCGCTAGTATGGTTGCAGATGTGCATCGTATCCTTATGCGTGGTGGGATATTTATGTATCCCAAAGATACAAAAGATTTAAGTAAGCCCGGACGTCTGCGCTTAATGTATGAGGCCAACCCCATGACCTTTGTGGTTGAACAAGCCGGTGGCTTGGGATCAACCGGGCGTCAGCGGATCTTGGAGCTAAAACCAGAGAGTATTCATCAACGGGTTCCTGTGATTTTAGGATCACGCAATGAAGTCGAGCGACTGGAGCAATACCATCGGGAGTTCGATCAAATAAATTAATTATGGATATGAGTACAACACACATGACGAGTAGAGAGTTAGCCAATGCAATTCGTTTCTTAGCCATCGACGCAGTGGAGAAATCCAAATCGGGTCACCCAGGAGCTCCGATGGGCATGGCCGATATTGCTGAGGTGCTCTGGCGCCATCATTTAAACCATAATCCAGTAGATCCACACTGGATCAATCGGGATCGCTTTGTGCTTTCTAATGGCCATGGTTCGATGTTGATCTATGCCCTGTTGCATCTGACTGGTTACGCAGTCTCGATTGAGGATATTAAAAACTTTAGGCAGTTGCATAGTATTACCGCTGGACACCCCGAGGCGGACATGACGCCAGGGGTCGAGACCACCACCGGACCATTAGGGCAGGGATTGGCCAACGCGGTTGGTATGGCACTCGCCGAATCGATCCTTGCTAAACGCTTTAATCGTCCCGGACACACCATCATTGATCACCACACGTATACCTTCTTAGGCGATGGTTGCTTGATGGAGGGCATTAGCCATGAGGTTTGTTCTCTCGCAGGCGTTTGGGGACTGAACAAACTCATTTGTTTCTATGATGACAACGGCATCTCGATTGATGGTCATGTCGATGGTTGGTTCAAAGACGATACAGCAAGTCGCTTTAAAGCCTATGGTTGGAATGTCATCGGCCCAATTGATGGGCACGATGCTCAGGCGGTAAATGCCGCCACGACCACTGCTAAATCTGAAACCGCTAAACCGACTCTAATCATCTGTAAAACCACCATTGGTTGGGGTGCACCGAATATGGCAGGTACGCATGATGTTCATGGCGCACCCTTAGGCGAGAAAGAGGCTGCTGCAACCCGCGAATCTTTGGGATGGAGGTATGGTCCCTTTGAGATCCCTGCAACGATGAAAGCTGCTTGGGATGCGGCAGAGACCGGTAAAGCAAAGCAGGCCAAATGGAATGAGCAGTTGACACAGTACCAAGCAGCATTTCCGGAGCTAGCCAAAGAACTTCTGCGATGTACACGAGACGAGTTGCCTGCTAGCTGGACAGCCACAAAAGCCCAATTGTTTGCCAGCATGAAGGCAATAGAAGCACCAACCGCCAGTCGTAAATCCTCCCAGCAGACCTTGGATATTCTGGTTCCTGCATTACCTGAACTACTAGGTGGATCGGCTGATTTAACAGGCTCCAATCTGACCGCAGCGAAGACCAGTATTACCTGGCATCACAAGACCGAT
>B570J14230_10000854_pt1 | contig 12406 bp, 10 predicted proteins | sample LakMenepilimnion_3_FD_14230 | JGI IMG/M metagenome (IMG submission 14230) | reverse complement strand
GGGCTTGGAGGCAGGTTAAACCTGTCAGTAGCAGCACCATCATAACGCTGAATACCACCGCCTGGTAACATTGCAAATATGCTATATCGGAATAGCGAGGTAGAGGTTGAACCATTCTCATCATAGCCTGTAATTCTAGTACCTGGACGTAATAGTGTTGAAGTATATGCTTCTGAATTAAGCTGATTAGAGTTGTAGGCACCTACAGAATACGAAGCAGTACTAGTAAAACTCCAGTCATTGCTAGCGCTATTATAAGTGCCAAGTTGAATTTCAACAGCTGAAGTAGCTGCGCTTACATTTCCGTTTTTGGTGTTAATGCTTCGCATACCTTCTGGAAAGGTAAGTGCAACATCAACTCGTGTTGATTCTTGATTAAAGTAAATGTACTGCCAAGGATTGCCGTCTGTGGCGTTATTAACAAGTTCAACAGATTTTGCAGGAGCTTGTTCTACGTCTGAACCATATAAACTATTAAAGGTTGCTTGGTCTTCTTCTGGACGACCGTATAATGTAGCTGGCTTAGGTAGCTGCATAGGCAAACCATCGTAGTAATTTGCAATAGGGTTTGCGCCAACGCAAAGATCAGTAATTTGCAGAGGTCCAAAACCCCATACAAGCAGTAAGTTTAAAACAGTTGTATCTGTTAGTGTTTCAATATAAGGAGAAGCACCTAACATTGCTGCCATCCTAACTTTACCTAGGACAACTGGGATAGCTCCGAACTTATTAGTTTGATTGTTTGTACCGCTAAACAAATTTAAGGCATTGGCACTACCTGGATCATTTTGAGTAGGAGTACGTATAGGCATAATTGCATTTACCAATGCAATACCTGTCATGGAAATAGCCATAGCAGCGGCACTGGCTTGCCAAGTACCAGCTGCAAAACCTGCTCCGCTTATACCTAAACTAGGAAATCCAGTTGTAGCTAATTGTGGCGCTACAATAACAACGGCAAGGACAAGAAGTAATCTAAAGGTATCGCGGCCTTCTGGCACTGCGCGATAAGCAATGGTTTGTCCTGCTTGCAAAACAGTTGTTTCCCAGTTTTCTTTGGCAATGGGAACACCGTCTACTACAACTACTAACTTTTCAGTAAATCGTGTGCTTAAAGAGTATTTGTTTTGTACAAACAATGCAAAATCTTGAACAGTTGTACCTGCAACAGTCCATTCACGATATACGCTTGTTTTTAGCGGATGTGGCATACCCACAACTTCAATTTGAGTATTCTCGCTGTATTTGTAAACACCTTCTAGTCGCTTATTCCACTTGATATTATCCAGTGATTCGACCACACTGTCGCGGCCTTCGCGGCAGTGCAAAAATTTGTTGTTGCCTACGTAAACGCCAACGTGTGCGGGTTCTCCGTAGATATTAAATAATACTACGTCTCCAGGTGCGGGAGTAGTAGTTTTGTTCCATGCATCTTTATAAAGACTAATAGCCCTTGTGACGTTAGTGTCATAAGGGCCATTATATTCGTCAACGTAGCTTGGTAGATCAATACCTAGTTCTTCTTTATAGTAAAGACGAACTAATCCCCAGCAATCTATTCCATCAATATCTCTGCCGTTATCTTTGTAAGGCAGACCAATATATTTATTATAGTTCATTAAAATAGTCCTGGAAAGTAACCAGGTGTAAAACTAAAGCAAGGAAAAGGCTCTCTGCTTAGATTAATCATGTCTAAACTTAAGCTAATTTTCTGTGCGTCATAATTTACACTGGTAATATAAAAATCTGCGAAACTAGCTTCAACAGTATCGGGTGAGCCAGAGAGTACTAGCTCTAATAGTATTTTTGTTGGCTTTGTAATGCCTGCACGAATAGCGGCAATTAAGTCGGGTGAGGCATAATTTATTGTTATGCTACACTGACCTACGCCTGTTTCTTGTTCGCCTGGCAATGTAATTTCCATAGGTATAAAGTAGTAGTCATTGCTTCGACTTGTTACCCCATACACTATTTCAGCTTCAGTAGTTAAAGCCGGTAACCTACCAGTAAAACCGTCTGCCATGCGTCCAATAATTGTTGAGTTATCTGTTGCATCGTAAACAGTTAAAAGCATAATTAGTGCTTGATCTGTTTCCGAGCCATACATTGCACGTATGGCTTGTGGAGACAATCGGGTTAAACGACTCATGGCATTATTTCCATTTTTAAACTAGTAGACCAGAAACCTGGTGCAATATATTGTAGACTAAAAAACTCACCATTGCTGCCAGGAATAATTCTGGCATCTACTGTAGTACCAAGTTTTCTAGGATGTGGAAATGTAAAACGGCTTACACCTTTTATATCGTCTTTGATGAAAGTTTCTAATCTCTCGCATTGTGCAGTTGTCATAATAAAAGATAAGCTCATTTCATTAGGACGAGCTGCACGCCTGCGTTGCTTTGCTGGGCCGGCATCAGTTTGACTGCGGATGACGTTAACACCCACAGTCTCCTGAAAACCTTTTTGAGGTACTTGCGGCAATGTAGTTGGCCACTGAATTGGCATATATTATCTCCTTACCATTGAGGGACGCTGTCCGTAACTACCAGTTAAAGCTTGTTGAGCAGCAGAACCTGTTCGGCTAAGTTGNTCNGCNACCATGTCNCCAACAATAACTTCAATCTTACGATTGCCCTTAGAATCAACTGTTTCTGTTGTAGTTGCTTTCTCAGACGAGTAGTTATTAACAACAATGTCAACTTTACTGCCGCCATTATTGTCTGAACGGACGCCAAGATTACCATTGCTGTCACGCTTTAGGGGCATAATAGCTTCTGGACCTGCTTCACCCATTAAGCCTGCACCTTGAGCAAACCTAAATGTAGTAGGGGAACTAACAACGGAATTAGTAAATGTGCCGCCTTTGGCGAACTTCATTAAGCCTACGTCGTATACACTACCTTTAGCTGAGCCAAACAATGGAATATTAGGATTAAATACGTGTTCTGAAATCCCGCCTGTTGCCGAATAAGAAGATGTGGAGGCTGCTCCTGTAAACATATTAAATATGCCTTTTACACCACCAACACTCTTATAGCTAGCCATCATTTGTTGCTGTAATTCATAACGAATTAAGTCAGCAATCATGCTATTGATTAAGTCTTTAAAACTACCCTTACCTGTAGTAACCATTTGCACGATAGCATCTGCCATATTAGCAAAACTTCTAACAAAGGTTGCTTCGTAATTTTTCATACGATCGGTCATAGAGTATTGTAAGTCAATACTCTTTTGCTTTGCATTGTTGTTTTGATCGATACGGGATAATTCCCAGTTCCAGAAAGTATCTGCAGTAGTACGTCTTCTATCAAAAGATTCTTTGTCATAATTTTCTACGTCTTCTTTAGCTTTTTTCTCATCTTCAGCAATTTTTCTAACCGTGCTTGCATAAGTTTCATTTGCTTTTGCTTTATCATTTTCAGACTGCCTTAACAACAAGTTCAGCTTTAAAGACTTTTCTTGTGCAGCAATTTCGTCTGGATGCATTATTTGAACTTGGCTTCGTATTCCCAGTAATTCCAATTGATTATTAATACTATCCATTTCAGTATCTCTTTGCAACTGCTCTAGTGCAATTCGATCTTGAGTAAGTGTATTGATCTTTTTATATTCATTAGCAATTCTTGCTTGAGCTTGTTGTATAGTAAGAATCTGACCTTCTTTTGTCTGCTGCTCGTCTAATAACTCAAGTTGTTTAAACTTTGAGTCACGTAATTCGCCTAGAGCTTTTACAGATGCTTTATCATCATTTCGCTGAGCTATTGCTATTCTATCTACAACACCAAAAATATCATCCATTAAGCCTCTTCTGGCCAATAACTGGTCTTTGCCTTGCTTATCAGTCTCTAGCTGCAACTTGGCTGTTAACTGCGAATCACTTAAAAAGTCATAGATATTTAAAGTTAAGTCTTGTTGCTGTTTCTTTAAGTCAATTAAACGGCCGTTAGACTGCTCTAATTTTAACTGCTCATCTCTGATTTCTTTTAAGCTACCAAGCTCAATGTTGTTTTGCTCAATACGTTTTTTAGCCTCTAATGCTGCATTTGTTGCAGCGAGCTCCCTGAGTACTAACAGCGTACTGACCTGCGACTGTTGCAATTTCTGGTGTCATGCCTTCTATTTGCTGTCGTGTAATAGTTTTACGTCCTGCTATTGCACCAGTAACTATATCTGCTCCTGCAACAGTACCTCTTAAGTTTTGAAGCTTACTGGTTTCATCTGCGCTTAAAGGTCCTTTTTTGGCTTTTTCTTCTAAATCTTTAATACCGGTTTCTGCAAGTTCGCGTTCTTTTAAAGCGTTAGCACGTATCATAGTATTATTTAAACTAGTCATAATACTATTTTGTTGCTGTTGAAGACTTATCTCTTGTACATTCAACTGCCCCATGGCTTTGGCAATCCCTGGGCCACTTAATCCTTGCAGTAGGTTTTTACTGATTGTTAGTGCAGCTTGTGCTTGTGCAGCGCTAGCCATGCGTTCTACCAAAGAGTAACCTTCACCAATTGCTCTGGAAACAATTTTATTAAGTTGTTGATTAAGAGATTCAAAATTTAATTTATTAGAATCTAGCACAATGGTTAGATTTTCTAACCTGGTCTTTAATCTTTGTCTTTCTTTTTCTACTACAGTTAGTGTTTCTTGACTGGCATTGCTAAAGTCCATGCTAGCAAATGCGTCTAGCTGACTTTGTGCTGCTGCTACTTGTACTGTAAATGTATCTATATTTTTAGTAATATCAGGCAGTTGTTGCTTTATGCTTTTTATTTCTTCAACTGCTCCAGGGCCTAATAAGCCTAGTACCCTTGGTTTTTCCAATAATTTTTCTAATGATCCGAAAGTGCTTTCTGCATCTTTAAAGGACTTTTGAAGGTCTATACCAACGGCCATTAAGTCTCGACCAAATTTTGACACAGGGTCGCTAGCGGATAAAGTTACACCTAATTGCTGGAAAGACTCGTCTGCAGTTTTTACAGACTCTGTCACACTCCTAATATTGTAAGCAACTTCTTTTTGACGATTAGATAGGCTTGTTAACTCTCTGTTAGCATCCCTTGTCATCTTAATAACATCTTTGTTATCAGTAGCAAGTATTGCGTCTCGCATAGCTTGTTCGCTTAAATTACCTACCTTTAAAACTTCTTTTAAGCGAGCTTCAGCAGCTTCTTTAAGTGGGCCTTCTGGGATTAAGCTAATCTGTCTAGCTAAGTTTGCAGCTACACTATTAGCAAAGTCTGCTTTCATGCCTTTATCAATAGCAGTGTAGAAGCCATCTATAAACCTGTCAAAGGGGCTAGCCATCTCGTCTGCACGAGCCAATTTATCTGCTAAAACTCCTAGATCTTCGGTTAGCTGACCAAACACGTTGCCTTTTGCAATACTTCCAGCGGCGCTAAGTGTATCGCCGTACCGTTTCATTACTTCAATGGCTGTGTTTACGGTGGCATTATTTTGCGATACTTGTGAATTAAACTCACTTACTGCCTGACCGTTTTTGCTAAATATAAAACTTAAGATACCTACTACACCGGCAGCTATACCTACCACATTCATTAAACTACCCAAGCTTCTCATAAAGATGCCTGCTTCGGTAGTTGCGGCAATTGCCCAACCAGTAGCACGAGTTTTTAATTTGTCCCATCCGCCCATAGCAGCAGAAGCGTTTACTTGTTTTTCAAGTTGTGCTAAACCNTAGCGGAATCCNCCTTGNTGTGTATTAGTAGAAACATCTGCTAATGCGTTTAGACTTTCTGATCTGCTGGCTGCTTGGCGACTAATCCTGCGACGAGCTTCTTCGCTNNNATTAGACTTTTGAAACTGATCTTCNGCTTGATTTTGTGCGCTACTNATTTGTTTGGTANNGTTTANTTCNTCTTTTTTGGCATCTTTTGCACGNTTNAGTGCATCTGCATAGGCNGAAGCTTGAGTAGTGCCTTTACTATTTAAATCATTAATCTGTGCTTGAGTACGAGTAAAGTCTTTAGGATCTTCNCCGTAGATACCACTAGTAATATTCTTTGTAGTTTTNGTATCTCTTAATTTTTGATCTTTTTGTATCTGTGCAATATCTGCGACTGCTTTAGCGTATCTATCTTTAGCTGAATCTAAATTGCTTTGCAGTTCTGGCAAATTAAATTTTGCCATCGTAGACTCTACGCTTTTACTGGCAAAACTTTCTGTGATTTCTGCAGCATTTTTCTTTGCGGCTGCAGCTGTCTTTGTTAACTCACTTCTCCAGCTTGCTAAAGCTGGGATAGCCATGTTCATTAATTTTAGTGCTAAACCTGCTAAAACTGCACCTAGTAACGTACTATTATTTGCTAGTACACTTGCTATTGGCACTAAAACTTTGTTAACTAACTCCAGGCCTGCTGTAGCTAAGTTACGAATACTGGCTTCTAACTTTTGCCAGGGGTTAGCTGCTAATTCAATATCTCCGTATTTTTGCTCTAACTCAGCTAAACTGGCAATTGCAAAAGCTTGACGACGCTCAAAATCTGTTAGTGTAGTAGCGGTTTTTCCTATGCTTGCAGCATACTTATCAACAGCAGGACCAATTTTAGTATATAAACCCAATTCGTCTAATAATTCAGGCTCTAACTTGGTAATACCGCGAGTTAAACGACTAACTGCGTCGGCCATATCTAAGCCTAATGCTTGTGAAGCTTGTTTAGCACCTTTAGCAATATCAGTAATTTGTTTATTGCTTAGACCAGCAGAACTAGCTTTAGTTACGCTTGACATTGCTTCACGCAAACTAACGGCTCCGTCTGTAGCTTCTACGAATTTTTGAGCCATAGTACCTAAGGCTACTCCGCTGACAGACCCTAATTGATTCATACCACTAACCATGTTAGTAGTATTCATTGCATCTTTTAAAGCACCAAAAGCAGCTGTAACCGCAAAGAGGTTAGCTGCAACTGTTGCGTATACTTGTACTAATCCACCGAGACCGCGTGATTCTTTTGCAAAATCTCGTGCACTTGCTCCTGTGGCACCCATTGCACCACGGCCGCGATTATATTCTGTGCCCTCTCCCGAGGCGCGATATCCAGAACGCACTCCAGCAGCTTTACGACTCAGCTCAGCTGCTTTTGTAAGTTCTTGATTGTATTCTTTTGTTTCTGCTATACGTTTTTTGCCTGAACCACTTGGGTCATTCATTTCAACGTTAACAATTACCGTATTCCCTGCCATAGACTCTCCCAGGCTATTAAAGTAACAATTAATTAATTGTTTGGTATCATTATAACATTATAGGACTCTTTTGTCAAACCAAAAAATTTTTACCAATAAAAAACCCGCTAGGTTTTACGTAGCGGGTTTTTCTGTTGGTTTAGAGTTTCTAATCTCATCGATTCTGGTTGAATCAATCATGTGAATTAATTCAAGGTAGAACTTTTTATCTTTGGGATGTACTTCATATACATCAAAAAGTTCAAAGATACCATTTAAGTTTTTACCTAAATAGTTTCCGTTCATGTATTCCCACTCATCCCTTAGTAGTCTGTATATACTAAGTGCGAGTTGAACCTCCATAGCAAAATCTTCGAATTCAACGGGTATCTCACTTTCAACGGGTTCTGAGCCAAGTTGTTCGCACATATCAAAGTATTGATCTTTGGTCATGGCTACAGTACCGTTTTGCATATAGCTAACTAACTGCTGTTTTACTTCAGTTAATTGCTCGTCGCAAAGTTTCCCAAGTCGTTTACTCGCTCGCTGACAAAGCTGTCAAAATCAGTAGAATTCTTAATTAGCATTAATGCGTTTTCTTTTGAGTAGCCCAATTCGTCTTCTGGATCAAACTTGCTAACATCAACCGGCGCTAACAGGTCAACATACTTAAACTTTAAACCGGACCAACCACGAATAGCTGCGTCAACGTAAAGTTCCAAGAATAAATCTTCGTTAAAGTCTTCTTGGGTTTGTCGACCCTTGAAAGTAGTTTTAGTAGACTTTTTACGTAAGTTGATTAAGTTATCACGACTAATGTAGTTAATTTGAAGCTTAAACCCAGAGAATCCTGGATAGTCAACTTCGATTGTTTTACTAGGTACTAGTAATGATTTCAGGCTAATTTCTTGTGCCATGGATTTCCTTGATATTATTTTTCTAGAGTCTAAAAATAGGTGCTGGAGATCAACCCAGCACCTGCTGTTAAAGTTACAGCTTAAGCTGTTGCGTAGTACTTAACAGTAACTTCGTTGGCTTGGTCGATATCAAACGCTGTGCTTGTATAACCTTGTCCAGTGAAAGTCAATGTAGTACTAATAACTTGTTCTGTATTAACTGTTGGGATTTGCAACATAGCTGCAGGAATTCCAACGTCAACGTGTGTACCGCTTGTTCCGCCCATTTGAATGTTGATAGCATAGCTTGGGTTAATTTCGGTAGCAGCATTTGCTAACAGACCTTGCAACAAACCACCAGTATTTGCAGAACCGCTACGCAAGTAAGCAGTCAAAGTACCTGTAATACTACGTGTGCCTGTGAAATATGTGATTGGCAAGTTAACAACACCTAAGTTAGCAGGTGTTAAGTATGTTAAGTTGTTGCTCATAGTAATCGAGCCACCAGTAATTGGCACGCTATAGTCGCTGCCAGCAAAGTCATTGATATCATCATTAACTTGCAACACAGTAAGCTTATTAGTAATAAACTTAGCGGCTGTGTTTTTAGCGTTTGCTTCTTCAACACCAACTGCACCAACATCAGCACCAGTAAAAGTTACTTTACCAGAAGCAGGAGCACTAGCAGCGATGGCGACTTGACGAATCAAGCTACCTTTTCCAGCCCACTGAATAGCGGCAATAGCATCGATACCGAAATCAATAGTAGCTGTGTCTAAAGCGCAGTTGTCGAGTGCATAAGCTAAATCATCAAACACAACAATAAGGCCAAAGGCTTGTAATTGGTGCTTGTTAGAATTAGCTACAGTAAAAGTACCAGGAGTAGGGCTTGTACCATCTACCCAGGCAGCATTGGCTGTACCAAGTGCAATAGCTCCACCAAAAGCGTTCCACAATACTTTTTCTTCGCAAGTAATTGTTGTGGAATCTAAGTTAGGGCGTAAGTATGTGGAGAATGTAAAGTCCAAAGGCTCAAGAGCAGTGTTAAAGCTACGCTGACCACGGGCAGGTGCTGCACCAGCTTCGTTTAGTGTAACAGTATCAACTGTAGTGTTCTGACTAAAAGTCATGCCTTCGAGAACTTGGATTTCCCATGTATTAGTAGTCGTAAACGGTTGTGCTTCATCTTTATAAGCACCAGCACGGATTCGACCTTGACTATCGACGTTTGTAGTAAAGAAGACTCTACTATTACGAATTAAATTAACTGCCATAGTTATTCCTTTTTTTAAGTTTTAACGTAAGGCACACCTACGAGACATTTATCTGTTTTGGTGCCATATAACGTTATGATAGTGCATACCGCACCTGTATATTTATTTCACCAACACCATATGGCACTAATAGCCCTTCGTCGGTCATAATACTCTGAACTAAGATTTCAGTCGTTTCCAGATTATTATCTTGGTCATAAACTAAAACACGATTTGCATCGATGCAAGTTTCTAAGTCATGAAGTAGTTCTTCTAGTCTAGATTGTGGATCGTCTTGATCCCTAACGTAAGCTTTAATACTAATGTTAATATAACCCCAGGTAAAATCACCTGGATGATACTCTCGCATTTCAGTACCTGGGCTCATGTACACAGCTGGAAAGTCCTGTATTTCATCCCAGAACTTTAGCTTTGCGTAACTATTGTCATATAAATTTGTTGTATATGGTCCAGTTCCGTCTATAGTCTTTAATTTTTCTGCTAGTGCTTTTACAATACTAATTCGTCTGCTCATACTAGTACCGCCCTTAATCTATTGTTAACTACTTCAGCGGCAATTTGTCTGATCGATCTGGAAATGAGTAGCTTAGGATCTCTAGATCTTGGATACTCTTGTTTGCCTCCAGTACTAAATGTTGCGTACGGGTTTTTCATATAATCGTAAAATGCAGTTATCATGCCTTCTCTACTTATAGATAAACGCTTTACTTCCGCAGTGCTGGCAAATCTGCCAGTTCTGTAGTTTAATAAACCTCTACTAGAGCCGTCTCCCATATTACCACTTATAACATCCTGCAACTGAGAATTTAATAAGTTTTGAAGGCTTATTAAGTTTACAGAGTTTTCGGCAGTTTGTTTTGGTAGATTAGTTTTACCTGTAATCTTTTGCTTGGCAGGTAAATTTTGTTTTTTACCAACTTGCTTCTTAGGTGTAGCACCTTTTTTAGCCGTATGTCGCTTAAGATTTGGTTTGCCAGTTTTTAAAATACTAACAATTGCTTGCTCAATGTCTTCTAACATAGTATTAGAAGACATCATGTCTTTCATATAATTAGCTACTAAAGGTTTACTAGCTAACATAGCTATTTTTCTTTGTAGCTCTTGGAATATCTTTGCTTCTTCGTTTGAGAACGTTTGGTTCACATCGAATGTGTGTAACGTGACAACTACGAATAGCTTTCCAAACGTTTTTTCGATTCCTTGTAGCGCTTCAGGAGTAGTGTTTTTAAACATGTACTCTGCATCTGCCTGAACTTCGTAAACTTTATCTAGTGCTTCTTTTGCGTACTGGGTTACAAGAGTATTACCATTCAACTCTCCGTAATCCATTAAACCAAATAGCTTTTCTGTAAGAGGGCTAGTCAAATATTCCTGTCCAGTACCTGCACTAGCAATATGTCCTAATTCTACGTTAGATACATATTCTGTTTCAAAGTCTCCAGTAGGTTTTCCAGCTCTGTTTTTTATTGCTTTTTGACTTTTAATACGCTGACCAAAAATAGTGTCTTTTAGCCTTGGATCATTTGTTACGTTATCACTAATAAACGAACGAATGGCTTTAAAAGATTTTGCCATTAGCAATCTTTGAGTATCTCCACCATCTACATAGACTAAGTAGCCTTGTGAGCCTGTAAAATAGTTTCGTGGAATCTCTTCAATAGAAGCGTATCTACGAGCTGCTTTTTCACCAACTATTTTAATAACAGTGTTGTAAATTTCTCGGAATACTTCTTCACTGTACTGCTCTTTGTTATTAATTCGTAAAGCACGATAGCTTATATCTAATACGTGTGGTCGTTTATTTAACGTCTCACGGAGATCTTCTGACAAGGCCTGTCGTACAGCAGGGTCAAAATCATCAATTAGATCTTTAAGACTTACTTTACGATTAGCCATTAGCTGAAGTCCGCCATATACTGATCTAGCACACGCTTGATCGCTGCAGGAAAGTTGTTTGAAGCAACGTAGGTAATCTGTGTTGTATTCGGATTTAAATCACGAGTGCTGTGTACAGCACCGTTGTTTCTTGAATAATATTCTATTAAATCTAATACTGCTAACTTCAAGTCTGAAGGCACTACTTCGTAGCCTGCAAAGTAAACTACTTTATATCCGTTTAATACTTCAGCAAAGCCGTTTGGATTTGTGCTTAATACAAAATCATCGCGCTGAATCCAATCTGTGAATTTTGCTAATGTGCGATAGGTCTTGCCAAAATCTTCGCTGTATCCTACAGAAGTTACGTTAACTACTGGTGATTCTTTTAAAATCAGCTTGTTGAAACCACCGTCAAAATATTCTGTTTTTGCCTCATCGTAAAAATCAATGAAAGTACGACGGCAATATGTTTTTACTAAATCGCTAACCTTGGGTATTAAGAAATCAATTTCTGTATCAGAGTTTGCACTTGTAATTCCCATGTAAGCTTTGTATTCTGCTTTTGTTACTAAATTTGTTGCCATAAATACCTCGCTTGTTTTATAAAGGCACATAATACCTTTATAAAACAAGACCCCCGAGAGGGTCTTGTTAAACAATTACACTAGCAGATCAGGTTGCTGTGTACTTGTGTGCTGTAACAGCGTTACCTAAGTTAGTAGTAACACGTGTCATGCCAGTACGGAGGCTAGCCACCATAACGCGACGCTGTGTTTCAACCAATTCTTGGGTATCAATGCGGAGACCGCGCTGGTTACCAACGATAAAGTTGCCTGGGTTCAAGCAGATAGCGCCAGCAATACCAGTACCTGGTGAAGCGAACTCTGCAGAGACCAACACGGGGCTACCACCGATTTGACCGATTTGACCAGTCAACAATGTAGCTTGTGTACCAACTTGGTTCATTGTTTGGAAGGTTGTGTCTTCCAGCAACTGGTAATATGTATCAGTATTAATGATATAAATTACTTCTGCGGGATCGAGACCCCAAGCACCCAAGCCTTGACGCAATGTGCGCAATTTAGCAACGTTCATACCAGCAGCAACAGTGTTACCGGCGGCAGTAGTGTTGGAAGCCCAGTTAGCCAAGCCCTTAACAGGGTCAGAACCAGAACCAGCAC
>B570J14230_10000850_pt1 | contig 12433 bp, 8 predicted proteins | sample LakMenepilimnion_3_FD_14230 | JGI IMG/M metagenome (IMG submission 14230) | reverse complement strand
CTTATCTGATCAAAAAGTAACAGAATTGCAATCAGGTAAAGGAAAACTTTTGTATAATTAAATTTTTTATCCCGAAGAAGACTATCTAATAACTTGAATGAAATAAATATTAGAGCAAAACTTAAAACAATAATAAATCTTCCAGGATATCTAATTGAATTTAGTCCTGGGACAATATCGAAGAGATAACTATGGATTGAGTTATTGTTAAATAACTTTGCAAAATATAGAAAAGTGAAAACTAGGGTTAATAACCAAAGTCTGGTCAATCTCTCACCTTGTCGCGCAACAAAAGTAAGAGAAACTAATCCCACAAAAGTCACTGCAAGTCCAAGCCCGATTAGATTTTCAAAAGGTAAGTCAAACCCTAAGAATTGATAAATTGGACCAAAGATTTGATTTTTAAGTCCATACTGCGTAGGACTTCCTGCATTTAGAAGCATTGTGATACTCGGTGAATTAAACACCATTTCTGACTTTGACCTAAAAGGTTCACTTGCTACAGATATATAGACATAGTAAAAAAGCCAAATAAAAAATATAATTATTGGAATTGCAAGTAACCAAACTCTGTCAAGTGTTTTCATCTTGGCAAGAGAATTTCTAAAGATTAAGCCTTTGCTCCTATAAATGAGTCCAACCAAAAGTCTGACAAGAATCAGAAAACCTACAAAGAACGCCCCGTACCAGTAGCTAAGGGCAAAGATTAGAAGCAAAATTACAAAAATAGCAATTTTTCTTTGCTTTACAACACTGTTTTTTTCTTTTTCAATTGAATAAATCAACATGGCAAACCAAGATAACAGGCTATATCCTACGATATTTGGGTTTATAGCAAAGTAGGCAGTAAAGCTAAAACTTGTAATAATTGTTGCGACAAATATAATTCTTAAAACGTTATTATTAATAAATCTTTTTGCAATTACTGTCCAACCAAGGTTTCCAATAATTAGCACAATGAAGGTTACAATTGTCCAAGATTCTGCTAAACCAAAATTAAGCGCTCTAAAAAATGAGTAAAGAATTCCTGGAATTAAGAAGACATCTGAAAATCCTAAAGTTGTATTATAAGGATAAAAGAAACCTAGATCTCTGAAATCTGTTAACCCGTTTAGCCATCTCCACCAATGTTCGTGAATAACTATCATTAATCTTGAATCAAAAGGGTCACCAATTAATTGACCTGAAAATATTGGCCTATATGTGAAAAGTGTTAAAACAACTGCGAACAGGGCTAAAAATAGACTAATTCTTAAATCTTTATTTAACTTCAAATCTAGCTATCTCCCGCGGTACTTCCAGGATCTGCTGCTGATGGGTCTGACAATTTATATTTATTAAGTGCCTCTTTAACAACTTTATGTTTAATTTCACCGTTTTTAACCAGAGAAATTAGTGACTGAATCACGATTGATTCTGCATCTACTAGGAAATGTCTGCGAAGTGCTCCTCTGGTATCTGAGACTCCCCAACCATCTGTTCCTAAAGTGTAGAAATCTTGATTAAAATAAGGACGAAGTTGTTCGGGAACTAGTTTCATCCAATCTGAAACGGCAACAATTGGGCCATCATGTTTTTTCATTAGTTCTGTGACAAATGGAACCTTTGAATCTTCATCATTATTTAGTAGGTTAAATCTTTCTGCTTCTAAACCATCTCTTCTTAATTCATTCCAAGAAGTAACTGAATAAATATCTGCCAGGACATCAAATTCTTCTTTTAACATTTTTTGAGCTTTCAGAGCCCAAGGCATGGCAACACCTGAGGCCATAATGGCAACTCTTGATAACTTTGATTTGCCTTCTGCTTTCGAATACAAATAAGCACCCTTGAGTAGAGATTTGACATCTAAATTAATTGGCTCATCAGGTTGAGTAATTGGTTCGTTGTAAACGGTCATGTAGTAATAGATATTTTCTGGATTTTCTCCATACATTCTTTTTAAGCCATCTTGCACAATATGAGCTATTTCAAATCCAAATGCTGGATCATATGCAACAACTGCTGGATTAGTTGTGGCTAGAACCATTGATTGACCATCATCATGTTGCAAACCTTCACCAGTCAAAGTTGTGCGACCAGCAGTTGCACCAATTACAAAACCTCTCGCCATTTGATCCATTGCTAACCAGAACTGGTCTCCAGTTCTTTGGAAACCAAACATTGAGTAGAAAATATAAATTGGAATCATTGATTCACCATGGGTGGCATAGCTTGTGGCAGCTGCGGTCCAAGATGAAACAGAGCCTGCTTCGTTTATCCCTTCGTGAAGAATTTGTCCGGTTTCTGATTCCTTGTATGACAAGAAAAGTTCACGATCAACAGATGTGTACTTTTGTCCCATCGGAGAATAAATCTTTGCGGTAGGAAATATTGAATCCAAACCAAAAGTTCTTGCTTCATCAGGAATTACTGGAACAAATCTTGCCCCAATGTTTTTATCTTTCATTAAATCTTTAATTAGTCTTACAAAAGCCATTGTTGTGGCAACTTGTTGTTTTCCTGAAGACTTCTTAATTACGTCATAAACTGCATCCCCTGGTAGAACTAGTGGCTTATTTATAGTTCTTCTTTCTGGTAAGTATCCGCCAAGTTGTTTTCTTCTTTCGTGCATGTATTGAATAACTTCATCATCTTTACCAGGGTTATAGTAAGGGGGATATTTTTCATCAATTTTGGCATCAGGAATATCCAAATACAAAGTGTCTCTAAACTTCTTTAAATCTTCAACTGTCAATTTCTTCATCTGATGAGTTGCATTTCGGCCTTCAAAGTGTGAACCAAGTGTCCAACCCTTAATCGTTTTTGCAAGAATTAAAGTTGGTTGACCTTTATGTTCTGAGGCTGCTTTATATGCTGCATACAGTTTTCGGTAATCATGACCACCACGCTGCAGAGCCCAAATCTCATCATCGGTCATTGGTTCGACTAAAGCTTTTGTTCTTGGATCTCGACCAAAGAAGTGTTCTCTAACGTAGGCGCCACTTTCAGTTTTGTAAGTTTGGTAATCACCATCTGGTGTTGTGTTCATTAAGTTAACAAGAGCGCCATCAGTATCTTTTGCTAACAAAGGATCCCAGGTTCGACCCCAAATTACTTTAATTACATTCCAACCTGCACCTCTAAATAAACTTTCTAATTCTTGAATTACTTTGCCATTTCCTCTTACCGGTCCATCCAGTCTTTGCAAATTTGCATTTACTACAAAAGTTAAGTTATCTAATTTTTCTCTGGCAGCTAAAACAATTCCACTAATTGATTCTGGTTCATCCATTTCTCCATCACCAAGAAATGCCCAAACTCTTTGATCCGTTGTGTCTTTTATCCCGCGAGCATGAAGATAGCGATTAAATCTTGCTTGATAAATTGCGTTTAGTGGACCTAGTCCCATTGAAACTGTTGGAAATTGCCAAAAATTTGGCATCAAACGAGGATGTGGGTAAGAAGGTAGTCCACCACCTGAATGAGAAAGTTCTTGTCTAAATCCGTCTAATTGAGTTTCACTTAATCTTCCTTCCAGAAATGCTCTGGCATACATTCCAGGAGAGGCGTGACCTTGAAAAAATATTGAGTCCGCTCCACCTGGTGCATCATGTCCTCTGAAGAAATGATTAAAGCCAACTTCATAAAGTGATGCACTTGATGCATAAGTTGAAATGTGTCCACCAACACCATATTTTTGTGCACGGTGAACCATGATGGCAGCGTTCCAACGAATGAATGCTCTGATTCTTCGTTCCATGAATTCATCACCTGGAAACCAAGGTTCTTGATCCGGTGGAATTGTGTTTATGTAATCGGTACTTGCAATTGTTGGTACTTCTAAACCAAGTTCGGCAGATCTGCGCAAAAGTTCTAACATTAAATATTTAGCACGACGATTACCACTATTTTTTGCAACGGCCTCTAAGGATTCACGCCATTCAGATGTTTCATTTGGGTCATTGTCAACGTATTGAGATGGAATATGAGCATTGCCAAGTGGGCTGTTTTCAAAACTTGCAGACACTTTTGTGGAGCTCCTCTGGGTTTTCGTTGCTTGTGGCCCGAATGCCCTATTTACGATAAAGCCTAATGATTAACAATCAAAAGACTACACAGGCGATATTGGCAATCAAGGATTTAGTTCAATTCCCTAAATTTTTTGATTTGTCCTAGGGTGACCTCGAGTGCGCTAGCCCCACCTTCGACTGATTTGTGCCAGTCAAGAGTCCAGTCCAGGGTTTGCTCAAAGGAAAGTTTGTTGTGCCAGTTTAATTCTTTTTCAGCCTTTGAAGCATCCAATGCTAGTAATTCAGCCTCGTGGGGATTGTTGTTCTCATCAGTTTTCCAAGACGCCCCTGAACCCCAACTCTTTACTAGATAATCTGCAACAGTTCTTACTTCTTTAAAACTTTTTTCATCTGGACCAAAATTCCATTCTCCAGCCATCTGATTTTTCAACATTTGGTCAATTAGAACTACATAACCATTTAGGCAATCTAGAACATGTTGCCAAGGTCTTACTGCACTTGGAAAACGTATTAAAACTGGTTTATTTGCAATAAAACCTTGAATAAGATCTGGAATCAAACGGTCGGTGCTGACATCTCCTCCACCAATTACATTTCCAGCTCTAGCAATAGCTGTTGGAACTTTAGGAAAACTTTTCACAAATGACTGTGTAACGATATCCGCCATCGCTTTGGATGCGCTATATGGATCATCTCCACCAAGGTGATCTGACTCAACGTAACCTTTTTTCTGATTGACATTTTTATAAACTTTGTCTGTGGTGATAATTAGATTCGCTTTTAAATGTTCTAATTTGGAAGCTGCTTCCAGGATATTAAATGTTCCGATTGCATTGGTTTCAATAGTTTCTCTGGGATCTTGGTAGGATTTTCTGACTAAAGGTTGTGCAGCTAAATGGATAATCACTTCTGGACTTATCTCTTGAATACAATTATTCAGCTCTTTGATATTTCGAATATCGCATCTTTTATCAAATTTTAAGCGATTACTTAATTGCGCTTTCTCAAATAATGAATTTGGTTGAGGATCTAGCGCTAATCCTGAAACCTCGTGGCCAAGTTGATTCAAAAGTAGAATGAGCCAACTACCTTTGAATCCGGTGTGACCTGTAACTAAATAGTGCACTTTAACTAATTTTTCCAGTTAAAAAGTCTTTTATGCTATCTGCGATAAAGTCAAGCATTGGATTAGTTAACCCTGGATAAGTCCCCACCCAAAAAGTTCTTTTCATAACAATGTCTGTATTGGTTAGATCTCCCACAACCCTAAAATCTTGATCAAGATATGCAGGCTGTCGCATGATGTTTCCAGCAAACATCAACCTGGTTCCAATTTTTCTTGAGTCTAAGAATCTTAGTAATTCTTCTCGATTAACAGGGTGATTTGGATCTAAGGTGATGGGGAAACCAAACCAGGATGGATCAGAATTTTCTGTAGCGATCGGAAGCATTAATCCTTCTACTTCCTTTAATTGATTGATCAAATAATTAAAATTTTCTTTTCTTCTTACTACAAAAAAATCTAATTTTTCAATTTGTGAAAGACCTAATGCTGCTTGCATATCTGTTGCTTTTAAGTTGTACCCAATGTGGCTGTAAATATATTTGTGGTCATAGCCTTCTGGTAATTCACCTAACTTCCATTCGAATCTCTTTAAGCAAGTGTTATCGCATCCCGTCTCGCAATAACAATCTCTACCCCAGTCTCTAAATGAGTCAACTTGTTTTTTTACCAAAGGTGATTTAACGAATACTGCGCCGCCTTCACCGGTTGTAATGTGATGAGCTGGGTAAAAACTTACAGTTGCAGTATCTCCAAAACTTCCAGTTTTTTGACCTCTATAAGTAGATCCCAAAGCGTCGCATGAATCTTCTATAAGCCAAAGATCATGTTCCTTGCATAATTCTTGGACAACATCTAAGTTAAAGGGGTTTCCTAAAGCATGTGCCATCATGATGGCTTTTGTCTTTGGACCAACTGCTTCTCTAAGTCGATCTGCGATTGCATCATAAGTTTGAAGTTCAACATCAACAACTACAGGTTTTAAACCATTTTGAAAAATTGGATTAACCGTTGTGGGAAATCCCATCGCTACGGTTAACACCTCATCTCCTGGCTTTAATTGATCAATGCCTAATTTTGGACTTGTCAGTGCACTTAATGCGACTAAATTTGCACTTGAACCACTATTTACGAAAACACAATCTCGCGCACCAACGTATTTTGCTAATTTTCTTTGGAAAGCTTCAGTAAATCTTCCAGCTGTTAACCAGCCATCTAGGGAAGAATCAACTAAAGCTACAAGATCTGGGGCAGTTAAAACTTTTCCCGAAACCGGCACCGGGGATTGGCCTGGAATAAATTCCTTTATCGCTAATGATTTAGTCGCGTAATCATGAACAGCATCAAGAATATTTTGTCGATCCTGCATTAGTGGGTCGTTTTCCACAAGATCCCTGTTTCTCAATGGGCCGATTTCACACATTACTGCATATATATAGTGAAATCAGTATTCGTGGCCACGAGGAAATCAGGCAGTTTGCTGTGAAGGAATTTACTCAACTACTAGCCCTATCCCAATGCCTCGGATAGTCTAAATTTCTTATGAAAATCTCACTCAAGGGTTTTGAGAACTTACGAAATGTCCGTAACGATTATTCGATAAGTTTTATGGAAAATCTAGACAATGATTGATTTATTCATTGATGGTGTTCGTCAAAAGTCTTCCCAAAATGAAACTCGAAACATAATCCACCCTGCAAATGGCAAAGTTGTTGAAGTAGCTCAAGAAGCAAGTCAAGTTGATGTTGAATACGCAATTAAGGCTGCTCGAAAAGCCTTTGACCAAGGGTCTTGGCCTAAAACTACTAATGCTCATCGAAGCTTAGTTTTAAACAAAGTTGCTGAAATTTTGCAACGAGACAAAGCTTTGTTTGCTAAAGCTGAATCCAAAGACACAGGAAAAAGAATCATTGAGTCCGAATATGACATGGATGATGTCATTAAAGTCTTCAAGTATTTCGCTGAGCTAATTGCTAAACAAACGGATAGAAAAGTTGATGTTGATAGAGAAAATATCGAAAGTACGATTCAATATGAACCAGTTGGTGTCATTGGTTTAATCACACCTTGGAATTACCCTCTATTGCAGGCTTCCTGGAAAATTGCACCTGCATTAGCTGCTGGTTGTACTTTTGTCATTAAACCCAGTGAATTAACTCCCAGCACAACTTCTTTGTTAATGGATACTTTAACTGAAGCAGGTTACCAAATGGAGTTCATAATTTAGTTTTAGGATCAGGTGCTGTTGCTGGTTCCCCTTTGAGTTCTCATCCTGATATTGACATGGTTTCTTTCACCGGTGGTCTGATTACTGGAAAGAAAGTAATGGCTACAGCAAGTGAAACTGTTAAAAAAGTTGCTCTTGAATTAGGTGGAAAGAATCCAAATATTGTTTTTGCTGATGCGGATATGGATGCAGCTATTGATAACGCACTGACAGCTGTATTTCTTCACTCAGGACAAGTTTGTTCTGCTGGAGCAAGATTATTAGTTGAAAAATCTATTCATAAAGACTTTGTTGCAGAAGTTGCTAGACGAGCTGAACTAATCAGATTAGGTGCTCCTGAAGATTCTTTTGCTGAAACTGGTGCCTTAATTAGTGCAGCACATAGAGACAAAGTTGAAAAGTATGTTGCTAATGCAATTGCTGAGGGTGCTGAAGTAAAAGCTGGCGGCAAAAGACCAACCGAGTCTCATCTGCAAGAAGGTTTCTATTACAGACCAACAGTTTTAGATAACTGTCACGCCAAGATGCAATGTGTGCAAGATGAATCGTTTGGGCCTGTATTAACGGTTGAAACATTTGAATCTGAAGCAGAAGTTATTGCTCTAGCCAATGACACTATTTACGGATTAGCAGGAGCGGTGTGGACAAAAGATATTGAAAAAGCAAAGAGGGTGGCAAAGCAATTGCGCCATGGAACTATCTGGATTAATGACTTTCACCCCTATGTTCCTCAAGCAGAGTGGGGCGGATTCAAGCAGTCAGGCTTTGGGCGAGAATTAGGGCCAACGGGATTGGCAGAATACCAAGAAGCAAAACATGTTTGGCAAAATCTAAAACCAGCTCCATCTAACTGGTTTGATGGCAAGGAGTAGCAGATGAATTCACATAACAGCTCATCAGCTATTTCGGTACGAAATTTATGGAAAGTGTTTGGTGATAATCCAGAAAAAATTGTTAATTCTGCAGATGCCAATCTTTCTCGCTCAGAGTTAAGAGCAAAAACTGGTAACACAGCTGCGGTAAAAGATGTTTCCTTTGATGTTGCCCCTGGCGAAGTTTTCGTTGTGATGGGATTATCTGGTTCAGGTAAATCAACATTAGTTAGATGTTTAACTAGATTAATTGAACCAACTGCAGGTTCAGTTTTATTTAATGGTGAAGATGTATTAAAAGCTGATCCAGCTAGGTTAAGGGAATTAAGAAGAACAGCTTTTTCAATGGTGTTTCAACATTTTGGACTACTGCCCCATCGTAAAGTTATTGACAACATTGCTTATTCCTTGGAAATAAATGGTGTTAAAAAAGTTGAAAGACATAAAAGAGCTCAAGAGGTAATTGAATTAGTTGGCTTGCAAGGGTATTCCGAAGCCTATCCAGAACAACTATCTGGCGGTATGCAACAAAGAGTTGGTTTAGCAAGGGCACTGGCAGTTGATCCTCAAGTTATGTTTTTAGACGAACCATTTTCAGCCCTTGATCCACTAATTAGAAGAGATATGCAAACCGAAGTTATTAGATTGCATAAAGAAGTTGGTAAAACCATGATCTTTATTACCCATGATTTGTCAGAAGCAATGAAACTTGGTGATCGTATTGCCATTATGAGAGATGGCGCTGTAGTGCAAATGGGAACTGCTGAAGATTTAATTGGCAAACCAGCTGATACTTATGTGGCAGATTTCATGCGCGATATTTCAAAATCACATGTGTTAACGCTTCGTTATTTAGCAAGACCAGCAAGACCCGGTGAAGCAACAGATGGACCTGAACTTGATTCCTCAACCATCATTAGAGATGCATCCCAAATAATTTCACAACATATGAAACCTGTGAGAGTAAGTGAAAACGGAAAAGCATTAGGAATAGTTTCAAGTGAAGATATTTTGAAATTAATTTCTGGTGATGCTCGTTGATTTCTGCTATAAAAGAGATTAAAACTCGCTACTTAATTCTTATCATTCTTGGTGTTTGGGCTACGTTAGCAATAATTTTTAAAGGTGTAGCAACACTTGAACTTGCCACCTATCAAGACACCCTTGTGACTCAAACTGCCAATGATGCTGCCGCTTCAATTAGAGGCAACAGAACCCAGAGCACAGCTTTTGTTTATTTCTTCAATCCCATCAGAACTGTAATAAGTGGGTTTGTTGAATTGATAAGAATGTTAATTGCAATACCTGCTCCTAATTCAATAATTCCAGTTTTAGGCTGGCTCGGAGTAATTGGTGTTGTAGCTTTTTTTGTTTTCTTGACAAGTAATTTGAAAACCACAATTTTAGCGGTTTCACTTTTATTTGGTTGTGGTTTGTTGGGAATGTGGACAGACAGCATGGACACACTCGCAATGACATTAGCTGCAGTAATTCTTTCTCTCTCAATTGGAATTCCATTAGGAATTTGGGCTGGATTATCAGATCGAGTCTTGAAAGTCTTAACACCATTTTTGGATTTAGCGCAAATTCTTCCCACCCTTGTTTATCTTGCTCCCCTAGCTTTATTTTTTCTAATTGGAACTGCTTCAGCAACCATTGCAACTATGGTTTATAGCATTCCCTTATCAATAAGAATTACTTCTCATGCAATCAGAAGTTTGAATAATTCCCCTATTGAGGCTTCTATTTCAATGGGTGCAACTGGAAAGCAAACTTTAACAAAAGTTCAATTACCTATGAGTAAACAAATGATTGTGCTGGGAATAAACCAAACCGTAATGGCTGCCCTTTCATTTGTTGTCATTGCAGCTTTAATCGCATCTCCTGGACTTGGTGGTCCAATTATTAATGCACTGACCATTAGAAATGTTGGAGATGGGTTTGTTGCTGGCCTTGCCGTTGTGTTTCTTGCAATCATGCTTGATCGAAGCACCAGTGCGGCTGCAAAAACAAAGCAAACATTTATTCCTCCTTCAAAGAAAGAAATACAGCAAAGAAGAATTTCTCTCGCCGGTATGGGAATCTTTGCCATAATTTGCATCTGGCTTTCCCGAAACGTTTTGTGGGCAGCAATTTGGCCTAAACAATTAGATGTATCAGAAATAGTGGCAAGTGCCACAAATTCAGTAACAGACTGGACCACGGATAATTTAAGGTTTATTACGGTCAGTTTTAAAGATTTTATTTCAAACTATGTCCTAAATTCAATTCAAACTTTATTAGCTGATTCACCTTGGTTTATCACGATTACAATGATCGCATTGATTGCTTATGTACTTGGTGGAAGAAAAGTTACTTTATTAGCTATTGGCTTAATGTTGTTAATTGTTGCATGTGGACTTTGGTATGAAACCATGGTCACACTTACTCAAACACTTGTTGCCACAATGCTAACCATGATTCTGGGTGTGATCCTGGGAGTATGGATTGGTCGAAGTGAAAAAGCTGACAAAGTTCTTAGACCTTTTCTCGATGCCGGACAAACTTTACCTGCGTTTGTTTATTTAGTTCCAATTCTTGGTTTATTTGGTCCTTCAAGATTTACCGCGATTGTCACTGGAATTGTTTACTCAATTCCTGTTGTTGTAAAAATTGTGGGCGAAGGAATTAAGGGTGTTTCAACAACAATGATTGAAGCTGCAACAGCAGCCGGATCTAATGCGTGGCAATTAATTACAAAAGTTCAACTACCTGCGGCAAAAAAATCTTTATTGCTAGCAACTAATCAAGGTTTGATATTTGTTTTGGCAGTAGTAGTAATTGGTGGATTCGTTGGTTCAGGTGGGTTGGGATACCTGGTAATCGTGGGTGGATCAAAACCTGAGTTACAAGGAAAGGGGCTTGTCGCTGGGTTTTCTATCCTGCTCCTAGGAGTGATGGTTGACCGAATTGCTCACGCCAGTGCCCGAAAATACGGTAATTGATAACAATTAGCCAACGATTTTAAGTAATCAATTCAAAAGGTTACTTAAATGCATTAACATCTAGGTAGTTCTCTAAAGAAGGAGAGAAATAAATGACACAAAAGTTGAGAGGTCGCGCCGCGACTGCTTCACTGTTTGTAACTTTGGGTCTGCTTCTTGCAGCATGTTCTGGATCTGGTGTTGATCAAGCAGCAACAACCACAGAAGATACTGCAGCAACAGCAGAATGCGGTGAAGTTGGAATCGCAATGCACGCATGGGTTGGCTACACAGCAACTGCAAACGTGCTAACTGAAATAGCAAAGAAAGAATTTGGTTGCACAGTTAATCAAGTTGAATTAGCTGAAGCTGGCGTTACTTATGACGCAATGGAAGCTGGATCAGTCGACGTAGTTGTTGAAGACTGGGGCGGTGGACGTTGGCAAGAATGGGTTGATCGCGGTTCAGTTGTTGAACTTGGTCCTAACGGTCAAGAAGGCTTAATTGGTATGTATGTACCAAAGTGGATGGCTGACGAATATCCAGACATCACAGATTCTGCAAACTTAAATAAATATGCTGATCTATTTAAGACTTCAGAATCAGATGGAAAAGGTGCTTGGTTAGAAGGTCCTCCGGGATACACCACAATCGGTGAAAAAATGATTGAAGCAAACAAACTGAACTTCAAAGCAATTAATACTGGTTCAGAAACAGCTTTGATTGACGCATTCACAGATGGACAAAAGAATAAGAAAGCTGTTTTGGGATATTGGTACACACCNCAATATTTCAATGCCCAAGTTGAATTAGCAAGAATTAATTTTCCTGCTAACGACTGGTCAGATGCAGCACAAGCAAGTGGTTTAACAGATTATCCAGCAACACCATTAATTAAATTAGCTTCAAAGAAATTAATGGATTCTGGATCACCATTTGCAACATTNCTTNNAAACTTCCAATGGTCTAACGAAGACCAAAACGGAGTTGCCGCTGATATTGAAGGTGGCATGGATCCTGCAGCAGCCGCACAAAAGTGGATTGATGCAAACCCTGACAAGGTGAAAGCCTGGTTAGGATAAGTAATTAAGTACAACTAGGGGCAGGCACTTGACGTGCCTGCCCCTTTTACATGAGCATAGGTTTATCGTTAAGAATTAAGAAGTGCTGTTTCATAATGCGAAACACATAAAAACCTAAACGAAAGTGTTTATAGATGTCAAAAAAAGTTGTGATCATCGGTGCAGGAATTGTTGGATGTGCTCTTGCTGATGAATTAACACAACGTGGTTGGA
>B570J14230_10000847_pt1 | contig 12459 bp, 10 predicted proteins | sample LakMenepilimnion_3_FD_14230 | JGI IMG/M metagenome (IMG submission 14230) | reverse complement strand
TACGCGGGAATGAGGCCTTCTACCCCGGTTTGAGTCGAATCAGTTGCTCCCAAAAGTCGGGGGTCGGCGGCCACTCTTGTAAAGGACTTTGACTCATGTGTAAAAAATTGTTTTAATTTTTTTAATAACTTTGTGGGTTCTCTGTGAGAATTCTTCGCAACTCAGTGGCGAAGTTCATGCCTGTATTGGTGTGAGCCGATTAGGAGAAATTGCGATTTGCTTGCCAGAATATTGCCATGCCGAAGACGACGCATCCGACGAAGACCGCACTCATTGAATGTGCTGCTGATCTTTTAGATAAGTATCGCTTTGATGAAATAACAGTTGAGATGGTTCTCGATCGATCCAGTATTTCTAAAGGTTCGCTCTACCATCACTTCGAAGATATTTATCATCTGCTCGAGGCTGCAATGATTGCGCGCTTTGCACGTTATGTAGATACAAATATCGCATCACTTCGAGCACTCATCGAATCCGCAACAACGGCTGAGGGTTTATATATCGGATTAGCGAAAATTTCTGCAGTAACCCAAGGTGAAGGTATGCAACGCGCACGCCAAGAACGGGCTCTAACAATTGGTAGAGCGATCACAAGTCCTCGCATGTCAGATCTGTTGCGCCATGAGCAACAGCGCTTGACTGATGTGCTTGCTGAATTAATTGCTGGTGCTCAAGCACGAGGGCTCTGTAACCAAGAAATTGAGCCACACGCCCTCGCTGTATTGATGCAGGCATGGACGCTCGGCAAAATTGTTGACGACTTAAGTGAAACTCCAGTTGATAACGATGCCTATATCTCTCTCGTTAATCGCGTAATTAGAGAAGTATTTGTTCCACAAAATTAAATGGAATTAAAGAAGAAGGCACCGAGACATCTGTCCCGGTGCCTTCTTCTTTAATCTTTACAGCTTGCTTTGATGCGCTCTCATTAAGAGATAATCAAAAACTAATCGGTAGCCAAACATAACGAGCGCTCCGAGCGCTCCGAAAAGTAAGCCTACGAAGAAATATAGAAAGGGAGTGCCATACATATTTTGTCCGTAATACAGACCAAATATTCCTCCACCTACCAAATAGATCCAACCAAGGACTGTGAATATGGTTCGGAAAACTCCACCCCACCGAATGATTGAATCCGAGTATTTCGCCACGGCATAGCTCTGTTCTTGACTCATAACGCTCTCCAATACTGAGGGCGTCGGTTACTCCTCAGTCTTTATATTATGAAAGAGGCTGAACCACCACAGCGAGATGCCACTCAAGCATGAATGGTCATCGCCGTAGGTTATTTAGAGTCGTCTGGCCCTGACGTTGTTTTCTGGATCTGCATCAAGAACTCAACGTTTGATTTAGTGCCCTTCATCTTCTCAAGGAGAAGTTCGAGTGCGGCCTGTGGCTCAAGGGCATGAAGAACTCGGCGAAGCTTCCAGACAATATTGAGCTCTTCAGTTCCCATGAGAATTTCTTCTTTACGCGTTCCTGAAGCGACAACGTTTACCGCTGGGAAGATGCGCTTGTCGGCCATACGGCGATCGAGAATGAGCTCCATATTTCCGGTGCCCTTGAACTCTTCGAAGATCACTTCATCCATACGAGATCCGGTATCAACGAGGGCGGTTGCCAAGATAGTGAGTGAGCCACCATCTTCAATATTACGAGCAGCGCCGAAGAACTTCTTTGGCGGATACAAGGCTGCTGAGTCAACACCACCAGAGAGGATTCGCCCTGATGCTGGTGCTGCGATGTTGTAGGCACGTCCAAGTCGAGTAATCGAATCGAGAAGCACAACAACATCGTGACCAAGTTCAACAAGACGCTTTGCGCGCTCGATGGCTAGTTCTGCGATTGTGGTGTGATCATCGGCTGGGCGATCAAAGGTTGAAGCAATTACTTCGCCCTTCACGCTGCGCTGCATATCAGTAACTTCCTCTGGGCGTTCATCAACGAGTACAACCATTAAGTGACACTCAGGGTTATTTGTTGTGATCGCATTTGCAATCGACTGCAAGACCATTGTTTTACCAGCCTTAGGAGGTGAAACAATAAGACCACGCTGACCTTTACCGATCGGTGCAATGAGATCGATGACGCGCGTTGTAAGAATATTTGGTTCGGTTTCAAGGCGAAGACGCTCTTGCGGATAGAGAGGAACAAGCTTTCCGAATTCAACGCGGCCCTTCGCCTCTTCAGGTGTAACGCCGTTGATTGTTTCAAGAGTGATCAGCGGGTTGTACTTCTGACGCTGTTCTCCTTCGCGCAATTGACGAACCTGACCGGTAACAACGTCACCTTTACGAAGGCCGTATTTACGGACTTGGCTCTGTGATACATAGACATCGTTTGGACCAGGGAGATATCCACCTGTGCGAATAAATGAATAGTTATCCATGATGTCGACGAGTCCACCCACAGGTACTAGAACATCATCTTCACCAATAACTGGTTCGCGCTCTTCACGAGGACCTCTATCGCGATTTCGGTCGTTACGATCACGGTTGCGATCACGGCCACGGTTGCGATCACGGCCACGGTTGCGATCATTACGATCACCGCGGTCGCCGCGGTCGCTGCCCTCTTGTGAATTATCGGAAGAATCGCCTTCGCTATCGTCATCGCCATCAGAATTATCTTTTGCATCACGGCCAGCGTTGCGTTTTGCATTGCGTGCTTCGCGACGTGCTTCGCGTTCAGCCTTTGCCTCTTCGCGGTTCTTCGCTTGTAGATCTGCAATTGCGCCAGCGAGTTGGTCCTTCTTCATCTTCGCTGCGCCTTCAATACCAAGTTGTGAGGCCACTTCCTTTAATTTTGGAAGGGTCATCGCCGTGAGCTCAGGGCTGCTTGAACGGACAGGTTCTTTTTCAGTCATCTGTATCTTTTCAGTTTGGGGTTTGCCGCAAAAATATGTGAATCAAACCCAAGGGATTTTTTATTTATCAACTTAACTTCTGGCCCTGACTTGCGGGCTATAAGGTGATGACAAAATTATAACAGGGTTGCGCCACGAACTGCAATATCGAGGGATTTCGCCTCAAATCCATCGCCAGCAGCCCTCATCAACTCTTCGAGCTCGGATTGATCGCTGGTGTGAAGAACAAGAACAGTTGGTCCTGCACCCGAAATACATGCAGCCACTCCAGCCTTGCGCAGGGTATTCATTAATTTGAGAGACGCGGGCATTCCTGTACTGCGATATTCCTGATGGAGAAAATCTTCCGTTGCTCTGAAGAGTAAATCTGGACGATGTGTGAGTGCATGCGATAACAGGGCGCTTCGAGCAGAGTTTGCAGCAGCATCGCCGTGAGGAACGCTTTCAGGAAGAAGTTTGCGAGCTTTGCTTGTAGAAAATTCTTGTTTTGGAATAAATGCAATCGCACGAATTCGTGAATCAACGGCTAGTGGTAGCGCTTGAGAGACCAATTTTCCATGATGATCTTCTTGCCACGCGATCGTCGCACCACCGTAGAGTGCTGCGGCAACATTGTCTGGATGTCCTTCCATAGACGTTGCTAAATCTAATAACGCTTGATCACTCATCTTGTCGCTGCCCGTTAAGACAAGAGATCGGGCGAGAACAAGTCCGCCAACTATTGCACTAGCTGATGAGCCCAATCCTCGACCATGTGGAATCACGTTGAGTGCGCGAACAGCAATTCCTTTTGGCTTACCACCAAGAAATTCAAAACCTTTATTCATGGCTTTGATCAGAAGGTTCTTGTCGTTGAGTGGAAGGGTGCCAGAACCCTCACCAGCAACGTCTAGATCTAAACCTGGTTCATCGAGAATTTGTGCGACATATCGATCGTGCAGATCTAGCGCTAATCCGAAACAATCAAAACCTGGACCAAGATTTGCACTTGTTGCCGGAACTTGAACCTGCATTGGGTTGGCTTTAAATGTTGGCTTAGCCATTTACTTAAGTCCCAACGCTTTTGCGGCGGCTTTGACATCGACAGGAACAACGATCGGCTTCTTTGCAGATTCCAGTGCATATGGAATGTCTTTGAGCCCGTGGCCAGTAACCGTGATAACAATTGTTTTTCCTGAAGGAAGTTTCCCAGCCTTCTTATATTTGATCAGGCCAGCTAGGCCAGCAGCAGATGAAGGTTCAACGAAGATTCCTTCTTGTGCAGCAATAAGTCGGTATGCGGCAAGGATTTCTTTATCGGTTACAGAGTCGATCACTCCACCAGAAGAGTCGCGCGCCTCAACTGCTTGCGCCCACGACGCTGGATTACCAATTCGAATTGCTGTCGCAATTGTGTCAGGATTTTTTACAATCTTTCCCTTAACAATTGGCGCTGCACCTGCGGCTTGGAATCCGTACATTTGTGGAAGTTTGGTGGAGAGGCGATCTGCGCGATACTCCTTATATCCCTTCCAGTATGCAGTGATATTTCCAGCATTACCGACAGGAAGAGCGTGAATATCAGGGGCATCTTTGAGCATATCGACAACTTCAAATGCAGCAGTCTTCTGTCCCTCAATACGATATGGATTCACTGAGTTAACGAGCGCGACTGGATAATTCTCAGAAAGTTCACGCGCTAAGGTGAGACAGTCATCGAAGTTTCCATTGACCTGCAAGATGGTTGAGTTATGAATTACCGCTTGGGCTAACTTACCCATTGCGATCTTGCCCTTAGGAATAAGCACTGCAGGAGTCATGCCAGCCTTCACTGCATACGCTGCAGCGGACGCCGATGTATTTCCAGTCGATGCACAGATAACTGCTTTTGCCCCATCTTCTGCTGCCTTTGAAATCGCCATAGTCATACCGCGATCTTTAAATGATCCTGTTGGGTTGAGACCTTCGTACTTAATCCATACATTATTTCCGAGAAGCTCAGAGAGATTGCAGGCATAAATGAGTGGAGTGCCACCTTCGCGTAACGAAACGATTGGCGTATGAGCACTTACTGGGAGACGGTGGCGATATTCCTCAATCACTCCACGCCATTGATGCGCACCTGAATTTTTCTTTGACCCGAAGATGCTCATAACGAAGTGGAGCCTTCCACACGTATGACGCTTGTAACTTTAGTCACGATAGAGAGCTTTTTGAGCGCTTCAACGGTCGCCTTTAACTCACCTTCAGTTGCACCGTGGGTCACAATAATAAGTTCGGCATCATTATCACGACCATTTTGATCAACTGTTTGAATTGAGACATCTTGCTCTGCAAAAGTCTGCGCAATTGTCGCTAAAACTCCTGATTTATCCTCAACTTCGAGACGAATGAGGAACTTGGTCTTTGTGGTCTCGATTGGCGCAATATCTCTATCAGCATAATCTGTCTCTCGCTGGCCGATTGAGTTCAGTGCAATGTGGCGTGAGACTGCAACAACGTCACCAAGAATTGCAGATGCTGTCGGAGCACCGCCTGCACCGCGACCGTAGAACATGAGCGGTCCTGCAGATTCTGCTTCAATGAAGACCGCGTTAAATGCATCTCGCACTGATGCCAATGGATGGCTCTTGTGTAATAGAACAGGATGGACGCGGACTGAAATCTCATCTGCCGGGGTTAATTCGGCGATCGCTAATAATTTGATCACATGGTCCATAGATTTAGCAATCTGTACATCGTCTAACGTGATCTGTGAAATACCTTCGCGATATACATCTTCGACGGTGACGCGAGTATGGAAAGCAAGGCCAGATAAAATCGCAGCCTTAGCAGCGGCATCAAAACCTTCGACATCTGCAGTCGGGTCAGCCTCGGCATAGCCAAGCTTCTGCGCCTCAGCTAACACATCAGCAAACTCGCGGTTATCTTCATGCATCTTTGTCAGAATGTAATTTGTTGTTCCATTCACAATTCCCATCAAGCGAACAACGTGATCACCCGCTAAAGAATCTCGCATAGGGCGAATAATTGGGATCGCCCCTGCCACTGCCGCTTCATAGTAGATATCTTCACCTTGTGCATAGGCAGCGGTGAATAAATCTGCACCATGGCTTGCCAATAAAGCCTTGTTGGCGGTGACAATCGATTTACCATTACCGATCGCCTGCAAAATAAGTGCGCGAGCTGGTTCGATTCCGCCCATCACTTCAATGATTAAATCAATCTGGGGATCGTTAACAATGGAATCTGCGTCAAGAGTGAAGAGTTCGTTGGGAATTCCTTTGCGAGGCTTTATCTCGCGGACAGCAATTTTTGCGAGTTCAATCTTTGCACCAGCGCGAGTAGAGAGTTCGGCAGTATCTGCCAAAATCAAGCGAGCGACTTCACTTCCGACCACGCCACAACCAAGCATGCCGATTCGCACTGGCTGATCTGGGGATCTCATCTGCCTATTCTTTCACATCGAGTGCGAGTAGATCTGCCTCATTTTCTCGGCGAACTATTACGCGGGCTTTCCCATCTTTAATCGCAACAACGGGCGGTCTAGGCACATGGTTGTAGTTGCTCGCCATACTTCTGCCATATGCCCCTGTGGCTGGAGTAGCGAGAAGGTCACCGGGTTCGATATCTGAAGGAAGATTGATATCGCGAATAACGATATCTCCAGTCTCACAGTGTTTTCCTACTACTCGTGATTGAGCCAGTGGCGCAGACGATTCACGATCTGCCAACACAGCAAAGTACTGGGCGTCATATAAAGAGGTGCGCATGTTCTCGCTCATGCCGCCATCAACAGAAATATATCTACGGATAGCTCCATCTTCTAGCGTGACATCTTTTACAGTGCCAACTTCGTACAAAGTAAATGTTGTTGGGCCAACAATATTTCTTCCTGGTTCAATAGAAATAAGTGGTAGTCCGAGTCCTGCTGCCGCACATTCTCTCTTTACTACTTCACTCAGGGCTGGCAGAACATCTTCTGGCTCGACAGTAATTTCATCGGGAAGATATGCGATTGCATATCCGCCACCTAAATCAAGTTCAGGGAGTTCGCTCCCGTATTCCTCTTTGAACTTAGCCATTAATCCAATAATGCGCGTCGCGGCAAGTTCGAAAGAATCGGTGCCAAATATTTGAGAGCCGACGTGGCAATGAAAACCTCTGAGTTCAAGATTGTGATCTGACATTACCTTCTCGAGTGCAGTCCAGGCGGCACCGCTTGCAATCGAGAATCCAAATTTCACATCTTCATGGGCGGTCGAAATTGATTGATGTGTATGTGCCTGAACGCCAGGTGTGAGTCTGAGCATCACAGCCTGACGAATACCCTTTAGCTCTGCAGCAGCGCTTACGCGTTCAATCTCAAAAAGTGAATCAAGTACGATTATTCGCACGCCGACTTCTACAGCGCGATTGATTTCTGTAACCGATTTGTTATTGCCATGCAATTCAATTTTCTTTGGGTCAATTCCGCCGGCTAAGGCAACTGCTAATTCTCCACCTGTGCAGACATCAATTCCGATTCCTACCTCTTTAATCCATCGCGCTACATCGGTGCAGATAAATGCTTTGGCCGCGTAATAAACAGTCCCTGCAGAATCACCGAAAGAAGCTTCAAGGGCATCAGCCCACAACTGAGCACGGGCACGAAAGTGGTTTTCATCGATAAAAAATGTGGGTGTTCCAAATTCAGTAGCCAATGTTCGAGAACTTATCCCACCGATTTCAAGTCCACGATTGTTAAAGGAGACGCCGGATGACCACATGTGGTTCACATCCTCTCTGGCGCGCTGACGCCAAGAAGATCAAGTCCATTTTTCAAAATCTGCTTCGTCGCTGCGCAAAGATTAGCGCGCGCAGAGTGCAATGGGGAGATCGCCTCATCACCAAGAGGAAGTACTCGGCAATCTGCATAAAAGCCGTGGTAAACACCAGCGAGCTCTTCTAGGTATCGAGCGACTCTATGTGGTTCGCGGAATTGCGCTGCTGCTGCCACTACTCGAGGAAACTCTGCCAGAGTTCCAAGAAGTTCATTTTCACGATCGTGTGAAAGCTGGGCAGGATCAAAGTGAGCAAGACCCATCGGTATAGCGAGCTCTTCGACATTGCGAAGAACTGCCGCGATACGGGCATGGGCATACTGCACGTAATAGACAGGATTCTCATTTGTGTTTCTGCGCAAGATATCGATATCCATCACCATCGGGGTATCAACTGGATAACGAATCAGCGTGTAGCGAGCAGCATCTACTCCTACCTTTTCTACCAACTCTTCCAGAGTAATGATTGTGCCCGCACGCTTGGAGAGCTTGACCTCTTCGCCGCCCTCCATAATCTTCACAAGTTGGCCGATAAGTACTTCAACGTTGTAATCGGGGTTATCTCCAGCACAGGCAGCGGTGGCGCGGAGTCGATTGACGTAGCCGTGATGGTCAGCGCCCAGCATATATATGCAGATTTCAAATCCACGCTCGCGCTTATTGATGTAATACGCGGTATCGGATGCAAAGTATGTGAGGTCTCCATTTGCCTTTGTGATCACGCGATCTTTATCGTCACCAAAATCGGTAGTGCGAAGCCAGATTGCACCTTCAGAATCAAAGACATGCCCTTGCTTACGTAGTTTTTCTACACCGTGTTCAACTGCACCTGCCTCGTGGAGTGAACGTTCTGAGAACCAGATATCAAAGTGCGTATTAAAAGTTTCTAGAACTCCTTGTTGTTGAGCCAGCTGCATTGTGTAAGCAGCTTCGCGGAAAGCATCACGACGATCATCGCCTTCTAGCTCAGTGATTTTCGGATTTTCACTCAGAACCTTTGCTGCTAAATCAGAAATGTATGCACCTTGATAGCCATCTTCTGGAATTGGTAGGCCTAGGGCTGCAGCCTCAACTGATTGGCCAAAGAGTTCCATCTGATTTCCACGATCGTTGATGTAAAACTCTCGAGTCACATCTGCTCCCGCTGCAGAAAGTACCCGACCAAGTGCATCGCCTACTGCAGCCCATCGTGTATGACCCAAATGCAGCGGCCCTGTTGGATTTGCGCTAATGAATTCAAGGTTGATTGCAACACCTGCGAGCGCATTTCCAGAACCGTAGGATGTTGGTGCAGATAAAATTGTTCGCACTAACTCTGCTTGGCTACTTCTATTCAAAGTGATGTTGATAAATCCTGGTCCTGCAATATCTACTGCACTGACTTCAGCCAGGCTCGCTAAGTGAGAGCGAAGAATCTCGGCAACTTCTCTCGGGTTCTTGCCGGCACCCTTTGCTAACTGCAGGGCGATCGACGTCGCATAGTCGCCATGGTCGCGGTTCTTAGGGCGCTCAAGGGAAACGGCTACTGGTATCGTTCCCAGTAATTCGCCTTGCTCAAATGCCCGCTTGATCGCGGCAAGGATCGCCGCCTCAAGGGATTCTGAGCTAGATAGCGTCGCCATTACGCAAGGTTACCTGCTTGCGGGCTTCTGATGTGTTTACCAGATTGTAACCTCCGGGGTAGTGACCTTATGTGAAATTCCTAATACCCTCAGCAGTGTCCGCGCCCTCATGTCTGGCCGAAATAGTTTTGGCCAGGGGCGAGAACACCTTTCGAAAGGTATAAACATATGGCAAAGCGCCGTCTAGTTATTGCCGCTGCAGTTGCAGCAGCAGCACTATTGATCTCAGGTTGCTCAAGCAGTGACGATTCAGCAGGAAAGCGTGCTTGCATGATCCTTCCTGACTCAGAGTCATCTACACGTTGGGAAAACGGAGATCGTCCAGCAATGGATTCAGCACTTACAGGTGCAGGATTTGAAACAGATATTCAGAACGCACAGGGTGATACAGCAAAGTACGCAACAATTGCTGACCAGATGCTCACAAAGGGCTGCGGTGTAATGATCCTTGTTGATTACCAGGGTGCTGGTATTCAGGTTGCGGCTAAGGCTAAGGAAGCAGGAATTCCTGTTATCGCTTACGACCGCCCAATCGAAGGTGCTGACTACTACGTGTCATTCGACAACGAGTCAGTTGGAGCACTTCAAGGCCAAGCAATTCTTGATGGTCTAGCAGCAGCAGGTAAGGATCCAAAGACTGCCCGTGTTATCTACGGTCAGGGAGATCCAACAGATGGAAATGCAAAGATGTTCTATGACGGAGCACTTTCAGTTCTTGAGCCAGCTGGCGTAAAGCCAATCTTTAGCATGGCAGGAACATGGGATGGCGCAAAGGCCGGAACATTGTTCGAGCAGGCACTTACAGCAGTTGGTGGAAAAGTTGATGCAGTTCTTGCACCAAACGACAACAACGCTGCAAACATCATCACAATTCTAGATAAGGCTGGCTTGAAGGTTCCTGTTTCAGGACAAGATGCTTCACCAGCTGGTCTCCAGAATGTTCTTCTAGGTAAGCAGACAACAACTGTTTGGAAGCCATACACACTGATCGCAACAGCTGCATCAGATTTGGCAATCGCTCTCCTTAACGGCGAGACACCAACAGCTGACAAGGCGCTTGCTGATGGAACTCCTTACATCGCTGTAACACCTAACTCAGTCGGTCAGGCTCAGGTTAAGGATGTTGTTGCTGCAGGAGATGCTAGCTACGACGAAGTTTGCACAGAGGCTGTAATGGCTGCATGTGAAGAATTCGGCGTAACTGCATAACGTTAGTAAAAAGTAAGACCTCCGCGCCGGTGCTTGATGTGCCGGCGCGGAGGCTTTTTAACAAGAACTGATGATATTTAGACTAAATTTTTTGAAAGGGTTGATATGACATCGCAGACACCGATCGTCGAACTCATCGGAATCACCAAAAGTTTTGGTCCGGTTGATGTTCTCAAAGGAATCGATCTCACCATTTATGCAGGGCGTGTTACCGCACTTGTCGGTGATAACGGTGCTGGTAAGTCAACCTTGATTAAGGGACTCGCTGGTGTACAAGAGTATGACTCTGGAGTTGTTAAGTTTGAAGGTAAAGAGGTAACACTGCCGAGTGCGCGTGCTGCTGCAGCGCTGGGAATTGAAGTTGTTTACCAAGACCTCGCGCTCTGTGAAAATTTAGACATAGTTCAAAACATGTTCCTCGGCCGCGAATCCATGACTGGAATAACTCTGAACGAGCCTCAGATGGAGGCTGAAGCGTCAAAGACTTTAACCGGACTTTCTGTTCGAACAGTGAAGTCGGTGCGTCAAAAGGTTGCCTCACTTTCAGGAGGGCAGCGTCAAACTGTTGCGATTGCGCGTTCAGTGCTACGTAATGCCAAACTTGTGATTCTTGATGAACCAACAGCGGCCCTTGGTGTTGCTCAGACCGAACAAGTACTCAATCTTGTTCGTCGCCTTGCTGATTCAGGTGTTGCCGTGATCATTATTAGCCATAACCTTCAAGATGTTTTCAAGGTTGCCGACGACATCGCCGTTCTCTATCTTGGCAAGATGGTCGCAAACCTTAAATCAACAGAGACAAATCATCTAGATGTTGTTCAATACATCACTGGAAGTCGCACGATGGGAGATCAGGCATGAGCGTCACAATCGGATCTGGTCACGAAGGAAATGTTCGCGAACAAATCACAGCGTATAAGGCTCGTGTTAAGGGTGGGGAGATGGGCGCGCTTCCTTCAGTGCTCTCACTCTTTGTACTCACTTTCTTATTTGCAGTCCTCAACCCTTTCTTTCTCACCCAAGGTAACTTCGCAAATCTGTTAACGCAAACGGCAACACTCATGATGCTTGCCATGGCCTTGGTCTTTGTCATTCTTCTAGCTGAGATCGATCTCTCTGCTGGTGTCACATCCGGTGTTGCGATGGCTCTCTTTATCATCATGACAAATCGTTGGGAGATTGACTGGCGACTTTCTATTGTTGCCGGCCTGCTCTGTGGAATCGCGATCGGTGCCTTTATCGGGTTCTTCGTAGCAAAAGTTGGTGTCCCATCCTTCGTTGTCACACTTGGCTTATTCCTAGGTTTCCAAGGGCTACAACTGGCACTTCTTGGTGATGGCGGCATCTACCGTATTGAAGTTCCAGAAATTAGAGCAATTATGAATGACAACCTTCCTGGATGGATGGGTTGGGCTTTTCTTGCCCTTGCTCTCACAGTGATGACGCTCTTGAATTTCTATGATCGCGGCATTCGTACCCGTAATGGTCTTGCAAATCGTCCGATTTCTCTGATGTATGCCAAGCTGGGAATTGTTGCTGTAATCGGAGCCTCGCTCGTTGCACTCCTTAACCAAAACAGAAGTCAATCAATCAAGGAAATTAGTGGAGTTCCAATTGTTGTACCGATTGCACTCACGGTTCTCTTTCTAGGTACATTGCTTCTTGATCGCACACGTTTTGGACGTCACTTGTACGCAGTAGGTGGAAACCCTGAAGCAGCGAGACGATCTGGTATTAAGGTAGTTAAAATTCGAATCATTGCATTTATGCTCTGTTCGTTCTTGGCAGTGATTTCTGGAATCTTTAATGCCAGCCGTGTAGGTGCAGTTGAAGCAACTGCTGGAAAAGCGATTGTTCTCTCGGGTGTTGCAGCAGCAGTGGTTGGAGGCGTGAGCCTCTTCGGTGGTCGCGGTCGCCTCATTCACGCAGCAGTTGGTGCACTAGTGATTGCAATTATTGA
>B570J14230_10000844_pt1 | contig 12473 bp, 6 predicted proteins | sample LakMenepilimnion_3_FD_14230 | JGI IMG/M metagenome (IMG submission 14230) | reverse complement strand
ACATGCCATGTTTAGGCTTTAAAGTACAAAGTATTTCATCATATTTTACCCAATTTTCCAATCGAAACTTTTTTTCACCCTTTTTACCATGTACAAGTCTAATTTTGGGTCCATTTGGACCTTTTTGAATGGGTTTTAACCTTTTGAACTGGTCCTGGCTTGTTTTAGCTACAATTGAGTCTAATTTTGGGTCATTTTAGACCATGTTTAGGTTTTAAACAAAGGTTTTTTTATGTTAAGGCATTTTTAACCTTTATATTACGTATGAATTTAATTTTGGGTCTATTTGTAACGCTGCTAAAAAAAACTTTGTAAAAAAAGTTTTTCTAAACATTTGGCAACCCAGCAACATTTAATTAACGCTAGCGCAAACGCAAGCGTCTCTATCCCCAAACATTGCGCTACACTTTAATTAAATAAACTGTTAACATTCAGAGCTGCTCAATTTTAATCATATTAAATATTTTTTGTTTTAGGTTAGGAAGTCCCTGAATCAATTGATTTGGCTTTTTTATAATCGCTTCTGCAACGTTTCGTTTTATTGGCATCACGCACCTAAACTGGATTTTGAGGTTTGTCTTTTAATCAATATTATTAATACGACGTACAAATCTATATTTTAAAATTTCAACTTAATATTGTAAAAATTACGTTGATTGTAACATTTCTTAAATTAAGTCTTTTTTTTACTTAGGTGTTTGCAACAAAAAGCGTTTATAGGAGAGTTAACAGCAGCAAAAAGCGAAACTGAAGCAGCTACAGCAGCTTACAGAGAGTCGGTCGTATTGTCATCGCTTCAAAACCATCAGACATTCCAGGTAAGATTTTTGTTTTGTAATTTTAAAGCGCGGTACATTTTTAAATGAGGATTAAACTTTTTTTTATTTTTAAAACAAACGCTGCAGAATAATGTTCCTAAGTTGATATTTGGATTCGCAATTTTTTCAATTTTCTTTGCTACGCTGCTGAGAAAATGAAAAAATGTTTATTTGGACACTTTTTTTTTGTTCCTTGTCTGTTATGCCGGTTTACTAAAATGTAGCAAACATTTATTAGTATTTGTTTTTGTTTGTTTTCTTCAAAACTATTTTCCCAAAGAGCTTGTTGTGGTTAGATTCTTTTACTTCAGTTTTGAAGTATATTTTGAATTCCCTGGAAAATGTTGTCTTGTTTGTAAAGCTACGCACGAAACACAGAACACGCCCCTCCCAATTCAGGTAAGTATAATTGTTAGCAGGGTAATATTTTATAGCAACGTAGTCTTTGTTGCATTTGTCTAAGAATTCCTTAAAGTCGAGGAATATTTCTGAGCTCATGAAAATCTTCTCATTGGTCATTTGGCGAGTTTTGGTTCAAGGTCAATTAAAGTTTCATTATCTAACAAACTTGGGCTCGGAGGATTATCAATGTCCGGAAGATCTTCCCCAACCAGGATTTTCAAAATCGAAAATCTCCATGAGCAACGTAGCGACCGAGTATCCATGGACACTCGTACTGATAATTTAGAAGCTCGATCTTGTTCCCAAGGACAAATAATATAGCAGCGTAGTGCTAATATTTTTAAAAGAACATTTTTTAATAATCACAGTAACAGTTCCACTAGTCCTTCCCAAGGGCTTATTTTTAAGGAACATTTTTTAATGATCACAGTAACAGTTCCACTGGTCCTTCCCAAGGGCTTATATTTTTAAGGAACATTTTTTAATAATCACAGTATCATTTCCACTAGTCCTTCCCAAGGGCTTGTCACTCTTGGATCAAATTTTTTGTATTCTGTTTTTGTAAAATGATTGTCCTCAGGTAATTTTGCAAACAAATTGGATATAGATCTGCAGAATTGGGATTAAAAATTTGTTGTAACTTTTCTCTTCCCGCATTTCAAATTTTTCATCAAATCAGAGATGAAATGACGTTTTTATATTTTAAAGAAACATTTTTTGTATTCTGTTTTTGTAAAATGATTGTCCTCGGGTAATTTTTCAAACAAATTGGATATAGATCTGCAGGATTGGGATTAAAAATTTGTTGTAACTTTTCTCTTCCCGCATTTCAAATTTTTTATCAAATCAGAGATGAAATGACGTTTTTATATTTTAAAGAAACATTTTTTAATACTCTTTGCATTTGATTGCATTTTTTCTTCAGATGACATAGGTACAGGTGCATTATAATTTGTTGGCTGTTTGCAGGTCTAGCACCATCTTCGACTATATCTTTTCCTTCAAAGATAATTAAGAAATCCTCCCGCTTTATATTTAAACTACGCTGCTATTATTACGGAACATTTTTTTTTAATTACAAACAATATTAACTTTGTTGTTTTAACGAAGCAACAACATTGACAGATCTCCCACCTTGTGCGAACACGGCATTCTTGAGGTTAGAAATCGTGGCTCTGAGTTTTTTAGAATCTGAAAAGAGTTGAGACGTTTGTTTCAGAAGAACAAAAAATGATCATGCATAAGTTTGCGTCTAAAGTGTCTCTTGCTACTGATTTGAAACTTGTTGGCAGCCTCCAGTGACACAAGCTTGGCCGTAATTCCTTCGATTTTCTGCTCGGAATCCAGATTGTACTTTTTTTTCTTGTTGTTTTAAAATTCAAAGTTCGTTCGATCCGCAGAATGTACAGTTGTGTTGCTTTTGTGCTCATCCAACTCAACTGTTTTGACATAGAGTTCCTTGGTCAGCTCTCGAATCGTCTGAAACTGTTTATCTTTGTCACTCTCGAGGTTCAAATTTGAACAGAAATAAAAGGGATGTGGTTTCCAGAAAAGCCATTTTTAGAAAAATCATCCATTGCTGGGAGTCGATCCGCAGAATGTACAGTTATGTTGCTTTTTGCCTCATTCACTTTCCTCTTTGATAGCGGATTACAATTGCAGAGTAAATCTGCCTTGTCAGTTGAAGCTAAGCTGGCAGCTTAGTTGTTTCAGAAGGTTCAATTGTGCGCATTTTCCTTTTTTTCCTTGTACAACCTTCTTATGTTGCTCCTTTGGAAATTTGCAAAGTTCAGGAATATTGACAGCTGCTTCTCTGAAGGCCCAACAATAGCCCGGAAGCCTTTGGGGTCCATCCCTAGAGAAGGATACTCTCCTCCAGACTGAGTCATGTAGAAACGGGCGACCTCTCCCTGACCACGTGGAACAAGTTGGAATTCGTACCCTGACCTCGGGGAATCCCTGGAGATCCCATGAGGATTCTCTGGTTTGGATCTTTACCGCCCCACATGATTCAATTGAGTTATAACGAATAACTAATAACAAAAAAATTTGTTAAATTTTAACGAGTTGGAAATTCGAACTTTGAAGCTTGAGATCAGATTTGGGGCTGAAGCTTTTGATAAGCACATTAATGATCATACAGGAACAACTTTTTTTTAATAATGTCGCAAGCTAAAAATAAACTGCGTGTTGATTAAGTTACTGACAACATTTAATGTTACAGTAGCGAACCAGTTTACAGTCCACACCAGTTCTAATGCAGCAGCATAAATGAGCTGCTGTTTATCCTCATTTAAATTATGTACCAATGCTATAAAATTACTAAACAAAAGTCTTACCCTAATCTATTGTGATTTTTTATTTGTTGTTGTAGCTATTGTTATTGTTGTGTTATTGTTGTGTTGTTGTTATAATATTGTTTGATGTTGTCAGATTAGTGAGGGGGTTTTATTTTTGATTTCAGGTTGCCCAAAACATCTTATAAAGCAGCAGCGTAACGCAACCAATGCTGTCAGCAGCGTAGCAAATGGGCCGTATACCAGTTCTCCTGATTCCGCTGATGCCATTTACAAATCTATCAACATAATTACATTGCTAATAATATAAAACTGTTTTAAATTTCATTCTTTCTTGACCATGTGTTGTGTTCTTAACCTTAAGCAATTATACGTAAACTGTTAAAACTGTTGTTTTAGTAAACCAAATACTTAATTTTTTTTCTCTTTTTTTGTTTCAGGTTGTAGCGGTAAAGCTTTATTTAATTTTTTTCTTCATTTTTGATTTTTAAACTTTGAGTTTACATCAAAATGAACTGCACTTCGTACTAGAATCCAGGTTTTTTCAAAGAATGCAAGTGGTACGATCTTGTCAATTGTCCACAACCAGATTTGGCCCCGATTTCTTGCCCAAGCAAGTTGGTCGTCAATCATTACGGCTGCCAGGTATGGGAGTGTCATGAAAAGACGACACCAGATCAACCAATCAACAGCGAGGTTGGTCTGGGAGCCGTCTTTGGTTACTGCTTTCTAGCGCTTTTCGTCTTTCTTCTTTTTGGCATTGGGATGTACTTTCTTCTCAAGTTCTTGAAGGGGCGTGTTTCGCGTTTCATGCACGAACAAACCCACTTCCGATCTATCCAATGGCGGATCGACCTTTCGCGTGCCAGGGCTTTGAGAGCCCAACTGCGTGACTTTTTCGACAGGTCAATGGCACGAATTAAAGGATCTAAGTTAGAGGAGTCAATCTACAGTGACATTTCTGATCCAGCAAAAAAGTCAACTTCGGGTCTTTGGACTCGGATGACATCTGGCATTCAAACGCCAATTGCTGCTTGGAAAAAAGCTTGTAGAGAGAGTCCTAAAAAGGAGCACGTGACTCCTAAAAAGGAGCACGTGACTCCTAAGAAGGAAAACGTCACTATGCCAAAAAGAAACTTAGCTAACGAGTACACGGCTTCACCAACAACACAGTCCAGCAGTGTTGTTGCTCCACACCTTCCGCCTCGTAACTCCTCTGCTCGAGCTAATTGGCGTGAACCAAAAGATGCTTTGATCAATTTCGACGACATTGAAATAGTATCATCCACATCTGTGACCATTGAGGACACAAATGAGGATGTTGCTTACGATGAATGGGCATCAGCTTTGGGGTCGCCAGAATCAGCAATTCCTGGAGTTGTGAGGGTTGGTTTCAACCCAAATGACCAGGATTTCCCTGATGGGCGGAGCAATGCCAGCAACTCCGCCGTGGGTGCAACAGGGAACAATGTTATCATTGATGATAATAATTCCCTGTACATTGACATCAAAGCTGCTGAAAAACAGATGGAAGCAGAATTGGCCGAAGCATTGGAGAATGTAAAACTTGAATGCAACTCAGAAAACCAATCGACAGCAGCTTTTTCGGGACCCTTGTCCTTTTTGCAAGGTGTAGCATCAGCTGCTGCATCTGGAGTTTTCTCCATTTTTAGAACAACTAAAAACGAAGAGGCTGACTTGTCGAGTGATTCTTTGTGTGAAATTCTTCAAAATCGGTTGGACATTGAGGGTGGAGGAGACCAACCAACTGGAAGCTTGTCTGCAACGCAGCTGCTGCAGCATCCTTTTTTTCGCTCTCCTGGATCCCCAATGGCCAAATCTAGCCCCATTGTTCGCGACGATTCTGACGGCAGTTCTGACGAAGAAATGGATCAACAAACCATTCAGGAAACAGTGTTGACGACGGAAACCGAGGCCGAGAAAAAGGTTCTTGTTCAGGATTCAACCCCTGCACCTTTAACTGCGGCCAACGTTACCGATGTTGAGACTTCTGCCGTTTATGTAAATACCAGTATTTACAATAATGTCACCATTCCTGTTCGGATTGCTCCTGCTCCTCCTCGGAGACAGAATTTTGTTCTTCATCCTCCAACTCTTCATCTTTCTCTTCATCTTTCTCCTCATCCTTCTCCTCTTCCTCGTCCTCCTCTTTCTCCAAGGGTTGTTGTTCTTCGTCCTCCCGTTCATCTTTCTCCTTATCTTTCTCCTCTTCCTCGTCCTCCTCTTTCTCCAAGGGTTGTTGTTCTTCCGCCTCCGGTTGTTGCTCTTTCTCCTGTTGTTGCCGTCCAACAGGATGTTGGCAACAATCTTTCTCATCCAGCAATTGTTGATGCTCAGGATGCTGTAGCCGATCCTCTTCTGGCTCAGATTAATGCTAATCAACATGATGCTGGAAATGATCTTTTTGCAGCTCTTAATGATCTTGATGCTCTTGATCAACAAAATGCTGTAGACAACAACCTTCTTCTTCCACCTCCTGTTGATGCTGTTGATCAACAGGATGCTGGAAATGATCTTCAGGCACCTATTGATGCTTTTAATGCTTTAAATCAAGGAAATGCCGAAGACAACCTTCTTCCTGTTGATGTTGTTGATCAACAGAATGCTGGAAATGATCTTCAGGCAGCTATTGATGCTCTTAATGCTCTAAATCAAGAAAATGCCGAAGACAACCTTCTTCCTGTTGATGCTGTTGATCAACAGGATGCTGGGAATAATGATCTTCCTGCAAACCTTGTTGGTCAACAAGGTGTTGCAGACAACATTCTTCCCCCAGCTCTTGTTGATGTTCAACAAGATGCTGCACAGCTGCTTGGAGACAATGTTCCTCCTTTGTCTCCAGCTCTTCCAGCAGCTGCTCTTCCACCTGTCGCGAACCTTGGGGCTATTCCAAAACAAAAAAGGGAGTACAAAAAAAAGCAGTGGGCCCAAACTTCAAATTACAATTTGAGGTCAAAAAAATAAGACCAAAAGTAAAGGGATAAAATGGGTTTTAGGGTTAGGCTTAGCTTTTTTAATACTTCCTTTTTATACCATATTTAATGTTTTCCTTTTTTTCAGATTTCTTATTTAGCCGTACACCATCAGGGACATCGCGGCGGCCAGATGGGTGTCATCCTATTTAAAAATAATTTCTTTTTTTCAGGTTTTTCTTTTTTTCAGGTTTTTCTTTTTTAAAAGTTTTTGCATTCTTTGACAAAACCTAAATTCTGTACAAAATAACTTTAAAAAATCCAAAAAAAATATAAAANTTTAAAAAATCCAAAAAAAATATAAAATTTTAAAAAATCCAAAAAAAATATAAAATTTTAAAAAATCCAAAAAAAATATAAAATTTTAAAAAATCCAAAAAAATATAAGTTTATTTAAATTCTAGTTGTATAAATTTAAACAAATTTATACAACGGGTAATATAGTGTTTTATAGGCCGATCTAATCGGGAAGTTTTGGCTATATTACTTAATCTTAATAGCGTACTTGTAAATAAGAAGCAAAAACTTAAATTTTAAGTTTGCTGCTTTAGATTAAGTTAGCTGGTTAAAATTTGTTTGCAAAATTACCTGAGAATAATCATTTTAAAAAAACAGAATACAGAAAACTTGATCCAAATACCCTCTTTGAGCTTCTGCTTACAAATTTTGTTTCTAATCTGCAACTACGCTATTTTGTTAAAAAACAAGCCTTGTTTACACATCCGGTTTCCGCATGCGTTTACCGCACTGCGTTGCGATTTTTTACAAATTACCTTGGTTTTGTTTAACCAAGGTAAGTTCTGAAAATTTGCAACGTAATGCAAAAACGCATGCAGAAACCGAATGTGTAAATGAGGCTAAACGAGCGCAAAGTGTACCGCCAGGTCGCATGGAAAGCACTTTACAAATAAACTTATACAAAATTTGGTTTTTTTAAAATTTTATTCATAAATGTAATATTTAATTTCATGAAATTGAATACATACATATTTGTTATTTATGGTTTACTTAAAATTATGTTAGTGGAACAACAGTGGAACTTTTACTGTGATTCTTATAAAATGTTTCTTTGTACGCTGAAAATAAATTGTAGCAAACATTTATTAATATATACATTTCACGTCAACAAATTCAGCACCGGAATAATGTGTCTTTCATTGAGAAGATTGTTACCAATCTTTACGCCAGCATTAACAGCGTAATTATATTAACTTTAATTTATGTATACTTTTAAATTATTGTCCGGAGCCTCGCTTTCTAAAATTGAAATATGATCTTTTATGAAATCACGTATTTTTTCAATTGCACCAGTAGGATTATAATACCATCCAAGGTCAAGGTTCATGTGAGGAACAATGACATGATAAATAAAAGTATTTATTACTGTCTTTTTGTTAGGAATAGAAGAAATATGCAAGTTTCTCAAAACATTGTGTTCAAAATGGTCAAATAAATTTACCACATTGTTAAAGGCGTTTGCGTACCAGTAAGATTGAAACCATCCTTTGCTAGTATTAATCCAAGCAAAAAATATAGTTCTCAAGTGTTTAATTTGAATATCCAAAATTCTTGAGTCCTCTCGAAAAGCAAATATTTGCACTGTTTCATTATCTGCCGTTGTTAAACCATGCACTAATTGATCCAAACTTGATATATCTTTAACGCAAGAATAAGGATTTGGTGACTCATTTTCAGATTCAGTTTGCTGTTCGGATCTTTTAGTGCGTGGTATATCATTGGACAATTTCATTTCGTTAAAGTTTTCCAAATTAAACACTTTATCAACATTAGGTTCTGCTCTTTTCATACGTCTAACATTATCGGTTACCCACATTTTTGTTAGTAGTTCGTTTTCATTATTTAATTCAATTGGTCTATTTAAAAGTAAAGATGTTCTTCGTATAATAACCAAAAAATGACTTGACGGATAACTTAAATAATATCCCCATCCTACTTTGCGACCATAATATTCTTGAAGTAATTTTCTGATTTCGTAATGAAGATAATTTGTTCTTGTTAAAAAATTATCTATTGTTTTTTCAATAGTTTCTTTAGCTTCTATGTATATCTTTTTGGCTTTTTCAAGTTTTGGAAAATTATTTAAATTAGCTGCAATATGACCTATTTCTCCAGCAAATACATCATTTACTCGAGCAAGGTTATCTCGGTACCTTTCTAATTGATTAAATGTTAAATCATATCTAGACATCCATGCTTGAATTGTAGCCGCCACTGCTTTGACACCGTCCGGGCTACAATCTTCTTTTTTAATTAAAGTAAAGTCTGGCGAAAATTCAGGCAACCCTGCAGATGTTTGTCTTGCAAAATTTGAAGGAAACGCCGTAGTTATCCTTTCGCCCTCCCTTATTGATTCTTGAAAGGACTCTTCGTAAATGGCATTGCAAAAAGCTCTTGTTGGGGATATGTCCAATGAAATAGATTTGTGCAATTGCCTTTTATCATTTTCGTTTATAGCCTCTTGAATTGTTCGGAGAATTTGGTATAGACTCTGAAAATTTGCCAAGTAATCTTCATTTTCATCTGGATTAGGCCGACCACCTAACAAATACAATAAAATTAATATAGCACGCTGCTAATGTTAAGGTTTTTAACAACTTTTATATTTAGATTTTTTATAATTACGCCACTTACGCGGTTTTTATTAATCAGAAAAAATGAGTTTTTTTGGCAAAACAACAATGTTACTGTAAAAATACTTTTTTAACTATTTTTAAATTTTAAAAATATTACCTTGATGAATATCAATGTTAGTGGTAGCTCCTTGAGTAGAATCAGCAACATCTGGTACGTGATTTCTTTTTAAAAGTTCAATCGTTGCATTTGGCCAAAGAGTTGCATTTGGCCAAATAAAACCTTCTCTTGGTCGTGATTCGCCAAAATGAATCACAACACAAATAAAAAACAAAACAAAATTTTTCATTTTGATGTTAACGATAAGGTTAAAAGTTTAAGGCTTAATGAAATTTTACGAGGTCGTAAACCTTTTATATATGCGGTATGCAAGAGTGCGGCTTAAACTAACTACGCAGCTTTTTAAGTGGGACATTTATTTAATTAACTTGCCTAAAGTTCAGATATATTGAGTACAAATCAGTTGGCCTGCTTTAAAGTTCAAAAAAAAAACACTGTAATTTTTTTTTGTTTTATTAACTATTACAATTTGACTACAATAAATTCAGACGCAATAACAATTAAAATTTCAGATAATAATGTTATTATTATTTTAATTCATCATGAAACATAGTACCATTATTTGGGGGAGGATTTGGATAACTACCATGGTACAATTTGTTAATAAAAGTTTTTACTCGATTTATGGAACGCTCAGGGTCATAATACCAATTTAAATTAGACATCATTTCATTTTTAAGAAGATATGAAAAATTAACAATAATGCTAAGCTTGTGGTCAATGTCATTGTATTTTGGATTTTTGAGTAGATCTGTTCGAAATAAATTAAACATAGTTGAAGTAAGCTTATATTCAGTTACGTACCAGTGTGATGTGTACCATCCAGAGCTAGTTCCCAGCCAAACATGAAATAAAGAACTTAAATGATCAATTTCTCTTTTCAAAACATTTTCTCGTTCACTAAATTTTACAATTCTATAAGAAAAAGGAGACTCTATAGTCATTTCTTCATTAATTGAATCAATGCTTTCTCTTTCAACTATACAGGAAGTTTTGTTATTGCCGTTGTTTAAGGCAGTTGCTAAAACATTTCTTTTTTTGCGTTCATCTTTTATAATAGGTTTTTTTGCACAAGAGTCATGCCGAATGTAAACCAAAAACCTTATACCCGGATTTTTAAGTCGATATCCCCAACCCACTCTTCTGGCATAAAGTTCATCAAACTGCCTAATTAATCGTTGTCGAAGGTTTTCAAGTCTAAAATGGTAATCTGCAATATTTTTTTCAATATCCAACTTGTTTTTATTATAAAATTGATTGGCTCTTTCCCTGTATTCTGGATCGGGATAAGCTTCCATTAGCGAATTAACCTCTGTTTGACTAAAACTGGCAAGATTGGGGTCAGCCATTGAAGTTAAAAGACGACGATAATTAATTACAGTATCAACAGCCTGCCTAAACCGTTCAGCTGTTCCTAAAATAGTGTTATGAAATTCTCTAATGCTGTTTTCATAAGTATCTACCAGTCTAATGTATGTATGCACAGAATCAAAACCATCAAAAACTGCATTGCACAAACTTTCTTTTTCAATAATCTGAGGAACACGTGCCCCTTCAGCTGGCAAATTGGAGGCATCAAAAAGACCTTTTTGTCGTCTTAACACAGACCAGTGTTCCATTAGGCCACCCGTAAATATACTGCATGGTTCTAAAGGCGTAAGCACAATACTAGATAAAACATCTCTTGCAGTCTCCGCGTAACCTTGCATATTGGCCGCAATGTAGGCGTCTATTTTATATAAATATTGTAAGAAAGATTCGTCTTCATATAGTTGTGCATCTAAAGGTAGTGGCTTTGACCATTTTCCTCCGTTTGGTGGGGGTGGAGTTGGTGGAGCAGCCCCTATGTAATAAGTAAATTGGTCATTAATACCAAATATTAATGTAAATTTCTTTAAAAAATTGTAAATTATAAAACACTAAAGCAACAAAGGTAGCAGCGCTGCTAAGGTTGTTGTTGTAATTGTACTTTTAGCTCCAAAAGAATAAATTACCTCCAGCTACGGCAACATCGGATCTAATATAGCGAGTCTTGTTATTGCTGTTGTTGTATTCCGGCAAACTTTTTGTATAAACTTGTACCAACAAGCACAAAATGAAATAAACAGAAATATTTTTCATAGCGGTATTTTGATTACTTTCATAGCAGAAGATTTGAGTCAAACTAATTTTCTAAATTCTATGTTCTCTTATTTATAGTGCGACAAAGTTCCTGCTACTCGTACAACATATAATCCAATCAACCGCACTCCCACCCTTTCCGTTTTTTGCTTATTTTTCTAAATTTTTTGTGATGCTTTTTTCCCTTGCCTACTTAAAGCAATTGTATTTCAAGCCTTTTTTCCTTTGGCCGTATTTATTAAAATGTAAAAAACAAGTAAAAAATTACATGTAAAAATTGTTATAAATATTAAAATAAAAATAGTATAGGCAGTTTTGTACACAAAATTACAATGTTAAGAAATGTGGCAAACACAATTATATAAAAGTTACAGTAGCATTATAGCAGCTGCTATTATTTTACAAAAAATAAGTTAAAAATATAATAAAATACATATTATAATACTGTTTATTTACAAGATTACAAGATGATAGTCATTTTTCAAGGATTGGTGATAACAAAAACAAATAAGGCCTAAATGAGAAAGTTACTGTTTTGTACAAAAAAGAAACTGCTTTAGGTAAAGAAAGCTCTTTCAACATTTTCGTCTTCGCGGTCACCTATCCCAAAAAAATGACTATCATCCAAAAATGCGGAATGTTGTTGTTGTTGGCGTTGTTGTTGTTTGGAAAAGTCTAAAATTTCCAAAAGAAATTTTTTTAAACTTTTCTCTGGACGGGAGGGAGCAGCTGCTGAGGGAGCGGCTGCTGAGGGAGCAGCTGCTAAGGGAGACAAAATTTGGACGTCTACAAAATCTGAAAAAATATTTAAATTTAAATTTCACAAAAATATTTAATTTTTGGCTGTAAGTTTAATTATTAAAATAACAAAAAATTTTAAGTGACAAATAGTTATGTTATTTTATAATTGTGTAAAAAAAACTAAAAGAACCAAAAAATAACTAGTAATTTACCATTCCTCACCATCCTTTTTAGCTTGTGCTGTATTTCCACCAACAGCTCCGTCCGGAGCTTGGTTAGTTTGATCCCCGTTCTCTGCTCCGTTGTTTTGAGTTGGCACTAAAAATTGTAAACAACTTACGGGCCATTCAAATAATACGTGACAATTTTTTGGCCTATTTTAGACCCTT
>B570J14230_10000838_pt1 | contig 12501 bp, 16 predicted proteins | sample LakMenepilimnion_3_FD_14230 | JGI IMG/M metagenome (IMG submission 14230) | reverse complement strand
ATATGAAATTCATGGGTATCTTATTGAGGGAAGGCAGGAAAGAAGATTTAAAGAAAAAATATTCTACAAAGTTCAATGAAGAAGATTTAGATTTTATTTTAAATATTTCTGACCTAATTGATTTCAACCACAAGTATACAGACTTTGTATTGAAGAATCTGAATCCAAACGCATCTGCTGACTCCTTAGAAAACTTAAATCAAATTGAAGAGGTTATAGAATTAATCAAAGATTTCAATAAATATTCAAGTCAATTTCCTAAAAAGGATATTAATCAATACGTATCCTTCAATGAACTTGAAAGTGTAATCAATTTTGTAAGAACTAAGAACAAGGATAAAGAATTAGAAGGTCAAGCAAAAAAGATTTACGAAAAAGGTAACTTTGTTGTTATTCAACCAAAAACCGAACAAGCTTCTTGTAAATACGGTTCAAATACAAAGTGGTGTGTTACATCAAAAGGTTCGGGACATTTTAATAGATATACCGCAGGACGCCAAGGATTATATTTCATAATTAACAAAGCCAAGTCAACAAACAAAAATTACTCAAAAGTTGCAATTCATTTTGATGATAGTGGAGAAATGAGGTATTGGGACTCTCAAGATGCTCTTATGAGTCAAAGAGAAGTTGACGTGTTTGAATACGCATTTCCTGATATGATCGAGTCAATTAAAAATCATTATAAAATATATGCGGGGTCAATGACTGATAAGATTTTAACTGAAGTTTTTAATCAAATGGGAGAAACTTCCGCAGATGATAAAAAATATTTAAATTCAAGTTATACTTTATCAACACTTATCAGAGGGTTTCAAAATAATCCTGATTTGGGATTTGGTCATTCGGAAGCTCGTCTATCAATATCGTTAAATTCAGATAATGAAAATAAATTAATTGATGAATATCAGGTTTTTATCAGATATAAATCTGTAGATGAAAAAACATTTACCGCTAGTATAGGATTTGATTTTTCTGATTATTATAGTGACGATTTTGAAGACCTTGGACTTGAGGCGTGGGGAATTGATTTGACATATCCCATTAGTAGAACCCCATCAGAAACTGCTGAGGGTGTCAGAAGACACATTTCACGTAGAGTATTAGACCACATCAAAGATAACCCAAAACTTACTCAAAAAGTTGCTGGATCATCAAATGTTTGGAGACCAGATAGATTCAATTACGGTTATACATTTGGAAAAAACAAAGGTCTCATTAAAAAATTAGTTGATTGGTTAGACAAAGGATCTATAGGTACAAAACTAGATTTTTTAGTTGATATTGGAAAACTAGATAAAAAAATAGAAGGGGACAAACCACTGTATTCAGCTAAAAATAGAAATACATTTGAACCGTCATCTAGATGGAGAGGTCAATTTTCATCTTTCTTTGCATCAGCAAAAAATGCCAAAATTTTAGATTATAGAAAAATAGGTAAAGATTTTTTACTCAAAAAAGGTGAAAATTTTGACGCTTTCAAAAGTGGTAAACTTAAAGCTCTTTAGTATTTTTTAGATAATCTTCGAAAGTAGATATAGAACCCAAAAAACACCCCCGCAATACAATACAAAACGAAGTTCGCTTTCCATAAACTTCCTGTCAGTAATATCAGAGAATACTGAACTGCATCGAATCCGAATGGATTGAAAAATAAAGCCAACATTAAAAAAACCTGAGAAAGGTTGTCTTGGAGAGTATTCTTCCAAGTTTGTATTTTTTTCTCCATCCTCCATGTTTTTCTATTTAAAATTTAGGTCAAAAATTGACATTGTAGTATTCAAATAAATATCTTATCTTTGTATTCTATGAAAGTCATATTTTTAGATATCGACGGTGTGTTAGCAACAAATAAAGAATTTGCAACCAACAGAACAAAGTTCAGAGAGAAATATCTGTGGGCTAAAGAATTGCGAGTTCCTTATGGATTTAATAAAGGATGTGTCGATATCTTTAATGAAATATTAGATATAACCGATGTAGAAATTGTTATCAGTTCAGATTGGAGATTTCATTGGGATTTGGACGAGCTAGATAAAATATTCAAAGAAAACGGAGTAAAAAAATCACCAATGTTCGGTACCATAAAGAACAAAAGAAAAATGAGTTCTGAATTGGAGGATGATAGAGTTTATCAAATTAATGAATGGATTAAATTTAATAATCCTGAAAAATGGGTGGCTCTTGATGATATGGATTTGAGTAGTTTAGGTCCAAATTTTTTCAGAACTAAAGATTCTGAAGGTCTGAAACAAACAGGGTTAAAAAATAAAATCATAAAAGTACTAAATGATGACAAAGATAACATTGAGGGAGATAATTAAAAATAGACACAAGGGAATTGCTCCCGAGGGTTATGTTTTACTTCACGAAAAAACAATTCAAGATTTACAAAATTTTGAAATTTGGAAGGAGTGGAAAAACGACATAATTGAATTTGATTTAAATAACAGAATTGAGATTGAGGAAAGTAAAAAGTCTTAAGTTTCAAAAACGGTCAAGTTGGTGTAACCATCTGCAGTGGTGAACGGAAGCTAGCTCTTAGGTAACAACCACCAACCTCTGACCACATAAAAATATATTATGAGAAAATTATACAGAACTGAAATTGATAACGTATTTGGTGGAGTTTGTGGTGGCATCGGAGAATACCTTGATATTGATCCGTCAATATTAAGAATAATTTTTCTTTGTCTCATTTTTTCTCCATTTCCAATAATTTTATCTTATATTTTGTGTTGGATAGTGATACCTAAACAAAAATTCTAAGCGGGAGTAGCTCATTTGGTAGAGCGATAGCCTTCCAAGCTATAGGTGGCCGGTTCGAGCCCGGTCTCCCGCTCAAAAAATTAACTAATGATTAAAACAACAAAAAACCCTACATTCTTTGTAGACATCGACGGTACCCTTGTAAAGTATCGTAAATTCGCTGAACTTGAAAATTCGGTATTAGAACCGATTCAAGATGTTATTGATACAATCAACAATTACTACGAACAAGGTGCTCACATTGTAATCACAAGTGCTCGTCCTGACAGTTATGAATTGTTCACCAAACAAGAACTCGAAACTATCGGTGTAAAGTATCATCAACTGATCTTAGGATTAGGAAGAGGTACCAGAGTAGTCATAAACGATAATGATCCTCAGAATCCTGAGTTATCGAGATCATTAGGTGTGAATTTAAACAGAGACATGGGATTAGAAGGATTTGATCTAACTCAAGTTGTTTCACCATATGAAGTATGATAGTTCAAAGAAAAAGACACATAGCCAAAACTATCTCATATCGAGTAATAAGTACCCTAATTGGATTTCTCATAATGTGGGCTGTTAGTGGGTCCATAAAAGTTGGTGCTGCATTTGGTGTTGCAGAATTGGTATACAAACCCATACAATATTACCTCCATGAAAGAATTTGGTATAAGTGGATTAAATTTGGATTGAAAGATAATAAAACCGACAAGTAGTCGGTTTTTATTTTTATAGGTATTTATTATTATGAAAAAGGTCTTAAATGAGGCTGTTTTGTCCTCACCATTGAGTAATACTTCGGTAAATTCGGCGTTTGGTCCAAGATGGGGTAAAACCCATAATGGTGTCGATTTGGCAGCAAATGCTGCTGAAGTCAAAGCACCTCTTGATGGTGTTGTCGTTAAAGTGGCCGCTGACGAGTACCCATGTGGCGGTACAATTGTTATCAAACATGCTGATGGTTTCCAAACAGGATATTGTCACATGCAAAAAATTAATGTTAGATCAGGTCAAAACGTTGGGAAGGGAGATGTTATCGGAATAAGTGGTGGAGGTGCAGGCGATCCAGGTAGAGGAAAAAGTGGTGCACGACATCTTCATTTTACTTTAAGGAAAGACGGACAACTTGTTGATCCAATGAAATACATTGATAAAGTTAGTGTAAGTTCTTCAGGAGTTTCATTATCAGGGGCAACACCATCGCAAGATAGTGGTACGAACTGGGATGATTTCTTTTCAGACAAATCCAAAATATTATCAAAATCACTCTCATTAAAAAAACCATCGGATCCTCTATTAGCCAAGATATTAAAACCATTAGAAGACGCTCTCAATTTGAAAACAGAAATGATGGAATCTTTACCGATTTTATCTGAAGAATATAGTTTACCAGATTCATACCCACATTCAAGTCATGAATATATCGTAAAAAAAGGTAGAGACCTAANATCACCTGAAAGTGGTTTAGTAATTTTCGTCGGAAATGACTCAACATGTAGAAATACTATCATAGTACGTCATGAATTAGACGAAAAAAAATTTTATACACAATTCTGTGATGTAGAATTTCCTAAAGTCAAAAATAATGAAAGAGTTTCTAAAGGACAAAAATTAGGATCTTCATCTTCGAATATCCTGGTTACAGTTTTGGACAAGTCGAAAACAAAAATAAGATTCAAAGATGTCGAATCTATTGATTCAGAGTCAAAAGATAGTAACAAAATCAAAGCCAAATCTAAACCAGAAAAAGGTTATGAGAGTCCTAAGAAAAAAACTTCAGATCCTCTATTATCATTGTTAACAAAACCTTTTGATGCACTAAATTTTGATGATGTTAAAACATCAAGTGAAGTGGATCAGGTACCGGAATATAAGTGGGTAGATTGGCTAAAAAAGAACGTCACAACCACATCTAAGAATGAGTCCATAAATCGAAACATAGACAAAATCAGAAAGTTATTATAATAAAAAACCCATCATAAGATGGGTTTTTTTATTGAGTAAAAGTTATATTATTTTACTTCTTCTGTCGGAACTTGTACAGAATCTACAGATACTTTTGTTGAATCTGTTAAAGTTGAATCTACCACTACAGCAGTTGAATCAGTTGTTACTTCAGTTGATGTTCCAGTTCCGCAAGATGCTAATGCTACGATTGCGAATAATGCTACGATTTTTTTCATTTTTGTTTTTTTTGTTTGTTTTATTAAATAGTATCTATAAATATATCCAAAAATTGGTAATAGGTCAAATTTTAGAGTACTTTATTATTATTTCTTCTCGATTCTTCAGCTTCTTTATAAAGACGAATCCAAGTTAAGGCGATATCAACGGGAGCTAAAACCCAACACATAAGCATTAGTGCTATCGAGTCTAATCCAGGAGATATACCCAATCCACCTGTCATGATATCTCGATTCCATTTTCTGAAAGACATGATTAAGCAATATGCAAAACACAATAAATAGTAAGTCCAAAAAGTCATAATTGTTTTTTTTTATTGAATTAATTATAAAAAATATTTTTTGAGTTGTCAATTTTTTCTAAAATATTTAAGATAATAGATGTATTATAAAATATGAAAGTTTATAACCTGTGAACGCACCTAATGCTGAAGGTATAGGAAATACAATCATCTTACCCAAATCTGTTACGTATTTGGGGCGATTTACTATTTTACCCATAAAAAAGTAATACGCCAAATATCCTAATAGAACTGCAAGGTCCGATCTTGTAGCTATAAACACAACAATTGTTGCACCTATGAATCCGAAGGTGAAGTTATCTCTAACTCCTTCCCAAATTTCTGAGGTAGTTGCATCTTTATACTCTTTAACAATCTTTTTGAATTGGGCTCTTCTTCCCTTTTTGTTTGTTTGTGTTTCCATGTTGGAATAGGTGGACTCGAACCACCGACATTTGACGTATCAGATCAACGCTCTAACCAACTGAGCTATATTCCACTATTGTGTGACTAGAGAGAATCGAACTCTCACATAAAGTGCCACAAACTTTCGCCCTACCGTTAGGCTATAGTCACCATGTGTTATCCCCCAAGGATTCGAACCTTGAATAATTGGACCAAAACCAATTGTGTTACCGTTACACCAGAGGATAATATGTGGACCCTCACGGGCTCGAACCGTGGACCTAATGATTATGAGTCATTTGCTCTAACCGACTGAGCTAAGAGTCCCAAATGTGGGAGTAGCTGGACTCGAACCAACGAACTCGAAAGAGGGAAGATTTACAGTCTTCTGCCATTGCCACTAGGCGATACTCCCAAAAAAAAGGAAAGGGGAAGATGGGTGCGTGGACATCCCCTTTTATGATTGGCATTACTTTGACTCTAATTAGTCTCCTCGCTCATATTCCAACTTTTTAATGAAGGTATAAGGCTTCCCAATCAACCTTTAGCACGCATGTCAGGACTCGAACCTGAAACTCCTAGTTTTGGAGACTAGTACTCTACCAATTGAGCTACACACGCATCTTGAGGTCAGTACAGGAATCGAACCTGTGTAGATAGTTTTGCAGACTATCGCCTAATCCACTCGGCCAACTGACCTTTTTTCTAATGAACCATATCAAAACTAAGATTATTATCTATCATCAGTTCACGAAGTTCATCCCTTATTTCTTGATAAGCGTCATACTTATCTTTTGGTAAATCATCTGACGCAAATTTTGTCTTAGTCCTTAAGGATTGGTCCAATTCCCATAAAATGGACCAAAATTTCATACCACTAATCGCCAAGTCGAAATCTTGTTGGTCATCAGGTAAATTGAATTCAAGTGTTGCTTTCATAATATATGTTTTTTGTACTCCGTACGGGGCTCGAACCCGTAATCTTCACCGTGAAAGGGTGACGACTTAACCGATTTGTCCAACGGAGCATTTGTTTTACAAAGATACAACCAATATTTCAAATAACAAAAAAACCCCGAACTTCATTTCTGTAGTTCAGGGTTTGTATATTAATTCTTCAGGAATTACTTAACTATTACACGACCGAACCACAAAGCATAGATTCATACCAACAAATTTCTTGTTGACGAATAAAACCTATATGTTGCATTGTAGTGTTCATGTTATTATAATTATACTAAAGATAGTAAAAGTTTTTTAATTATCAAATTTTTCTTCATAGATTGTGTCACATTCAGTGTTTTCATTGTTCCAACCGAATTCTAATTCACAAGTTCTATTTTCAATATCGAATATGAATTTTCCTGAAGATCCTTCGTTGATTTCCCAACCACCGTAGTATTGTTCCAAAATATTGTAACACCAATCTTCCATTGTTGCACTAAGATTTACAGTGTTACCTGATTCATCCTCTGCCTGTTCGATAGATCCACCATCCCCATTACCATCAAATGAAACAAAAATTTTTCCAGTAAGATCAGCTTCATCAAGTTCTGCAAACAGTTCACTTAAACCGTCGTCATCAGCATCGAATGATTTGTTTTGATCATCCACAGTATAATACCTCCAGCAATATTCAGCTCCTATGGATCCATCCATATCTACCATAATTTCCAATGAGGACGAACTAATATCATCATCTACCTCTGGTATATTTTGTTGACAGTACCTTACAATTTTATCCATTATTGGCACGATTGTGGGGGGTATTTCCAAGTAATAATTTTCTTCAAGTTGTAATGTATCCCCACCACCCTCGTAATCATATCCACTACCAAAATCCTCAAAACGAAATGTTCCCGTTTTTTCTCCGTAAGATTGAAGATATTTTACAAAAAATTTGAGGTATTTTTTATCTTCAGGTGTTAAAATTGGTTTCATACTTTAAATATATTCAAAGTTTACAAATAAAAAAAGTGTGATTATTTTTATTTCATGAGTTACACCTATAGATATGATTTAATTAACACATTGATCCAAAAATTTGGTTTTAAAAATTATTTGGAAATCGGAGTGTCTGATCCAAGTGAATGTTTTAATAACGTTATTTGTGAAAACAAAATGGGAGTAGATCCTGGGTTAGAATTCCCTGATAATCCTGTAAGATATCCGATGACTTCAGATGACTTTTTTTTCCATTTAGAAAAGGGTAATCTTGATCTGGATCCAGGTTTTAGGTGGGATATCATATTCATTGACGGTCTTCATATCTCCACTCAAGTAATTAAAGATGTTATTAATTCATTATACCATTTAAACCCTAATGGATATATCTTATTACATGATTGTAATCCTGAAAGTTATTTTATGCAACGTGAAGATTACTATATTGACGGACAACAACAACCATGGAATGGTACTGTTTGGAAAGTTATCTATAACCTACGTGCAACAAGAGATGATCTACAAATTTGTACAGTTAACACTGATTGGGGTGTGGGAGTTATTAGAAAAGGTAATTTTAATCCAATTAAATTTGATAATCCCTTTTATGAGTATAATCAAATGTCTAAGGGTAGAAGAAAGGATCTTGGGATTATTGAGGTCCACGAATTTGAACATTGGATTAACTCTTAATCTATGTGATCCATCTTTAAGGTTCTAATCATCCATTGTGGTTTGGTCTTATTCTGTAAATTCATAATCCATTCTTTTGCTGAGGGTACATACCCATAACAATCTTCCTGAACGTGTTGTTCTCCAACATATCTTGTGTATACAGTCTTACCATCAGAATTTTTGAATTCAGATCCGAATTTTTGTTCCATCTCGAAAATACCTTCACTGTGATGTCTGAACATTCTGTGAAGAAAATCGCCACACCAACCTTTCGTTTCATCTAACCACTCGTGTAGATGAATGTAATCTTCAGGTTTTCCACCAAATTTTTTTGCAGACGATTGTGCGTGTATGTTTGGGTGTGCCATTTTTAGTTAATTTGAGCCTCCTGTCGGAATCGAACCAACGACATCGAAATTACAAATTTCGCGCTCTACCAGCTGAGCTAAGGAGGCTTATTTTTTTCTCTTGACACGGGTACTTTTTCTAGCACCCGTATTTTTCCAAGTTTTGGTCAATGAATGACAATTTGGACAAAGTAATTTTAGATTTTCAAACTTATTATTTTGAGAATCTCCGTCAATATGATCTATCTCTAATGATACTTTGTTTGTGTATGGATTTATCTCACCCCATCCACATTGTTCACATTTAGAATTATGAGTTTCAAACAAATATCTTCTAATATTATTCGAAATTTTTATTGCACCATAGTTCATTATCGACAACCCACTTAACCAATCTTTAATTGTTTTTCTATATTGATACTCTCTTTGACAAGTGTTATCACAGAAAACGTTTCTGTTTGGTATTTCTCTTTCACAATGTTTGCACTTATTCATAGCAACCTGTTTATAATAAATATAGTAGGTCGTTGTGAAAAGTCAAATTTTGAGCAGATGAGAGGAATCGAACCTCCGTCTCCTACTTGGAAGGAAGGAGTAATAACCATTATACGACATCTGCGGAGTGTAGTGGGAGGTACCTTCCCTGTGGTTACTACACATTTTACCCACTTTGCGGAAAGTACGGGAATCGAACCCGTCACATTGCCGTGACAAGGCAACATTATACCGATTAACTAACTCTCCATTTTGCGTCCTCTCAAGGATTCGAACCTTGGACTTTCTCGTTAACAGCGAGACGCTCTACCGCTGAGCTAAGAAGACTTATGTAGGGAAGACAGGGTTCGAACCTGCGACCCCTTGGTCCCAAACCAAGTGCGCTACCTACTGCGCTACTTCCCTATGATTTGAACAAAGATAATAAAAAAACCCTGAATTTTTAAGGTTCAGGGTTTTAATTTTGGCTTTATTTTTTTTTATCCAACATCTGTATCCTCTGAACTGAAGCAAACTCTACCACCATCACCATTAGGTGTTGTAGGCATGTTTCCCGTATTTGAATTCAAATTCTTCATAGTTTAATAATATTATAAATATACCTTTAAGTCAATTAATTACCATTACCTCTGAAATACACATCATCAGTTTTATTTAATTTAATTCTCATGTTTGTGTTCGTCCATGTTGAAATTACTCGATAAGTTCCTTGTGGAATTCTATTACCTGTGTAATTCACTATGATAGAGTATGGTGCACTACCAGTAAGTGTATAATTTTGTGTTAACCTGGTAACTCCGTTAGTCTTATATGTATACTCAACCCTTTTCTGACGTTTTGTATCGTTAGCCATTGATGAGGTCGGTACAAATATTGTTACCCAAACCCAATCATTGATTGTGTTTTTTGGTATCATAAAAGATTTGAAATTATATGCAATAACTGGTTTACCATTTATGTCTGTACCCACTGAATTTTGAGGAATTTCTACTTGTCTAACACTTGGTAATAATCCATTATACCAATGTGGTATATCAATGTATTTGTTTAAATCAGATGCATTAGATTGAGTCAAGTTCAATCCAACCCAAAAAGAATAGAACTTAGAAACTCTTGCCGTATCCTTCATATATTTTGTAACTAACGAAGTTTTTGATTGAGGCTCAATGAAAACATATGCAAATTGTCCTTCTCCAACTGAATTCGTTTGAACCGAAGCGGTGGAAACTGGATTTGATAATACGTCTTGTTGTGGTACAGGAATATCTTGTTTGGTACAAGAGATTGCAAATAGGGTAATGGTTACCGCAAGGAAAAGTTGTTTTAGTTTCATATTTTTTTAGTTTTATTTTTACAAAGATACAAAAAAATTTGACTTCACAAAATTTTTGGTAATATTTATTTGTAATGAATTTAGAGCAAAACATAATGAGTCTTTTGGGATCACTAAGTTTATATGAGAACTCGGTAAGATTGAGACGTGGGAAATCTCGAACCATAAACTATTGCTAAAACTGTAATATAATAAAAGGGGTCGAGTAATTTTGACCCCTTTTTTGTTTTCTGAACATAATGTTATATCTTTGTAAAAATTGAACTATGGAAGGAGTATTGGTATTGAATTTTGATTTTACTCCTCTGAACGTTACTAGTGTACGGAGGGGTTTTATTTTGGTTGATAAAGGTAAAGCGGAGATTGTGAAATCTGACGATAACCCTATATCAACAGGATATAAGACATACATACGCCCCGTTATCATTAGATTACTAAACTACATCAAACATTTCTCTCGAGGATTAAGGGCAAATAGAAACCGTATTTATAAAAGAGATAACCATGAGTGTGTTTATTGTGGATCAAAAAAAGATTTGACTTTGGATCACGTTGTACCTAAATCTAAAGGGGGTGGTAATGAGTGGACAAATTTGGTTACATCATGTTTTAAATGTAATTTGAAAAAAGGAAACAAAACACCTGAAGAAGCAAAAATGGTAATGAAACATAAACCATTTGCACCAACGTTGGTAAACGAAAATGGAATATTAAATAAGGTGTGGAATGATTATCAAAGATCATTTACTCATCAATAAAAAATTAAATTATGACAACAGAAACTAAATTAAGAGCAGGATTGGTATTTTCAATTTTAGCATCATTATGGTTAACGGTAATGTGGAATAATAGTAATGTGACCGTTAAACTACAAGAAAACAAAATTGATAGTTTAACAAATGTATCTGATAGTCTTCGTGATGAATCCTTTATTCATTTTGTCGAAGCCTGTAGATATGAAACAGCTTTAGAAATTTACAGAGATGTAAATCCTAAGGCAGTTGAAGAAATCGAATTAATAAAAGTAACACAAACAGAATAGAATATACCTGGGTGGTGTAATCGGTAGCCACGCAAGACTTAAAATCTTGTGGACAGAAGTGTCCGTGCGGGTTCGATTCCCGCCCCAGGTACAGTGTAACGATTCGGAAACGAATGACTGGACAGACGCTAAGTATGAAGAAAACGGCACACTACGATAAAGGTAGTGAAAAGACAGTTTAACAGTACAGACGTTACATTATATGGTCCTATAGTTAAAGGGATATAACTTCTCACTTCTAATGAGATGTTCGTGGTTCGAGTCCACGTAGGACTACAAATATCATATCTTCAGGTACCCACACAGCGGTGAGATGGGTTAAATAAGATACAATTTCTCGAGGCTGGAAGTAGAATGCCTGTCTGATGTGATTATGCCCCGATGGTGAAATGGTAGACACTCAAGTCTTAGGAACTTGTGACGTAAGTCGTGTCGGTTCGAGTCCGACTTGGGGTACAAAAATATTATAATAGTTTTTTTAGTTTAAATTTTTTTACCTATCTTTGTAAAAAACAAGATATAATTATGAATGAATTTAGTAAGTTTTACGTTAAACATTTGGGTAAACCGTCGTCTCATTTAGATTTTTACAACAAACAAGTTGANTCATCAATGACTCCATACATTTTGGAAGAAAGGGAGATGAGAGCAACTCAAATTGATATCTTCTCTCGATTAATGAGAGATCGATTATTGTGGGTTGCAGGTGAGGTAAATGATAACATGTCCACGATTGTTCAAGCTCAGTTAATGTTTTTGGATAATGCTGATAAAACAGATATTACAATGCACATTGATAGTCCTGGTGGATCTGTTAAGTCAGGTTTATCTATGGTTGATGTTATGGATTACATTAGTTGTGATATTATAACTGTTAATACAGGTATGGCCGCATCGATGGGATCTGTATTGTTAGGAGCAGGAACAAAGGGTAAAAGAAAATCATTAAGATTCTCAAGAACAATGTTACACCAATCTTCAGGTGGAGCTGTTGGTAACATTCAAGACGCTGAAATCAGCATGAGAGAATGGAACAAGATTA
>B570J14230_10000836_pt1 | contig 12512 bp, 43 predicted proteins | sample LakMenepilimnion_3_FD_14230 | JGI IMG/M metagenome (IMG submission 14230) | reverse complement strand
CAAGGTTATGCTGAACGATATAGCGGTAATAAGACTTAGCGTTAGCTTCCGTCACACCGATACGGTCGGCGATCAGCTTAACCACATCGGTCATCGGGAGCTTAGCATTGGCCTTCATAATTTCGATAGCATCAGAACGCTTAGACATCAGTTTTCTCCGTTTCTCATCTTATATTCTAATATTACCCCGGATCCCGGTATTTGTCAACCCCTCTGGACGACTTTTTTCTCGTTTACTATTACTTTTTTCATCACCTCTAGGGATATCAGTGACTTGTCAGCGAATCATGTATACAGCACCCTTATAATCGCTGTTGGTGTCACGATGATAGGTAATATACCGCTTGACTGCCACAATGGATATATTATGATATTCTCTGCTATACCCATCGAAGAACACTGCGAGATCATACGTATTAATCATTACATCACCTCTTCGGCTTCATACCAATAGGATACCTGATCACCAGCATGTTGACTACGTTTTCTTACACACTCCGCAGCATCTTCCTCGCTAGCAAAGATCATTCGAAACATTGGTTGGATATAGTCCGGATGATTAGAGAATACTACGTATACTGTCATTATCATCTCCGATGATTATTGGATTACATCCAGGATTTGAGTAAGAACAACAAACAGTGCCAAGCCAGTAATCACCAGCATCATACCAATCAGGTTCTGCATCTCAAGATTCGTCATATCATCATCCTCTCATATATGATTATACCGTATTCCTGTGGAAAGTCAACCCCTATTCGTCGACTTCGATAGAATAAACTTCAATTTCATGAGGCAGGTACATATCTTCCTCGAGCATACACTGGGCGTATTGCTCAGCTCTAGCCTTAGTAGAGAAGCCACGAATAGCAGTCCCGGAGATCTCAATCAGCCATATTTTCATTTCATCACCTCAGCTTATATTCTCAGTATACCCTATCCCGCAGAAATGTCAAGCGGGAGCTCTGCCATACTGTCGTTTTTTTTCGTTTACGTTCGGACGGCTCGCGCCGCTCGTTTATATTCGATAGTAAACATTCTGGGGAGCCAGCCCACCTCAACAAACCACTCCCTAGAGTGTACTCCCTTTTTGCGAAAAAGTCAACCCCCAACGAACGTAAACTAAGAAAAAAATAATTGGCTGCTATGGCCAAGCCAGAGCTTGCTATTTGGGGCCAAATATTATAATATAATAATAGTATATAAGAGGAGAATGAAAATGAAAAACGCTAATAAACTTGAAATCTATTATTCTAATTTTGAATTAGAATATAAGGTTAATAATATTGATGAGGCTTATAAAATTGTTAGCGATTTATTAAATAACCCGAATATTGAAATGGTCGATTTATTAGATATAACCGTTTTTTATAACGGCGACCCGAATATAATAGAAATGGTAGAATAATACTAATAAAGCAATTCACTGAGAATTAAAGTGAATTACTAATTTAATTGGCGGTTGGTATATCAGCCTTTAAATAATATTAAGGGCTGGTATGTCAGTCGTTATATAATAGTTAATAGTAAGGCCAAGCCAGACCCAGCAATTCGCAATTTCGCAGACCAATCCTCGCTACGATTTAATTATTAGGATTTTAATTCCCCTTTAATTTTAAGTGAATTACCCCAATATACACGGCCAAGCCAACCGTAATTATAATTAACGCCAGCGACTCCGGTATTAGTATAGGTAATAGGGGAATAGGAATAGGAGGAACGGATACGATCCGCTTCGGTAATTTGATATTATAGGTCATTATAATTCCCCAAATGCTCCCTATATTTCTCCCTTAGGAATTGCCTATCCTCAATTAGCATATGGGATAGCGTTCCTAGTATATCATATTCCTTTTGGTATTCTCCTAATTGGCGTAATTGATATAAATGGTAATACAATTGACCTATTGTAGCGTCAATTGCTAATTCTATATCATTTATTTGTTCGGCTTTATTAGTCATTTGAACTCCTTTAGTTTCTTTTCCTCGTATATTAGAAAGACAAAATATAGGAATATCAGTGGGGTGAATATAGGCCAGAATAGAGTAATCCAGTAATTATACCATTTTAATTCTAATCCCCTATCTTCAGCAAATATAATAAACAGCGTAATTATTGATAATAGTATACCAGTTGCGTATAGATATAGAATCATTTCAATCCTTCATAAGGCTAATAAGGCGATTACGCTCGCCAGTGGCTTTTTCCTCTGTATCAAAATCTATATTATAATGATGATCCAGTCCGTGTAATACTACCGTAAAATAGTATTTCTCGCTGGTTTCATTATATGTTACTTTGCCTACTACAATAATGTATTTGACGGTGATTACTACGCCGCTGTCGGTTATATATAAATTCATTTGGGTTATTTCTCCACACAGATATAATTGGGAAAGGAATAGGCGGTTGATATAATAGCTTTACCCGCTTTCTCGCAACTATCCTTAGTATAGAATTCCGCCGTGAATCCTGAATGATTGTAATTAAAGAATACTATTAGGATATAGGTAGCTACCATTTTATTCTCCTTCAATCTTAATATTCTTCCAATCCGGGAGTAATTGGAATAATATGCCTTTAATTTCTTTTAATACCTTACCCTCTACTATTTCCTCTATGTAAACTGGCTCTATATTATTATAATGGGCGGCAATAATCCTATAATATTCGCCGTTCTTTTCTATAGTAATCCGCTTAGTCATTTTATTCCCCCTCTATTACTACATCTTTCCAATCCGGTAGTAATTCGAATAGTATTCCCTTAATCTCGCTTAATACCTTTCCCTCAACAATCTCCTCTACCCTTACCGGATAATAGTCGTCAGGATTATATAAAGCGGCGATTATTCTATAATATTCGCCATACTTTTCTATAGTAATCCGCTTATTCATTTTATTATTCCCCCTTTAAGTAGTTTAAATAGTGAATATTCAATTCAATTAATTCTTCTTCGCTTAATTCGGCGAACGGCTTATCAAATAATTCGCCCCAATCATAACCGTCCGACGGGGAATTAAGGCAAAAACCGTTTAAAGAGTTTATAAGGGATTCGCGGAAAGACATAGTTTTCTCCTTAGGTTATATTCTTATTATACCCGAAACCTCAAAAATAGCAAGCGCCAGCTGAGCCATACGGGGAGAAAATTATTTTAAAAATATTTCCTGTGCTAAGAGACTGATTTCATTAGACTTATTCCTAAGTCGTTGTTTTTACTATGGTTGACTTTTTTCGGGGATCGGGGTAATATAATAATATGATGATTGATAAGGGAGTTGACTCTATGACCGCTTCGTTTACCTACCCGACTCAAGCTGAGCTATTCTCTGTTATGGCTAAGACTGAGTTTAAGCCGTTCGACAAATATGACTGGGATGCCTTTGCCGGTTGTGAGTCCGCCGATCCGCTTATCGGCTATTACGACGAGTTTACTATCGTCCTAGACGGCGATATGATTAATATCGTTCACGGCGAAGATATATACGGCGGTCAAATGTATACGCTTAAACAACTCGCCTAATCTAGTTAATAAGGAGAATTATAATGATTACTACCTCTGATGATATTAACGAGAATTGGTTGGCTATTACTGATGAAATGGCCGACAAATTAGAACAGGGGAGAATTACTATTGATCGGTTTACTGACGATCAATTACACTATTTGATTTACTGGAATTTTGGTGTTTCTGGCGCTTATATTATGCCGGAAACCAAATTGGCCGAGGCGGAGTTAATTCGTCGGGATAATCCTTATAATGAGTTATACGCCGGATTGATCGATACTAAGGCATCGGAGTCATACTAGGTCATGGTCTAGGTCACGCTTGACTTTTACCGGAATTAAGGTATAATATACTATACCATAGGAGAGAACACATGCTTATTAACACCGACTTTACTAAATTAACTACGGAAAATGTGGTTGACTTATTAACCGAATCGGGTTATGGTGGTGATGATATAATCTCTGCCTCTTATAATAAGTCATCTCTCGGTACGATTGTGTATACTATCGACTACGAGAATCTAGATGGCGAGATTGAAACTGCTAATATCTATATCTCTATTGAGAATGGTAAGTTGGTAGCTGAGTTCTAGGTCAACCCATAGGTCAGGAGATAGGTCATGAAGTATACCGTTACGAATAACTATGACGACGCCTATATGACTGGTCTGGTTGGTTATGTTAATACGACCTACGCTGATCTGGTCGAGGCGTTTGGTAAGCCGCTTAATGGCGGCGATAAGACTAATTCAGAATGGATTATTAAGTTTGCCGACGGCGAAGTCGCTACCATATATGACTGGAAAATGCCGACTACGCCTGTATATGATTATGAATGGCACATTGGTGGGAATAAAGCATCGGTAGTTGCCCGAGTCGCCGCTGCTCTTGGCGTAGGTAATAATTGTTGGTCAACCGATAGGTAATCACTTAGGTCAGACGATAGGTCAACTCGTTGGTCATTAAGTTGGTCAGCGAGTTGGTCACATCACAGGTCAGTCGTCTCCGCCCATATACTTGTCCCATTCCTCTGTAGTAATACCGTTCTTAATGAACTCGCGAGCGTTAGCAGACAGTTCCGGGAATGCCTCTTGAATAAGTTTCTCGCCTCGGCGCCATGCTAATAGGCGTGAGTCAAACTCATCCTGATCGTAGCGTTCAAACTGCATCGTGCGAGTGATGTTGGTAAATGGACTGGTCTTAGTGATCTTAGCAGGCATCACTGCCTCCATGCAATCATCAGCATAATTACCATAATGAACAACCATATAACTGTCAGCAATGACTCCATGTATTGTAGTGATGAGATAATAAGAATTGCATCTTCGTGTGTCATATTAAAAATCCTTAATGATTATGTCTCTAGAAACACAGGTATATAGATGACCTGTTTGATTCTTACCGACGGTATAGGTTCTCTCTAGATATACACCACCAGCCTCTGCGCAACGAATAGACTCTTGATTTACCTGTTCTCGATGACCACTATCTAACCAGATAGCACCACCAATAAGCACAACCAATCCAAAGAATACGCTGCCCAGAATCAATTTCTCAGATGGTTCAAACATCTCTAGGCTCCCAATATTTGCCTTCTTCGCCACAGGCATTACAACCATCGTAATTCAATGATCGCATTGTGCCGCAATAACTATAATCAGCTTTTCTATATGTTGATGGCTTACCAGTAACTAGATGATCGGATAATTTTGTCTTACTATTACTTAATGCAGTCTTATGTAAACATTTAGCATATTCCAACCAGTCTTCAACAGGAATCAAAAACGGCATTAGTTTTTGAAGGGCATTAGGTTCTTTCCAAGAGCACCACTTACAATCCCTACAATACTTGGTCATTCGTGTACCTCGAAAATATGCCATACTAGCTGAGTAAGATGGCCAGTCTGTACTGTCTTAATGTATTCGTAATGCTTCTTGTCGTAATCAGCCATCTCGAAGCCAGTGCCAAATACATGAAAGGTATACTTACGCTTCTCTTTCTTGGGATTAACAATCGCCCAGATGACTGGTATTCCTCCCTGATTCTGGATATCTAGAATCTTTGACGCCTTGGGCATCTCGATCTCATACACAGCATTGTGATGGATATCCATACCAAGTGGGTATTTGAATATCATTTTCATCGTTTCACTTCCATGATTGTTAGATTTTGTTTAATATTGCTTGCGTTTCGAAACATATTCGCCCAGTATTCAGAATCAAATACAGCAACGACTGCACGTTTGGAACCAAAACCATCATATACTACAGCAAACAGTTTAGTATTCTTACCATGTTCCCAGGTAATATCCAGGATTTGTTCTTTAACCTTTAAGAGTTTCATGGTTTCTCCACTACTACATAACTAGAGCCTACTGAATGATTCCGTAATGACTCTTGCCATTTGTAACCAGCATCACACGCACCCTTAAAATCGCTGAACTCAATAGAATGCATTGCGAGACCGCCATCCCTGTGAGATGATTGTATTGTCATTATTAGAACATAAATCATGCAGCCTCCATTACTTCGTCGATATGAGAGCAGCGACGCCGATAGCCATAAGAAGTGCAGCTGCAAGCGAGACTGCCGTCATCACACAGACTGACAGTATAGGACTTTCCGTTCCGTGGGATACAAACCATTGTGCTGTGTCCAGTATCAGAGCTATCGCTGCTCCCCAGCCAACCACAAATGATACCGTCCTTGTGAAGTATACGGAATGGGGCATCTTTATCTCCCGTTGTTAATACAAACCAATTGTCGTCCAACCATGCGAAGCGAGGGACCAAATCCCCACTATAGTCATTATATTCAGGAATAACGCAGCAGCTAGCATAACGATGTCTGACATCATATCGAGGATCCTTCATTCGAACAGTAAGGCGCATCTCTATCTCCTAGAGGGGAGCGAATTTATATATTTTACCTTCTTTAGTGTATAAAGTCAAGCCAGAAATGTAATGACACGATCTCTGGGCAGGGATTACCCAATGATAACCCTCGGGAATAATACGGTAGAGAGTGTAATCAGCACACTCTCCACCATTCTCTACAATGCGAGTAATCGTCACTGTCTTATGAGCGTCACAATGTATCTGTCCGTCTGTGTGTTTCTTGGCACACTCTACATCCTCTTTGGCGTAGGCCATTGACGGCAGCAATAATAGGGCGTATACTAATCGTTTCATCAGAAGTCTCCCGGAGCAACCTGCAGACAGCGGAGGCCAGCTGAACGCCACATCTTGACGACACGATCACGATCCTCTAGCACGAGGACAGGCTCATATCCTGCTTCATAGATCTGCTCGAGCAATTCGAACTTAACAATGTCGTCATCCCGACGATCCCACTGCTTACGCATATACAGAGCATCGTATGGAATATGATTAGCGGCGAGCCAATTGAGCGTGTCGTCTCGACACTTCTCGTCACGAGCAGTACAGAGAACAATCTTAATATCATTCATCACTGCCATATCTAATAGATCAACAACTTCCTCGATAGGCTGATCCTTATGAGCATTAGCATGCCAAGCATCCCAGTTCTTATGCCCATTCGTTATATAATGAATACGATGCTCTGTATCGGCAATCGTTCCATCAATGTCAACAATCCAACACTTCATCATTTACAACAGGTAACTTTCGCTACCTTCTCCCAGTTAGAGTTAGTCTTACGAATAGAAGCAATCTTCAGAGCCATACGCAGCGACAGTTCACGGAGATTATCAGCAAACGCCTCGATAAACGTCAGCACATCTACCTGCTGTTCGAAATCGAGATGCGAGAGCAGACCCTGCGCAACTACCTGACGAATGCGGACAAGATAGTCCTGGCGAGTCTTCATCGCCAAATCAAGATAGTGAGCACGAGACACCATCGCCTGAAGATGCGGAGCCAGCTTATGACCCTTATCAATCATGGCATCAAAGTCATAATTCGAGATGAAGATAATGGATCCCTCGAACACGAAAGACCTGGGAACGAGTTCACCAGTATCTTCATCAAGCAGCTTACCTTCGGTAAGCCACGAGACGACACGACGCTCTGTGGTATCACAGACCGCCTTGAGGAGATTAAGGCTAACGTCATCAAAAAATATAGCGTCAGCGTCGTCAAACACCAGCACCTGTCCTGCCTCACGATAGGCATACAGCAGCTTAACAAGACCAGTCGCACGGACATAGCCTTTTGTAATAGAATAATTTACGCCCGACGGATCCCACTCTTCGAGTTTCTTCTCGACAGTGTAGGACTTGCCGAGACCAGCAGGACCAGATACAATTAGAGCACGAGAGTCGCCGTCAATACAGCTGTTTGTGAGCATCTCGAGAATATCAAATCGCTCAGCGATGCGAGCCTCGATCTGATCCTCGCTCTCGTTAGAGGAAGGCAGCGGTATAACATTATCAATCTTACGGGCACGAGCCATCAGTTCTCTCCTCATCGTATATACATATTATACCGCTGTTTTTGAAAAAAGTCAAGCCGCTTCTTTAGACTCGAAGAACCGATCGATGTGCTCTGCGACCCGACTGTCGTCATACAAGTAGAATACGTAGTCCCCGATCTCCTTGCGGAAATCTTTATCTACAAACTCGAACCCACCATAATATTGTAGAGTGCCATCACGGTGTTTGTCTACAGCGATAGCATCCTCGCTAACATAAACCATACCACAGCGAGTGTCAAGTCCAATGTCTCTACAAGCAAAGACTTGCTCGAATTCCTTGTTGATGTGTTTCTCAACAATGTCGTTGATGCGATCTAGCACAGTGTCAGTACTCATTATCAAGATCCTCTTCAGATGCAACGATACGGATACGATCAGCCCAGATTAGTGCCTCGCCGACACGCTCGAGCATAGTATTATCTAGAACAGTCCCGCCTTGGCTGAGATACTCCCAGATTAGGGCGGAGACTTCTCTCGCTTCCTCGCGAGTAATAGACCATTCTTCCTTCACTGACGCTTCTCCCCGAATAGGTTGTAGTATTCCTCGTCGTCCATCAAATCTTCACAGTAAGCGAAGAGATCCCCGTCCTGATACAGACGCCAGGTATTTCCTTCCTTATCTTTATGGAAGGCGTCGTTTAGAACATTACTCCAGGCTTCCCAGTACCACTCGTTTTCGGGCGTCGGACCCTGTTCAATAATATCCAAATCTTCTACGTTAATACCCGACCAATTATAATTGGAGGCGAACTTTTGGGGAACGTAGATACCATAAGAATCGCTAGCAAGGATCTGAATACCAGACATAGGGATCTCCTCAATTCATCATATACTAAGTATACCCTAACATTTTAAAAATGTCAAGCTCTTTTTAGCAAAGAGCCAGACACCTTCCACTGGGAATTCGGCGTATTCACCGTCACAGTTTTCTGATTAATTCGAGCCACGACTCCCGTAATAGTCTCGCCAGAACGAGTCTGGAACGATACCTTGTCGCCCTTAGCAAAGCGGACAGTCGCCACTCGCTGCATCTCTTTGAATTTAATAGAGACAGCCTGAGAGATAGAACGGATTTCCTCGGCAGAGAAAGAACCAGCGAGGATAGCGGAATTAATCTGAGCAACGGTCTTCATTTCGATTTCCCTTTCATCAACCATATTCTAAGTATACCCTAATCCATGGAAAAAGCAAGCGTCAGCTTGACCATACCAGGATCTTTTTTTTTAAATATTAGGGCTTGACATTTTTGGAGAACCCAGTATAATAGACATTGTCGAACATGAAAGAGATAGAGCGATGAAACAGTTTAATCCTATTGCCTTAGAGTTACGCTCAGGCAAATATAAACAGCGTATTATTAAGAATAAGAAGAAGTACGATCGTAAACGAATTAAACAGGAGAAATACTGATGGCAGTAAAAGTGATTAGTGGGTATGATGATCCCGCTTTCAAATACTATGAGAACTACTTCTGGAGTTTCTGTCCTGATGATTGGGATTACATGATCATTGGAGATAGTAAGAATGAAGTCGAGAACCTGGCAGAGAAACTGAAAGTGTTCGATTATCAGATTGCTCTGCACGGCGATCGTTGGATTGCTGTAACATATCATTCGTGAGGTAATATGAAAATACATAATGAATCTACATGGCTAAAGCCAGATGGTATTGCGAAAGTCGAACAGATGTATAATGCCAAATACGTATTCGAGTCATGTCTTAAAACTCGCTTTGGCGGTTGGTCAGAGTTTCCGGTAGCAATCTTTTATACGGAACAAGCGCATCCGGAAGGCTCGAACTACTTTGGTCTGTTTAAGAATTCTTTTGGGCAGCTGACGATTACCAATGGTATCTCTGCTACCGAAGAATTTAATGCTTTACAGATCGGCGAAGATATTATATACTCTCGTTATCGTCATGATTTTTCTATGCTGAAAGAAAACGAAGAAGGTGGTTTCATCGATGGCGGTCGAGACTATGTAAAATACAATCCTGAGATTGGTAAGCTAATCAAGCTGAAGGTTGTTGGAGATCATCTGGAGGTGGTAGATGACAACGGATGAAGCAATCAAATGGTTGGAAGAGGCGCCAAGATATTTTCGTAATTTGTCGGCAGTTGGCGAAGACAGGGTGCATTGGGCAAACATATACAACTCTGATAACTGTCTAAAGATAGCAGAACTAATAAAGGATTTGACTAAAGATGACCGAGTTTCTGACTAAGAATGCAGATGTTGCATTGGTTGAAGTAAAAGAGAAACTGTATGAGCGGCTGTCTGAATTGCGCCGTATCAAACATGACTTTGCGGCGCAGTCTCGCATTGATCCTGTCTGGGAAGGTATTGTTGGACAGTGTGGTTCAGAGGAACGATTTCTGACTGATTTGCTGGATCTAATCGAGAGGTCGTAATGAGGCTTGGTATGATGCCTAACTGGATTAAGACTGAGAACGGTGGTTATTCAGACACATCGCAGGCAATAAAATGGGAGAGCATACTACAATGGCAGGTAGATATGTTCTTCTATTCATGTTATCTGTATTATGTGAAGGATACGCCCAAACTATCAGACGAGGATTTCGATCGCATCATCGATATTATGGAGGCACACTTTGACGAACTGCCCGAGCGTATTACTCTAACAGTAGAGCCTGGTAAGATCAAACCTAATGCGCATCTGTTTGCTCATGATTTGACTGATCAGGAAATAAATGACGCTTTACTTTGGAAAAATAACAAGTTATAGTATAAATAGAATACCTTTAACACACCAAGGAGGGTGTAATGATTAGAATATCATATACAATCAAAAATATTGACGGACTGTTGGTTGATAAGACCCAGGTCTTCAATACGCTCTCCGAGTTAACCCATTATATGGCATATCTTAGAGCGTCTGGGCAGCTGGTAGGGAAACCCACAATCTCCTAAATAGTTTTGCTCTTCGGAGCAATTCTTTTGAAAGGAGATTGAAATGCAGAATTTTCTATCAAACTGGCGTACTACGCTTATGGCTCTCATTCCATTGATTGCCTATGCTCTTAAGTATGCTGGTGTTTGGCCAGAGTCAATGCCTCTTCCACCATTGGATGAAGTATGGCCATTCCTACTATCGATCGTTGGTATTGGCATGTCAGCAAAGGATAACAATGTTACCAATGCTTCTCGGCCATCAGATCCTACTGTACTATAAGAACAAATTGGGCGGTTTCATCCGCCCTTTTTTATTGCCTCATCGGCATTGTTTAGGAATTTTCTGATACTTTCAATGGAGCTCTTGCATGTCAAATTGTTCTTATGAAGTTGAACAACAGTCTTTGCTACCTGAGAATCAGTCAACGTCTTCCAATGAGGAAACTCTTTCAACACAGGACAACGATACATTGCCTCATCCGGATGAACAACCATATATTTGTAAGAAGTCAAAATCTGACTCTGATCGTTACAACCAACCAGTAAAACTGCGATTACCAATGGAATAAACTTTTTCATTTCATGTTCTCCAACTCACGGAAGGTATCTTTTAATATTTCAGACGACTCTCTGTCTTTACCAGTAGCCTTATCTTTTTCAATTATTATTTCAATCTCTTTGGCTTTTTCGGATAGAGCATCGTTCTGATTGTATAGATCGTTGATTATTTTACTTTTGTCAATGCTGATCTCTTCCATTTTTCTGATGTAGAGCTCTTTATCCTTGACATTTTGTTCTAATTGGTTTATATTATATTGTTGTAATGCCAGTTGTTTTTCGGTATCTACGATTTTACGGTGTTGATAGTATGCACCACCAACCAATCCGGATACTAATATAAGTATTGACAGCCACTTTATGGCACCAGATGATATTAATGACAATAATATGTTCATGACAACCTCCGTGAATACGGAGTATTTATAAGGAGAATAGTATGTTCCATCTAACTGAAGAAACCAGATCCAACATTATCGCTCTACTAAGAGAAAACCTTAACCTATCATCAGACGTTTCCGACGAAGATCTAAGCGTGCTGGTAGACAGCATGATTGATGTTGTTAAGAAACAGTTTGGTATGTAATGGATAAGTGGAACGAATTAAGGCTTTTGATGAAAGCAGATATTTCACATGTGGTTCATTATTCGAATGACAAATATTATGAACACGGCGTAACAAAGCGTTATCTTGAAATGATGGATGCGTTAGATGAAAAAGAAAAGCGAAGCGAAGCTCCTTTCCTATTCACTGATATTCCAGAATTTGACAAATCAACTTGGCAAAGAATGATGAACGAACTACAAGGATTAGCATAATGCAATACAAGGCTCCGTTAGACTCAACACTCTTTTTGCTCCGAGACGTTTTAAAGTTTGACAACGAACTAACGGAGCCTATTCTTACAGAAATCGCAAAACTATCAGAAGAAACTATCGCACCAACTAATGCGATTGGTGATATTGAAGGCTGTAAGTATGTCAAAGAAGAAAACAAAGTTAAAACTCCAGAAGCGTTCAAAGAACCGTATAAAGCGTTTGCCGAAGGAGGCTGGATTGGTCTTTCGGTTCCTGAAC
>B570J14230_10000834_pt1 | contig 12542 bp, 10 predicted proteins | sample LakMenepilimnion_3_FD_14230 | JGI IMG/M metagenome (IMG submission 14230) | reverse complement strand
GCAATGGTTAAATTACGTAAGCAAGGCCATGTCTTTGAAGAAGAGGGCGCTACCTGGCTTCGCACTACAGATTTCGGCGATGACAAAGATCGCGTATTAACAAAAGCCAATGGCGACCTCACATACTTCGCTTCAGATACTGCGTATTACATAAATAAGCGGGGACGTGGTTTTGATATATGTATTTATATGTTGGGTGCAGATCACCATGGATATGTTGGTCGCCTAAAAGCAACAGCGGCATGTGCCGGAGATGATCCTGAATACAACATTCACGTATTAATAGGTCAGCTCGTAAAAATCATTGAAGGCGGCGAAGAAGTAAAACTCTCAAAGCGCGCTGGAACAATTATTACCCTTGAAGAGCTGGTCGAAAAAGTTGGTGTAGATGCTGCGCGCTACACATTAATTCGTTATCCAGTTGATACACCGATGATTTTAGATGTGGATGTTTTAAAGAGAAATACAAATGAAAACCCTGTCTATTACGTGCAATATGCACATGCTCGTATTGCTGGGGTATTGCGCAATGCGCAAGAACTCAAGATTCCGGTCGGATTAGAAAACTTTGACCCATCCCAGCTAACCCACGATCGCGAAAATGAATTACTTGGTGCACTCGCAGAGTTTCCAAAGATTGTTGCGGGAGCAGCAGAGATGAGAGAGCCTCACCGAGTTGCTCGTTACCTTGAAGAACTTGCTGGCGTGTATCACCGTTTCTATTCTGATTGCCGCGTATTACCACTGGGCGATGAACCCGTATCTGCCCTGCACAGTGCGCGCGCGAATTTATGCGCGGCAACAAATCAAGTCATTAAAAATGGTTTAGATTTACTCGGCGTGAGCGCACCGGAGAAAATGTAATGAGCAAAAATATGCAATCACTGTGGTCTAAAAACATTTCAATGAGCAATGGCGAACTTCACTGCTCTGGAATTTCTGCAAGCGCACTCGCTGCAGAGTTTAAAACACCTACATTTTTCTTGGATGAAGATGATTTTCGTACTCGTGCGTTGAATTGGAACACCGAACTCTCTAAAGCTTTTGAGTCACAAGCGGGTCGAGTGTATTACGCGGCAAAAGCCTTTATCTGCGTAGAAGTAGCACGATGGATTGCAGATCTGGGAATCGGAATTGATGTCTGCACAGGTGGCGAATTAGCAGTTGCTCTCAAAGGTGGCATCAAGGCTGAAAATATTGAAGTTCATGGCAATAACAAATCTGTTGAAGAAATTGAGCAAGCAGTTGCTGCAGGTGTTGGAGCAATCGTTATTGACTCACTCTTTGAAATCGAGCGAGTTGCTTCTGCAGCTAAGTCTGCTGGAAAAGTACAAAAAGTTTTGCTCCGCTTAACTCCTGGCATCGAAGCGCATACGCATGAATCAATTGCAACAGCGCATGAAGATGTGAAGTTCGGTTTTTCTATTGCAAGTGGCGCAGCCTGGCAAGCAATCATTGAAACCAAAAAACATGCCAGCCTCGAACTTCGCGGTTTCCATTCACATATTGGTTCGCAAATTTTTGAGACAGAACCATTTGCAATTGCTGCGGAACGTTTAATCGAACTCTTAGCAAAATACAATGAAGAGTTTGGTCAACAACTGCCCGAATTAGATCTCGGTGGCGGATACGGAATCGCATATTTAGATAGCGAATCTGAGATTCATGCAGCCGATGTGTTGGGTGCACTGGCAACTCAAGTAAAACAAGTATGTGCCAAGTATTCACTCGACGTACCAAAGATTTCCATCGAACCTGGTCGCGCAATAGTTGGACCATCAATGTTTACTTTGTACTCAGTTGGCACAACAAAGGTTGTGACACTAGAAAATGGTGCATCTCGAAACTATGTTTCAGTCGATGGAGGTATGAGCGATAACTTGCGTACCGCTTTGTACGGCGCCGAATACACAGCGGTAATTGCTAACCGCGAATCAACTGCTAAAAAAATTGCAACGCGCATTGTTGGAAAACACTGCGAAACAGGGGACATCATTATTAAGGACATAGATTTCCCATCAGATGTGACACCTGGAGATTTACTTGCCACGCCAGCAACAGGTGCATATGGCCGAAGCATGGCCACGAATTACAACCACATCTCGCGTCCTCCCGTTGTCGCTATAAAAGATGGAAAAGCACGAGTAATCCTGCGTCGAGAGAGCATCGAAGATCTCCTGCGCCTAGATATTTAACGCGCATCTGCTCATCTGTGAAAGAATAAGAACATGAGCGCGCATAAAAATATTCATATTGGCATGCTTGGCTGCGGTGTTGTCGGCGGTCAAGTTGCTGCATTGCTCGAGAAAAATAATGCAGAACTCTCTACCCGCGCAGGTGCGAAATTAATATTGAAAAAAATTGCCGTTCGAGATCTTAAAGCCGCACGTGAGGGAGTTAACCCAGCTCTGCTTACAACTGACGCGCAATCTGTAATTAATGATCCTGAGATCGACATTGTTATTGAAGTAATGGGCGGAATAGATCCTGCTCGTGAATTAATCCTTGCGGCAATTAAAAATGGCAAATCAGTTGTTACTGCCAATAAAGCACTGCTTGCATCACATGGTGCAGATTTGTTTACAGCAGCCGATAACAAAGGCGTAGACCTTTACTACGAAGCTGCTGTTGCTGGTGCCATTCCAATTATTCGCCCAATGCGTGAATCACTTGTTGGAGATCAAATTACTCGCGTTATGGGAATTGTTAATGGAACAACGAATTACATCCTTACAAAAATGGATGAAGAAGGACGTGCATTCGACGAAGTTCTCAAAGAGGCACAGAGTCTTGGTTATGCGGAAGCAGATCCAACTGCTGACATCGAAGGATTTGATGCAGCATCAAAAGCTGCAATCATCGCTGGTTTAGCATTTCATTCGCGTGTAAGTGTCGATGATGTCCATCGCGAAGGAATTTCATCGATTACAGCAGATGATGTAGCAGTAGCAAAGACAATGAATCACGTTATTAAATTGCTAGCAATTGCAGAACTGACACCAGATAATCGAATTTCAGTTCGAGTTCATCCAGCGTTAATTGCGCGCAGTCATCCACTTGCTGCAGTGCGTGATGCCTTTAATGCTGTCTTCGTTGAAGCAAAATCTGCAGGTCAATTAATGTTTTATGGTCGCGGTGCTGGTGGTGCTCCAACAGCTAGTGCTGTTTTGGGCGACGTTGTTGCAGTTGCTAGACATCGAGTTAGTCAATCAGTTGGTCCACGTGAAAGTGATTATGCAGACCGTGCGATTGCGCCGATTGGTGACACAAAAACACAATTTCTTATTCGTTTAAATGTTGCGGATAAGCCAGGTGTTTTGGCGGCAATTGCTCAAGTCTTTGCCACAGAAGGCGTCTCAATCCAAACTGTTCGCCAATCAGGACGTGGCAATGACGCCGAACTAATTGTGGTCAGCCATGGAGCAACAGAATCTGCACTCAGCGCAACTGTGAAAGCACTATCTAATATGGATATTGTTACAAAGGTAGAGAGCGTACTTCGAGTGCAAGGATCACAATCCTGATGGGAATTTTTAATCGCAGACCTGGTGCGCATCAATGGCGCGGTGTAATAAATGAATACCGTCACCGTTTGCCAGTTACAGAGAGCACTCCCGTCATAACTCTGAACGAGGGTGGAACACCACTTATTTTTGCTTCCAATCTTTCTGAGTTGTTAAAAAATAATGTGTGGATTAAATATGAAGGTTTAAACCCAACAGGATCATTTAAAGATCGCGGAATGACCATGGCGATTTCAAAGGCTGCAGAAGATGGATCCAAAGCTGTTATCTGTGCATCAACAGGAAATACATCGGCATCCGCTGCGGCGTACGCGGTCAAAGCCGGAATGGTTCCCGCAGTTCTTATTCCTAAAGGAAAAATTGCACTCGGTAAATTAGCGCAAGCAGTTGCTCATGGTTCAAAGATTTTGCAAGTAAATGGAAACTTCGATGATTGCCTCACTCTGGCTCGTGAGTTATCTGAAAATTTCCCAGTTGCACTCGTTAACTCAGTTAACCCGTATCGAATTGAAGGACAAAAGACTGCTTCCTTTGAAGTTGTCGATGCTTTAGGTGATGCACCCGATATTCATGCATTGCCAGTTGGTAACGCAGGAAATATCACTGCGTATTGGAAGGGCTATAAGGAATACCGATCAGATCGCATGTGCTCACAGTTGCCAGCGATGTGGGGATTCCAAGCAGCAGGTTCCGCACCAATTGTTAAAGGAAAAATTGTAAAAAATCCAAACACAATTGCAACAGCGATTCGAATTGGTAATCCAGCGTCATGGCAGCAAGCAATTGATGCGCGCGATTCTTCCGGTGGCTTAATTGATGCGGTAACAGATAAGGAAATTCTTGCGGCATATCATCTGATTGCATCTCGCGAAGGAATCTTCGTAGAGCCATCATCGGCAGCTGGTTTGGCTGGCCTCATCAAGTATCAAAAGGCTGGAAAACTTCCAAAGAATAAAACTATTGTTATTACAGTTACTGGCCACGGATTAAAAGATATTCCTTGGGCACTTGAAGGTGCGAAGAAGCCCGTTGTTGTTCCAGTAAGCGTTAAAGCTGCTGCGAAAGCGTTAGGTCTTTCCTAAAATGGCAAAACCAACTTTTCGTGCCAATGCGGTACAGATACAAGTACCAGCAACGAGTGCAAATTTGGGTCCAGGTTTTGATTCACTCGGTTTAGCACTGGGTATGCATGATCGATATGTTGCACAAATTCTTGATGATCCAGGCTTGGATATTGATATCACTGGTGAAGGTGCAGATGTATTGCCACGTACAGATAAGAATTTGCTCGTTAAGGCGATGTACAAAGGATTTAAGTTTCTAGGTGGCGAGCCCAAAGGCGTTGCTATTCGTGCACTTAATGTAATTCCACATGGTCGCGGATTGGGTTCTTCGGCAAGTGCCATAGTTGGTGGATTGATGCTGGCTCGTTCATTGGTCTTAACTGGTGAAGAGAAGATGAGCAATGAAGATTTACTAAATCTTGCAACTGAGATGGAAGGCCATCCAGATAACGTAGCTGCTGCTCTATTTGGAAGCGCAACAATTGCTTGGACAGAAGACCAACGCGGAAAGAACATCGCACGCGCGGTTCAAATCCATGTAGACCCACGAATTAGCGTTGTTTCATTTATTCCAGAAGGTGCTGTTGCGACAGCGAAGGCACGTAAGTTATTACCAGAAACCATCGTCCACGCAGATGCAGCAGCAAATACAACTCGCGGAGAATTACTTGTACACGCCCTAGCTTCACGCCCAGACTTATTGTTTATAGCCACTGAAGATTTCATTCACCAAAAGTTCCGCCAAGAAGCAATGCCTAAATCATTTGCCTTACTAAATAAATTACGTGGTGCAGGCGTTGCAGCATTTATTTCCGGAGCTGGACCAACAGTGCTTGCTCTTCATAATGGCGACGCCAATGAAATTACTGAATTGCAGCGAGCAGCCGGATCGAACTTCGAGGTAAAACCCCTCAGTATTTGCACTACTGGAGCGGGAATCATCGCCTAATTTCGAATTTGTAGTCCCTGGCGCCTCGGTGCTACCCTTATGGCATCTGATTAGCCGGCTCTCATTAAGCGGTGCAAGATTTTTTCAGATAAATAAATTAATCGCACCTTACGGGCAATCCTTAAGGCCATTACTGAAATGAAAACAATGACAGAAAAAGAACCTATACGTTCAGACAGCCCAGAGTTAAATGCAATGTCTCTTCCGAAACTTAAGGAAGTTGCATCACAACTAGGTATTGATGGCGCTGCAAAGTTAAAGAAAGATGCTCTCGTTCAGGCAATTGCTGATCTACAAGCAGCCAACAGAGAAGCAGCTAAGGCAGAGCGTGAAGCTCGTCGAGAAGCGCGCAACAATCGAAACAAAAAAGATGCGCCACGCGACTCAGATTCAGATAACGACTCAGATTCAGATAACGATTCACAAGGCAATCGCGGCGATCGTTTCGATCGCAATGACCGTGGCCGTGGACGCGACCGAGGTCGTGGACGTGATCGCAATCGTGATCGCGGAAACCGTGAAGAACGCGAACCAGTTATCTCAGAAGATGACGTATTACTTCCAGTAGGTGGACTCCTAGACATTCTTGAAAGCTATGCATTTATTCGAACAGGTGGTTATTTACCTGGACCAAATGATGTGTACGTATCACTTCAGCAAGTTCGTAAATACGGACTTCGCAAAGGAGACGTCGTCACTGGTCAAGTACGTCAGCCAAATGAAGGCGAACGCCGCGAAAAATTTAACGCACTCATTGTGTTGGACACAATCAATGGATCTGCTCCAGATGAAGTACGCAACCGCGTTGAATTCAACAAGCTAGTTCCGTTGTATCCACAAGAGCGTTTACGTCTTGAAACAGAACCAAATATTTTGACTACTCGAGTAATTGATTTGATTTCACCAATTGGTAAGGGTCAGCGCGGACTTATTGTTTCTCCTCCAAAGGCTGGAAAGACAATGGTTTTGCAATCAATTGCAAACGCAATCACTACTAACAACCCTGAGTGTCACTTAATGGTTGTACTCGTAGATGAACGTCCAGAAGAAGTTACAGATATGCAACGCTCCGTAAAGGGCGAAGTTATTGCCTCAACATTTGATCGTCCAGCAGATGACCACACAACAGTTGCTGAACTAGCAATTGAACGTGCAAAACGTCTCGTCGAACTAGGTCACGATGTTGTAGTACTTCTTGATTCGATTACTCGTTTAGGTCGTGCGTACAACATTGCAGCCCCAGCATCAGGTCGAATTCTTTCCGGTGGTGTTGATTCAGCAGCTTTGTATCCACCAAAGAAGTTCTTCGGCGCTGCTCGTAACATCGAAGATGGCGGCTCACTCACAATTCTTGCAACAGCACTTGTTGATACTGGTTCACGTATGGATGAAGTTATCTTCGAAGAGTTCAAGGGAACTGGAAACATGGAACTTATTCTCGATCGCCGTATGGCAGATAAGAGAATCTTCCCTGCGGTTAACGTTGTTGCTTCCGGTACTCGTAAAGAAGAAATTCTTATGGGAACAGAAGAACTTAATATTGTTTGGAAACTACGTCGCGTACTTCACGCACTAGAGCCACAGCAAGCACTCGAACTATTGCTTGAGAAGATGAAGGGCACAAAGTCCAACGTCGAATTCTTGATGCAAATCCAGAAGACAACTGTTGGACCAGGATCTGAAGGATAAGTTCACGCTCAAATTTTTAAATACCTACCCAATGGGGTTAACCTTTAGCCCTATTAACCGTCCGTCTGGTTCACGTGAAAATCACGACCCAGACACGAAAGAGGAAATGAAATGAAGTCAGAGATCCATCCAGAGTACAAAGAGACTCAAGTAACTTGTGGTTGCGGTGAAAAGTTTGTTACCCGCTCAACAGTTGCAAGCGGTTCAATCTATGTTGAAGTTTGTTCAGTCTGTCACCCGTTCTACACAGGTAAGCAGCGCATTCTTGATACTGGTGGACGCGTAGCGAAGTTCGAAGAGCGCTTCGGTAAGAAATAGCTTTCTAAAAAGACCGCATTCACTACTCCGGTAGTGGTTGCGGTCTTTTGCTTTTTATTTAATTTCAAAACGTAACTTGAGCAGACTAGAAGAGAAAGGAGAAGCCACATGAGTAGTGATCGCTTTGCATCCGCACATGAAATGGTTCGCGAATACGCAGAACTTGAAGCAGCTATGGCTGATCCTTCTATTCACGAAGATCAAGGTAAAGCGCGACAACTAGGTCGCCGTTATGCCCAACTCGGTCCAGTAGTTGCTGGATTTAAAGAGTGGAAGAGCGCTGATGATGATCTCAACGCTGCAAAAGAATTAGCAGCGAGTGATCCAGATTTTGCTTCTGAAATTCCCGCGCTAGAAGAGAGCGCCCAAAAGGCTGCAGAAAAATTAGAAGAGTTATTGCTACCTCGTGACCCAAATGATGATCGCGATGTAATTCTTGAAGTTAAAGCTGGAGCAGGTGGAGATGAGTCAGCAATCTTTGCTGGAGATTTATTGCGCATGTACATGCGTTATGCCGAAAAACGTAATTGGAAAGTCGAAATACTCGATGCAACCGAGAGCGAAATGGGTGGCTACAAAGACATTTCAGTTGCTGTGAAATCTAAAGGAACTGCAGCACCTGGTGAATCACCATATGCACGTCTGAAATTCGAAGGTGGAGTGCACAGAGTTCAACGTGTTCCAGAAACAGAGAGCCAAGGTCGCATTCACACATCAGCGGCAGGTGTTTTGATTCTTCCTGAAGCAGAAGAAGTCGATGTTGAGTTAAACATGAACGATGTCCGAGTCGATGTTTACCGCTCATCAGGTCCTGGTGGACAGAGTGTTAATACAACTGACTCAGCCGTACGCCTTACACACGTGCCAACTGGAATCGTTGTTTCGTGTCAAAACGAAAAGAGCCAGTTACAAAATAAAGAATCAGCACTTCGTATTCTGCGTGCGCGTCTATTAGCTGATGCACAAGAAAAGGCTGATGCCCTTGCTTCTGCTGAACGTAAGAATCAAGTTCGAACAGTAGATCGTTCTGAGCGCATCCGAACCTATAACTATCCAGAAAATCGCTTGAGTGATCACCGAGTTAATTACAAATCAAATAACTTAGATTCAGTTCTCAATGGCGACCTGGATGACGTGATTCAATCTCTTTTGGATGCTGACAAAGCCGCAAAGTTAGCTTCTACAGAATAAAGCCCAGCATGAATGTGCGAGAGATTTTAAAGGATGCAAGAGAACAACTAGCCCTTTCAGAAATCGATGGCATTGATGCCGAGATACTCCTTGCCCACGTTCTTGGAATCTCTCGAATGGATTTACACAATCCGCTGGTACTAGAACGCACTCTCGAATCTCTTGGAGATGCAACTATTGCCCTCGAAACTTTTCATGATTTACTCGCACGACGAATTTTGCACGAACCACTTCAATACATCACTGGTATTGCATATTTTCGTAATCTCGAATTAAAAGTGGGTCCTGGCGTATTAGTACCTCGACCAGAGAGCGAGCTACTAGTTGGTGCAGTGCTTAATCACATTGCAAACTTGCCCGCCCCTGTCAGCGTTATTGATCTTGGTTCAGGTTCAGGTGCACTTGCACTAGCAATTGCAACAGAGGCAGCAAATAGTCGAGTGATTGCTGTAGAAAAAAGCGATGAAGCACTTATCTGGCTTAAGAAAAATGTGGAAGCAATTGTTGAAGATTTACGTATTGTTCAGAGCGATGTAAGTGATGCGCTCGTTGGAATCAAATGCGATGTGGTGATTGCTAATCCTCCATATATCGAAGATGAGTCAGATTTACCTAGAGATGTTGTTGAACACGAACCTGCAATTGCACTCTTTGGCGGGAAAGATGGAATGGATGCACCCCGCGCATTTATTGCAGCATCATCACGTTTGCTTAAGTCAGGTGGATTGCTGGCAATCGAGCACAATGAAAAGCAGGGCGCATTGATTGCAGGGGAGTTAAACCAAGACTTCGAAGAGATACAGTTACATCTGGATTTAGTTGGGCGTCCTCGTTGGACTAGTGCGATTCGGAAAATGATATGAATAACAACGTAGAAAAAGTAGACATCACCAGCGGTGACAAGACCGAACACTTAGCGCGCGCACTTAAATCTATCCGAGATGGCTATGTGATTGTTGTGCCACTTGAGCATGGTTATGTCTATGCCTGTGATGCATTTAGCCACTTTGCAGTTCGCGCAATGCACGTACTTCGTGGTGACGCTCTTGGAGTAGTTGCACAAGTGATAATTCCTAATGCAAAAACTGCGCAGGGACTTTCTCGCAGCATGCGTGCAGATGTTCAAGAATTAACTAATGCTTTTTGGCCGGGATTACTCAGTCTAAATGTGAAACCACAAATGGGTTTGGCGTGGGATTTAGGGGATTCGCAAAGACTGGATCAAATTAGTTTGCGAGTGCCACAAGAGGGTTTTGTTTTAGAGCTCATGCAAAAAAGTGGTCCGCTAGCAATTGCATCGATAACTAGTAATGGATTACCAACATTGCTTGATGTCGAGAGATTTGAAAATCCAGGCGTTGACGTGATCTTTGATGGCGGCCATCTTCCGGCTGGAGCACGCACCACGGTCATTAACGTTTCAGATGATGGAATAGAACTCGTGCGCGAAGGGGCAATCTCGCGTGAATCCCTTCAAATAGTATCTCCTGACAATTTCGGCAAGGCAGATTAGAATCTGCAAATGACGAAAGATATTTTCTACGGGCCAGACTTCGATTTATTGAGCCAGCAAGATCCTGAGATCTCTTCAGTATTGCTCTCAGAACTCAAGCGCCAACAGACAAACTTGCAATTAATCGCGAGTGAAAACTTTACGTCGCGGGCAGTACTTGCAGCCCTTGGCTCAACTCTTTCCAACAAATACGCAGAAGGTTATCCAGGCAAGCGTTACTACGGTGGATGCGAAGAAGTAGATAAAGCAGAACACCTTGCCATTGAGCGCGCTAAATCTTTATTTGGCGCCGATCACGCAAACGTTCAACCACACTCAGGTGCAAGTGCAAATATTGCTGTGTATCAAGCATTTACAAAACCTGGCGACACAGTTCTTGCAATGTCATTGCCACACGGTGGACACCTCACACACGGTTCTCCTGTTAATTTCTCTGGTAAGTGGTTTAACGTTGTTTCTTACGGCGTTCGCCAAGATACAGAACTCATCGACTATGACGAATTACGTGACTTAGCAATTGCTAACAAGCCAAAGATGATTTGCTCAGGTGCGACCGCTTATCCAAGTCTTGTTGATTTTGAAAAGGTACGTGCAATCTGTGACGAAGTTGGCGCAATCATGTGGGTTGATGCTGCGCACTTCATTGGGTTGGTAGCTGGAAAAGCGATTCCATCTCCGGTGCCGTATGCAGATGTAGTTTCATTTACAACACATAAAGTTTTACGTGGACCACGTGGTGGAATGATTCTTGCGAAAGAAGCACACGCTGCTGCAATTGATAAAGCTGTATTTCCTGGCATGCAAGGCGGACCGATTATGTCTGCAGTTGCAGGTAAAGCTGTTGCACTCAAAGAGTGCGCAACTCCTGAATATCAAAAGTATGCAAAGGATGTCATCGTTAATGCGCAGACACTCTGTACTGCTCTTGAAGGCGAAGGAATGCGCGCAGTATCTGGCGGAACACAAACTCACTTAGCGTTGATTGATATTCGCGGAACTGGCGTAAATGGCAAGGTCGCTGACGAACGTTGCGGCCATGCAGGAATTGTTTTGAATAAGAATTCAATTCCTTTCGATCCTGAGAAGCCAGGAATCACTAGTGGTATTCGCGTAGGAACACCTGCGACAACTACACAGGGCATGGGCGTTGAAGAGATGAAGGTCATTGCTTCATTGATTTCACGTGCAATCCGTAGCGAAGATTCAACGGTGTTGGCAGGAATCAAGAGCGAAGTTCACGCGTTAACTTCGAAATTCCCAATTTACAGCGCATAGACTTACTCCATGCGTGAGTACATGTTCACATTGCTGCTTTCTGCAGCTCTGTGTTATCTGATTACTCCTTTCGTTAAAACGCTGGCAACCAAATTTGGTGCTGTCGCATTGGTGCGCACAAGAGATGTACATACATCACCAACTCCACGCTGGGGCGGCGTTGCAATGTGGGCCGCGATGTCCATCACCTTCATCATCGTGCAGCACCTAACACTTGTTGGAAAATCATTTGGTCACGAAGCACAAGGAATTTTCTTAGCCGGAACATTTCTTGTTCTACTTGGCATGGCCGATGATCGCTTTCAATTAGATGCACTAACTAAGTTGGCGGGCCAGGCACTGGCTGCCGGAATCCTGCTCATCTATGGAATTCAAATCTTGTGGTTACCTATTAATGGAGTAATCACTCTGCCACCAAGCATTGGCCAGCTCGTCACAGTTCTAATTGTCTTAGTCACAATTAACGCCGTTAACTTTATTGATGGTTTAGATGGATTAGCCGCGGGCATCGTTGCAATTGCAGGAGCCGCATTCTTTACCTTTGCTTATCTATTAGCTGTGGTGTGGGGCTTTAGTCGCGCAGGTGCGCCTTCACTTATGACTGCAGTACTCATAGGAATATGTCTAGGTTTCTTGCCCCATAACTCACATCCTGCACGAATATTCATGGGCGATTCCGGTTCTATGTTCTTAGGTTTATTGCTGGCATCAGCTGCAATTACTTTAACTGGACAAGTCGATCCAAATGCAATTTCAGCAGTCGAAGCTGGGCCAACGTTGCTACCACTGTTGTTGCCTTTTGCAGTTCTTGCAATTCCATTAGCAGATTTAGTTCTTGCTATTTCGCGACGCCTGCGTGCAGGTCGTTCACCTTTCGCGCCAGATAAAGATCATCTACATCACAGATTGCTTTCTGCAGGAAATTCACATGTCAGAACTGCCGTGATCATGTACTTGTGGACAGCAACCCTTGCCTTCCCAATAACTATCTCTGCATTCGCACCAATGTGGGTTGCGCT
>B570J14230_10000832_pt1 | contig 12543 bp, 14 predicted proteins | sample LakMenepilimnion_3_FD_14230 | JGI IMG/M metagenome (IMG submission 14230) | reverse complement strand
TCCAAATCTTCTGTAAGAACTTTAATTGTTCCTTCATTCATTTGTGGTGATTCTAATAACCAACCAATTTTATCTGAACCTCCGTCTCTAAATCCCCAATCCTTGATGTAGTTATCAACATACACACTTATTTTATGAGGGTCTTGGGTTTCTCTCGATATCCATTGAAAATGCTTCGGCATGTTTCTGTTTGATGAACAATCATATTCACCCCACCAATCTGATACTTTTCTAATTTTTACTTTTTCCATTTTTATCTTTTTATGTGGACACCACCGATAAGTCCTCCGTGTATGATGTCAAATTTATAATTGTATTTTTCAATCCATTCAGTGAATGCTAATCTTTCGTGTTGATCGTATTCCGATTCACCACCGTGCCAATCATCGAATCTAATGAATACTTCCGACCATTCGCATTTAGTTAGGAACTCCAAGGATGAAACCGTAGGTTCATAGATGTCAACATCAATATTACAAACGGAAACTTTGGATATACCATAATCTGATGGATGAGTTAAGTCGTGAATATCAGACAAAATAAGTTTAATGTTTTTTTTGGTAGACAATTTTTCTTTTGCCTCTTCAATTGTTCTTGGGAATTCATTTCCTTGGGTATTCCACCCACCTAAAGCAAAAGATCCTTTTCTCCAATCACTTGTGTTTGGTAATGGTTTTTTAGTTTCTTCTAAACCTTGAAAATGGTCTATCGTGAAAATTGTTTTATTCGGGAAAAGTGTTGCCAATTGTATTGCGCTTTGACAAGTGCAAGTTCCGAATTCTAAGATATCCCCATCTAATTCATATTGATTTGAATAGCTGGACATGTGTCCTAAGTTACACCATAAATCATTTGGACTTGTGTTAATCATTTTGATATTTTTTTATAGGTTGTAGTTTACCTCCCTCTACCCACTCAACTTCTACTAAGTTCCAGTATGATTCGTAAATGTCGTCGGCTTTTGGACCTCTTGGACCAAACCAACGTGAAGGACAAACTATTTGTTTATTTTTATTTTTATTCAAGAAAACACCCCACCATGAGAAGGTAGAGTTAGAAATTATATGATTCTTACAAAGACCCATTAGATACAATTCTTTCCAATCTGTATCTTCATTTACAAATACCACAGAAGGAAAATTAAGATTATCTTTTACCCATTGATGGTCGTCACTGAAAACGAATACAGTAGAATAACTACCGATTATTTTTAATGCTTCTTCAATATATTCTTTTGTAATTGTTGGGTGTATTTCAGGGTATTGAAGATACTCACTTCTCCTTACGTGAAGGGAAAGTGTTTCTGAATTATTCAACTGAGGGTATTTTTCGTAGAACTCATCGACTAATTCTTTAGGAGGTTCAAACATTTCCCTAACTTTATCTTCGTATCCGAACCAATTTTTTGTACTTTGGAAATACCCATCAAATACGGTATTTTCTTCCACGGGATTTACTTCACTATATTCGAAAGGACCTTCCGTTACACGAGTGAAACCGTCTAAATTTTCTACAAATTTTAGTCTTCTAAACACGTTGCTTAGATAATTTTCAGTGCCATTTCCTTGACCTGGAGTCCAAGATCTTGGAATGAACACAACTTCTCTATTGTGTTTCCACCCTTGACTTAACGCATGTGCGGCTTCAAATAGTTGATTACCAAGACCGCCCATGAGATTACATGATATTAAGTTTTCCATACTTTTTTTATAACAAACTTAATATATTCAATATTAATGTCTATACCCAATTCTTATTTTTCCAAGACTCAAATACATAATCATAATCCCATCTTAATTCGAATCCTAAATTTTCCATTCCTCTATGAATATTTTGTCTTCTTTCTTCATAGTTGTTTCCAACTCTATGGAATTGTATTTGAATATATTGAAACTTCTTAAGGATATCGGAGTTGATCCATTGCTCAAATAGAGGATATTCTTCTCCTTCAATATTAACTTGCATCAAGTCAACTTTATCAATATTATATTTTGACATATAATAATCTAAAGTGTGACAAGTAATATCTCTTTTTTCACTTGTTTGTGCCAGATATTCAGAAGAAGCGTCTTTGTTGAAAGATAATTGAGTAACCCTTTCAACAGTTGAAATTCCATTATTTTCTATAATAACTTTTGGATTTGATCCTTGCGACTCTATTATAAATTGACAGAATTCTTTGATTGGTTCAATAACTAATATGTTGGATTTGTAGTTTCCAAAAATTCTGTTAGTCCATTCTCCTTTATAACCCCCTAATTCGATAACCCAAGAGTCCTCTGTTAATGGGTAGTTGGCAACCAAATGAAAGTTACCGTTATCTTTATTCCATCTGTCGTTGTGTTCTGTATGCATTTAAATTTTTTTATATGGTGTTTTATTTGATATTAGTGTGTGTATGTTTCTAACCTTACTAAAGTCGACTTTGTGGTCATTAATTGGATTTGATTCATTATAGACATATAGTACCTCATCGATAAATTTAAAATGTTCCAAACCAGACATTTCAATCATTGGCCACATAAATGCTAAATCACCCGCAACACTCCAATAATTTCCTGACTCATCTCTTAAATCTTTTTCATCTATCTTTTTCCATAACCATGCTTTCCATGTTCTAAGATGTGATAATGTGAAATTAGATTTTCGGATATTATCTGTGGTCAATATTGGTCTGTTAAAACCTGGTCTACCGTCTTGATATTTGAATGAACCACTAGTCATCCAAACATTTGGGTCCTGATATACATCGTTCATTTTACCCAAAACACTTGGATTTGGTAACCAATCGTCACCGTCAACCTCAACACAAACTTCGTCACCATCTATTGCCCTCCATCGAATTATTTGATCATAATTTCCTGGTTGATATAGTTTGTTATGGTTTTCAATAAGAGTAAATCTATTATCTTCTTTGATTATAGATTTTACTTTTTCAACAGTACCGTCTGTTGACATATCATCAGTTATGTAACATTTGAAGTCCTTGAATCTTTGACTCATTAAACTATACAAACATCTTTCAATATAGTTTTCACAATTATATGCCGTGGTTAGAATTATCATAAATCAATTAAGTATCCTTTTGGGGTTGTTCCGTATTTAAAAAACTTCAATCCTTCTCCAATATCCTTGTTTTTGAATTGATTGATTACAGCATCAATTTCTTGAACAAAAACAGTATAACCTTTTTCTAATAATGAAAGACAAAGATTGTATTGTTGAGAGTCTGTTATTATATCTGTTCCTTTTTTATATGAAATATGTTTCATAACAAAAGGTATTTTTTTATCGGGATTTTTTTTGATGTAAAGATCTGTCAAATATTCTGTGTGATCAATATTCATTTCATCAACTAAAACTGATAATTTGGCGTTTGCGTTATATTTTTTAGCATAGTTAGATAATGCTCGATTATCTCGAGGTAAACACGGTCCACCAAATCCGAATCCGTATTTCAAGAATTTTTTCCCAATTCTAGAATCAGAACCAATCGCTCTCAATATCGTTTGAACTTCAGATTCGAGACCTGAATTTATCGCAATTTCACCAATCATGTTTGCAAAAGAAATTTTTGTTGTCAGAAAACTATTGATTGCGATTTTGGTTAACTCTGCAGCAGAATAAGACATGATGTTAAACGAAACATGTGTGTCAGATATTGCCCGATACAGATTAATAATGTATTTCAAATTCTCTTCATTATTGGTACCAAGTAATACCATATCACATTGTTCGATACCTTTGATGATTTCACCTTGAGCAACAAACTCAGGGTTATAAACAACATTTACAGATATCTTTGATAAGAAATCAGATATGTTTTGAACGTCACCAGGGTTAGTGGTACAACCGACGATTAAAGTTTTACCGTTGAGATCAATTCCTTTTTCAAAACATACTTTGAAATCATTTACAACTTCATTCAACTTGGTAATATCATATTGACCATCAGATAGGGAAGGAGTTTCAACAAATGTCCAAATGAGGTCCGAAGATTTTATAACTTCTTCATTTGTCGTCATGACTTCTAAAAATCTCTTTTTACTCAAGAAATCCAAAATAAAAGGTTCATTTGTAAAGCAGAATCCATTATTTAAGTTCTTTCTATATGTTTCATTTTTATCTGAAACAAATACGGGTATCCCATGTTTGTCACAAACTAGTGCAAACCCAAGACCTAACCTACCGGCACCTATTACACCTACATTCATGAGTTTAAAATTTCGATATATTTTTCTTTAATTCTTTTTGCAACTTTTTCCGCATGATATTTTTCAATATCCGTAGGAGGTTCATATAGTTCTGAACTTAGAATTCCACCAGAAGAATCGACTTTATAAATCCAACCTGGTTTTCCACACAACCATCCTTCAATAGTTGTTCTTCCTAATTGAATTCCAGCAGTTACTTTACATCTGTTAATAAACGACTCAACTGACCACGTTGCTTTGAAATGTTTGACGTGAGAATTTTCTAATATTTCCTTTAAATAATTTGATTTATCTTCACCAACCAACCATAGTTCCATTCCTTCTTCTTTTGATTTTGATACAAGATCTCTAATTGTATTTTCTCTTAGATAATCTATAGTACCAACAAATAGGATTGAGTTTTCTGTTTTTTGGGTTTTAGGTTTGAACTTATCATTATCAATTGGGTTATAGATTACTTCTATTTTTTCTTCAGGTAATTCAAATTTATTTATTAAATAATCTTTGATCTCTGGTCTGATTGCAATGTATTCTTTGATTGATTCGTGAATGAAAGGATCCTCCAAACTAATAACTTCAGAATGAATTGTAGTGATCTTATCGATTTTAGGATAAAGGGTACAAACTCTTTCAGTTATTGGTTGATGTTGAGTATGGATTATATCGTAGGTTACATCTGATATCTGATAGAACATTCCAGGTTTAGATGGTTCTACCACACCATTTGGTGAATTGAATCCCCACTGTCCGTCACCCATTTTATAACCAGGAGGTTCTGAGTGAGACTTAACCTTAATACCTTTTTCAATGGCCAATTTGGTTAGAGGTCCGTCTATTTCAGACATAACAGTAACATCACAATTTAGTTTAATTAAATTTTTTGCCAATTCATAAACATAAAGCTCAGATCCTGTGAAAGTCTTGAAAAACAAACAACTAATGAGAACTTTAATTTTGTCCTCGAATTTATACTTAACCTTGGCAGGTAAACTATTTTTGAAGGTCTCTGCAAATATTTTTCTATTCTCATCCCATTGTTGGTTAACCATTCCAATAGATTTATGAGTAATTCTAATATTAGTTATAACACCAACCTTAACACCTTCTAAGAAATTTTTAAAACAAAAAGTTACATCATATAAATGAAATCCTTTAACTGTCTCATCAAAATTATGTTTAATTTTTGTTTTATCTAATGCAATGAATAGACCGTCGACAATAACAGTTTCTTTGATGTTGTTACCAAGAGAATCTGAGTATTTAGATTCCCATTTTTTACCTTCGTGTTCGTGATTAACTATACCAATCATTCTACCTTTCTGTTCCCACCATTGTCCACTTTCAGGCATGTAAGTTGTACCGGCAACTCCTAAAATTCCAAAGTCACTTTTTTCAAAATGTTTAAGGATTTTGGAATACCAAGAACTACTTTCGAAGTACAAATCGTCATGACACAAAACAACTATGTCAGTTTCTGATTCATTTAATATCTCATTATAAACCTCACTAAGACTCTTTTCACCGTTATTTATTTTTTCAATAACGTTAATCTTTTTGAAACCAGAACTTTTTTTCAGGTATTCAATGAACTCAGGGTTATGAGATCTTGTACTATATCCTACTGTTATCATATTTTAAATTATTTTATTCCTGTTGAACCGAATCCATTATCTCCACGATCTTTCTCAACCACATTTTCAACTTCCATTAATTGAACCCATCTACCGTTAACAACTGGTGATAAAACTCCTTGAGCTACTTTCATACCTTTTGTTATTGTGAATTCAGTTTGATTGGTATTGAATACGATAACTTGTACTTCTCCTGTATAACCACAATCAACAGTACCGGGTGAGTTCAATACGATTAAACCATGATTAATTGCTAAACCACTTTTGGTTCTAACTTGAAGTTCATATCCTTCATCAATGTCAAACTTCAACCCTGTTGGAATCAAAGCTCTACCGAACGGAGGAATCACGATTTCCACAATTGAATGTAAATCAAACCCCGAATCCGTCGGGTAATTATATTTTGGTGTTGTTGCTTGAGGATCTACTTTTTTATATCCTAACGCTCTTTTGTCTGACACTTCAAATCCTTTTTCAAACTCTTCTAAGTCGAAACCCAATAATTCACTCATAACTTTATTATCGTCTTGGGATATATCACCAAGATCTTCAAATCCTTCAATCTTTTTTAAATCGTCAAGTAATTGTTTTCTAAATGCTTCGTTCATTTTATAATAAGTTTTGTAATTTTTTAACTACTTCGTATAATACCTTAACGTCTTTTTCACAATAGGTATTAATTTTATCAATGTTTTTTTCTTTATAGAATACCTCGTGAACCCTTGAACCATCCATTTCATCTGATTTAGATGACTCAACTCCCATAACACCACACATCAAATCTAATGTGGATATTGATGCGTATTGTCCATATTGCCAAACATCTCTAGTGTCTATTGCCTTAACTTCCCATGGTTTAGTATCATAGGTAGGAAAAATCTTTGGTGGTAATATATTATTAATGATCATTCTTTTTGCCATCATTGGAATGTCAAAATTCTTCACATTATGTCCACAGAGAAAATATCCGAGTTCACCACATTTGAATAAAGTTTTTCTTAGGTCGATCAATAAAGCCCTTTCATTTTCATCGGAAAATACCGTTGTCTTGAATTTTCCTGATTGATCAACAATACCAAGACAAACAGTTACTATTCGAGCGAACTCAGGGACTAACGCTGTTCTTGTTTGAAAGAGTTGATCGAGAGTTGCGTCGGCATCCTCAGGAAATCTTTTCTTAAACCAAGATTCGTAATTAGAAAAAAGTTCAGCCAATTTGGGATTCTTTTTTTCTAATGAAGGGTAGTCCGCTTCGATACCAACTGTCTCGATATCGATGAATAGTATTTTATCTAAAGGTACATTTATCATATTAAACTTTTGTATAGTTCAGCTCTATCTTTTGTTACTTTGTTAAGATCGTATGTGTCTTTAACTGTCTCATATAATCTTTCACCTAAATCTTGAATCAAATTTGGATTCTTTACAAGTTTTTCAATGAACTTCGCCCAATCAGAGTGATTTCTATTTTCATCTACTAACAAGGCGTTTCCGTCTGTAAAGTTACCATTTTTCAATGCATGTTTCAAATCTATTGTGTAAGGACCAATATCAGAGGCAATTAAAGCTTTCTTATAGAACCCTGATTCAATAACTTTCAATTGAGATTTAACTCTATTAAAAATATGATTTTTGATTGGTGCCAAAGATATATCAAATTTTGAATAATTCTTAGCGTAAGATGTAACAGGTTTTGTCCATATTCTAATATACGACTCATCGTTCTCATTTTTATAAGGTTCTTGAGTATATTTCATAAGATATTCCTTATATTCGTCAGATACTATGGAGTAATTTTGAGTGAACACTTTTTCATATGTTGCCCAAACAGTTTCATGAGGTAAAATATTTCTTTTTGTTTGTTCTCCTGTTTGAGAATTAATTTCAGTGACTGAACCTCTTGTGTCAAATCCACAAATCACGAATTGTGCCTTGTCTTTAATACCTGATAGTTTACTGAATGATTGATCCAAAAGATTGATATCTGATAAGTGAGATGATCCACCTAACCAACCAATACGAATTCTATCCGACTCCGGTGTTTTTTCTTTGAATTGTGGCTCGTTTGGATTAATAGCATTTGGTAAAACAAAAATACTTTTGTGGAATTTAGCTATTTCGTCCGCAAACAAAGATGTTGTTGTTGTTATGTGTTTAGCAACTTTTAAACTCGCAATGATTTTTTCATTGATTTTGTGAACCCTAATAATATCGTGAATTGGGTGATCCTTTGTTGGCATCCAATAGTCATCAATGTCACAGATTGTGACAATACCCATGTCTTTTAGTTTGATTGCTAACTCAGTTCCTTTCTCAAAATCAGGACCAATATTTCTATGGTAATGTACTATATGATAGTCCTTATAGTAATCAGTATCCATTGGAGGATCGTAAATGATATCCACATGGAATTCATCACCATACTGATTTTGTAAAAAAATGTGAGGGTCAACTGACCTAAATTTACCCACACCTGTTCTATCGGATGGGATTACTAATACCTTAATTTTTGACATATTATAATTTTGTTGTTTAAATTATAATAATTTTTGTCAATTAAAGAAAGGTGTTATTTAACTTTTTTAACTTTTGTGATTTTTCCTTCGAAAACGTGTTGACCAACTCTGAATGAAAAAAGGTCATTACTTTTCTCAACACTTTCAATTAGTAATCCATTTTCTTCAAGAGCTGAGTTAACAGCCTCCTTAACTAATTTAGACAATTGTCTCATGTCGAAATTAGGTGATTGAGTTGTTGACTTCGCAACAACAGGCGGTATTTCTTTTTTAGCTGCAGTACCCATTAACTTTGATGCCTTTTCAATCAATTCATCTGATAAAACAGGTGAAGACTGTTGTGGTGATTGAATTGGGTTTTCTAACATTAACCTTTTGATTTCATCAGGTAATTTAGATTTTTTGATTGCCTCCACACCTACAGGGGCTGTGTTTGATGGTCTTACTTGTTGTTCCATTAAATCTGATGGCAAATTATATTTTGCTTGTGGTGCTGAAAAATCCTGAACCGCAACTGATTGTGATGAACTAATTTCTGGCGAATTTCCTCTTGGGATATTATTGTGTTTGTCCATTATTGCTTTAGAAATCATTAATTTCTGCATTAAATCGTTACTCATAAATTAAAATTTTGCTATAATAATAACACTATTCATGCTTTTGTCACCATTTGGATTAAAACCAAGTCTCATTTGATCAAAAGTTTCTCCTGTTGGTTTATTTGAAAGTATTTTATCAAGTCTGAAAAGTCTCCAACCTGGTAAGGGTTGTTCTCCTTTATATCCTGTATGAGAAGCTCCTGATTCATCCCAAGCTCTGATAGCTAAGTTATTAGTTCCTCTCATTCTACCAAGACATACAGGTTCGATTTCGCGCAAACCTCTACCTCCTGGCTCATCTCCATCATAGTAGATAACCACTTTTTGTCTCTTTTTAATTGCATCTGTTATACTATCAACCGATGCAATTTCTAAGATTAAATTTTTAAGAGATGATTGTAACCTCATTATAATGCAAAATTAGGATAAGGTTTATTTGCATTAAATTTATTAATTTTTATCTCGTTTTTTCTTTCAGCAACGTCGGTACTTGTACCAGCTGTTGGGTTATAGACATCCAAGAAAACACCAGTACCTCTACCCAATTCATCTCCATCTGCAATAGCATCTGGACTGTTTACTGAATATATCTGAGCTTGAGCTGCGTAGTCATTCCTTGTGATTAATCTTTTTCTTTCTGCATCAGCAATTGCGGTTAGTTGGTTAGCCACATCCTGATTTAAGTCGATTGCAAGTTCGTTTCCCATATTTTTTATTTATTCATTAAATTGTTTATTCTTTTAAGGCTTTCAGTCACCGCAGTATCGTATTTTTGTAAGGTGGATTTGTGGGTTTGTGAAGGTCTAACATTTGTAAAATCTTTTTCGTGACTTTGTATATGTTGATTCTGCATTCCTGTTTCTGACTTATTATGTTTTGTATTATGAATAGAGTCTCTTAAAAATCTCAACGCTCCATCTACCCATCCTTTCATTTTTTCTCCACCATTTAAAATATATGATGGTTCGTTTGGTATCCCTTTGAAATTATCAAAAAAATTTTTAATTCTCTTAAGTTGTTGATACGAAATACTTGATTGTCCTTGGAGTTCTTGATTTCTATTATACCCTTCGGTGTTTTGATCCGCACCTTGAACCGATGAAAAAGTGCTTTTCAAATGTTCTTTCATTTCTTCAGGAAACTTAATTCTCTTATTGTATAAATCCTTATTCACTCTTCAATGCTTTAATTAACGTGGACATGGATATACCATGTTTGTTCGCTTGTTTTTTTAATGATTTAATATTTTTTAATAAGACAGGGGGTACTTCTGATTCTTTTTCTCTAACGTCAGAATCTTTTTCTTTTTTGGTCATTAATATATCTTCAACAACCTTAATCATTTTCTTTCTTTGTATTTCTTCGAGAGTTTCTTTTTCAGTGATTCTGATTCTCATATCAGACCCTTTGATTTTTTTCTTATTCAATTTAGGATCTTTTCCCATCTCTTCAGCTCTCTCTACAGGATTATCAACACCCATCTTGTGTAATATCTTAATTGTTTGATCAGGGGTTTTACCTGAGGTTTCCTGATATCCAAACGCTTTTGACATATCTTCTTCCGCAACTTCTTCAACTGACTCACCATAATAAACTCTATATCCACGAGTAACAGGATCATTTGTTATTCTTGTTGCAGGAACTGTTTGGTCCATTGTTTTCTTTGGATGTAACTTCGGATCTAAGATTGGAACTTTAGAATTTGCCATAGAACCGTCGGCATTTATTAACTCTTCAATCTCACCCTTAACTTCCTTAGTTGATTTTACCTTTTTTTCTTTGGCAATTTTCGACAAGCGTTTTCTAACCTTGTCACCGTGTTTTTTGTCGAAATCTATTTTCTCGTCTTTTCTTCTGGCTTCAGTCAAAGTAGTTTCAACTGAGAAATATAAGGAGTATTTATTTCCTTTATCTCTAAGTAAAAAATAATACGGGCTTGAATATAGTTCTGTATCTATTGCAATCATCCTGTTTTTTTTAACTATAAATACTTGCGATGTTGGTATTTATCAATAACGTATGTCTTATCAAAACATAAATCAATACAATTATAGGAAGTGGTTCCTTAAACCTGTTAATGAAATAACGGATTTAAGTTTAGCCTCTGATGAGAGAGATTACAATCAAGAGGTTGTATTTTCACCATATCTTATTGCCGAAACTTATGGTAATAAATTACCTGTAAGTTTAAATCTAAACGATCCTGAATGTAATCAGATGTTAGATTTAGAGTATGGTACCTATAATTCAGGAAATACTGTTGTGTCACTTAACTATTATAATGGTAAGGATTTAGACCTTGATTGTTTTACTGCGGGTACCGTATGTGATATTGGATTGACGGGAATTGACAACGGATTAGTGGATCAGATGACAGGTAAAACCCTTCATTACACTAACGGATTTTTCAATGATCAACACAAATTCGATAGACTACATTTTGATAGAAGAATGAAGTTTTTCCAAGTAACGGGAAATACGAGAGCAAACAACCAATTCTCAGGAATTACCGCAGAGACTTTATACGAACTTTATTCTGTAACGGGAACTACGGTTGGTAGATACGAACAACTATACGGTGGATTCTACCAAGGTTTCTATAAGTTGTTTGGTTATGACTATGATATTTTACCTGAAAGAATGAATTGGGGGTGGACCGCTGAGGTTCTACTAAAGCCAAGATTAGTCAATGAATATATTCCAAGTTCGGGTTATACGACACTGAATCAATATTATCCAAACAATAGTGGAATTTTCTTTTACATGGGAACAAGGGCGGAAAATAAATTCTACCACTTTGCTAGCGGTCATCCAAAATCTGATTCAGGTTACACAAGAGTTACTGACAGTTTAACATTATGTGAAACTTGTTTATGTGGATTATTAACAGGAAGTACTATTGAGTTATGTAATCAAACAATAACTTTAAACGATAATTGTGTTACGATATATCCAGTTCAAGGGATAACCGAAAGTGGATTAACTTGTTCTAATTGTTGTTGTGAACATGACTTAGTGCCAGATGAAGATGCTGACCCTAAATTTGACTCAATGTCGAATGCATTGGCTGTTAAGTTTAAAGGTGACCCATCAAATCCTCAGATATGTGTTAGAACCTTACAAATGACAGGAGGATGTGTAACAACAGGAGCTTGTGAGACTTCGGGTATAACATATGTTACAGGATATACCATTAATGAATATTGTTCAGAAAAAGGAATAAATGATGCATGTAGTGGAACCACTTATTTAGATCAGGAACATTGGGTTCAAGTTGATGTCGTTTGGAAACGATATGCGTGGTTTGACGAATGTGACTTGGATTATTTAGGAGGATTAGGTCAAATAACAAGTCTTTCATATTCAAACAGTTTGGAGGCAGATCCGAGACCTTTAATCGAACCTCCAATAACTCATGACAATTTATCAACTCCGACTAAAGAAATTGTACAACTTAATGAAGATTGGTTATTAACAAAAAAATATAGAAGAGGACAATTAATAATATTTGTTAACGGAAAAAGATTTTTTGTTGTTGATGATGTAGAGGAAATTATTCCAAGAGCATTAAACACAGAAAAAG
>B570J14230_10000831_pt1 | contig 12545 bp, 6 predicted proteins | sample LakMenepilimnion_3_FD_14230 | JGI IMG/M metagenome (IMG submission 14230) | reverse complement strand
AGATTAATCCACCCCTAGCATTGCCTCCAGCTTTCTTTGCTGCTGGTGCAGGCGGAGCAAAATTAGGTGCGCCTCCAGCCAAGCCAGCGGCTCTATCGCGAGCATCGTTGAAATCTTTTTCTAGTTTACTTATTGTAGCGTTTAATGTTGTAGAAATATTTGTAACTGTGTCAATAAGTTTTTTAATAGATTCATTTGTAGATTTTAACTGATCGTCGATAAATTTACGTCTTTCCTCTAATTCTTTTTTCTGGGCAGCTAATTGCTCTTTTTCTTTTTTGGCCCCAAGTTCATTTACACCAGCTTGTTGCTGGTCATCTAATTTTTTCTTTTCCGCTTTTAGATCTTCGGATAATTGTAATAGAGCAGCTGTATTTTTATTGACAACATCCATTTGCATAGCTTGTTGTTGAGCTTCTTGATTAAATAACTGCTGTCTTGCAGCTTGTTCCTCTGCTGCGATACGATAAAGTTCTTGAGTTAATTTTTGCTCTGGAGTTGAGGTATCTGCTTCAATCATATTTGCAGCATCAAAAGCCCCAATATCTCTCATTTTATTTGCAATTAATTTGTTTTCAACTTGTTTGCCAGTCATTCCATTGAACATTGGAACATCTTTAAAACGCTCAAGAAGTGACTGGACCCCAGATTTAAGCTCATCCGGGATAGAATCTATATTGCCAGTTGCCATCACTTGACCTAACGCTTGCACGCTTTGTTCAAGTTTAGCTCTTTCTTCTACTCCACCAAAAGTATATTCTTTAGCTGCGTCCTTAACAGCTTCTCTTTGCGCTTTAATTTTTTCAATTTCTTCCAGTGTGTCGGAAGTTCTTCCACTTTGGTCTGCAAGCTCTTTCAATGCCTGTGTTAATTTTCCAGCTTCATTTTGTAAATTAGCTCTTTGGTCTGCGTTTAAATTGCCAACATTTTCTGGACCCAGCTTACCTCTAATTTCACCAAGCCTCTTGCCTATTCCCGCTGGATTGCCAGCCATATTGCCAGCAAGCATTCTTTGTCTATTAAATCTTAAATTATTTTTTTCAATTAAAGAAAGCGTTCTTCCTTGAGCAGCAGCAACATTTTTAACAAGCTTTTCATATCCATCAATACTCTGCATTTGTAGATCTAATTGACGTTGACGAGATGCGTTGATTTCGTCATAAGCTTTAGCGGTAGATTGTTCATTTGCAGTGATAGCATCAAGTATTCTTTTACCACTACCTCTCAACATTTCAGCATATTTATCTAATTCTTCGCCAATTCTTTTTTGAATTTCAGCTGGATCTCTTGGCCCACCACCCTCAGCTGGAGCTACAGCCTTTTGAATCATTTTCTGAATTTCTTTGCCCACTTCGCCATTAGCATCAATTCCTAGGCCAGTTACAAATTTTTCAATTTGATTTTTATCTAATTTTCCAGTTCTAAAATCATCAGATGCTGCCATCCTAGCCTTGAAATTTGGAACAACTTTATTAAGGTCTTTAAAGTTATCGGCTATCTTTTGTCCAGCTGGTCCAATACTAGCTATTACTTTTAATGCATTTTGATAATCGGCCATATTTGATGCGTTAGGAATTATGCTATCTAAAACGCTAGAGTCAGGAGTTTTAGATTTTAACCCAGAAACCGATCCATTAAAAGCTGCTCCAATTTGAGACAGTGTATTGTCTGCTTTTTTAATACTATATTCAAAATTCTTTAATGCAGACTCTAGTGATAACTGCTCAATAAGAGTGCCTACTAACTTTTGTCTTACTGCATCCTCTTCCATCAAAGCTTCTTTTTGTCTAATTAGCTGAAGCGTATCATCTATAAGAGCTTTTTCCATTTCATACATGGCCTTTGTGCCTTGTAATATAGCAAGATTCTCTGTATCTTTCTCAAGAGATGCTCCGGCTTTTTTAGCCTGTTCTTGTCCCAAAAAAGTAGTCTGTCCTCCTCCAGATTTTAAAAATTCAATCTGTCCACGATATCTTCCTTCAATCTCCTGAGACGTTCTTTTTGCAATGTTTTCCATTTGTCCGCGAACAAATTTACCTATGTCTGCAAGGGGATTAAAATCCTTGTTATTTAAATTAGAATTTATTTCCTTCACTTGTCTACTGTACTGAGCAGCTATTATATTATCTAATTCCTTAGAAAATCCTTGAGTCGCTTCTCTTGCAGTTTCTATGCTTCTTCTAAAAGATTCTGGAGCATCTTCCAGTCTACCAAACATAGCTATAGCTGCAAGCTCTGCCTGATTAGCTTCGCGAATAGAATCTGCATATTTATTTGTTACATCTGTTACTTCCTTAAAAACTTCAGGATTTGTTTTTTTCTCAATGTTTTCTATAAATTTTTGAGCATTCTTAATTCCAACAATAGAAGTATAAAGTGAACCACTAAGCGAATTACTAGCAATTTTGATATTATTAAATGACGATTGCAAGTCTTTTTCAGATTGATAAACCCCCTTAGCAAAAGCTCCCAAAGCTCCAGTCACTGCTCCTATTGCAGTTCCTAGTCCGGGTAAAATTGCAGTTCCAATAGCAGCTCCAACCGCTGCTCCACCAGCTAAATTTTGAGTAGAATTATTTTTTTCAAGAAAATTAGCTCTAGAAGAGTCTGTTATACTGGATTGATATTTACTCACAAGACCTTGTTTGCCAACTTGTTCAGGATTTTTTCTAAAATCTTCAATGGTTTTTTCGAGTTCTTTACCTGATTTTTCAGCTATTTTAGAAAAGTATGCAGTAGTTGCTGCTGAAATAGCAAAAACTGCTGAAAGTCCAGTTGCTGCTATATTAAGATTTTGCATTGTTTTTGCAAACTTAGCAGCGCTTTGATCGCCACCCACTCCACCGACCGCAGATTTGCCAGTTATAGCTGCGACTTCTTTAGCTCTAGCTGCGATACCTGCGTCTATAGCAATCTGTTCTTCTTTTCTTTTTAGAGATGCGATATAAATATCTAAGCCAAGATCTTTTAAATTATCTCCAATAACTTTATATGTAGCAAAAGTAGCGCCAAATGCACTCAATGCACTTTTCATTTCGTCAGGAAGCCCCGACATTTGAGCTACAACAGTTTCAGCAACACTAGCCATAATTAATAAATTGCTAGAGGTTTTGCTAGTGCTATCTCTTAAATCTTTTAATTGATCAGATAGTTTTGGCGTCTCTGGATCTTTTGGTGGAGCAGCTAACGCCCCATTTCTTGTTGCGGCTCTTTCAGCTCTTTCTATTAAAGGCTTACCTATTTTTACTTGGCCAGTTTGTTTTTTCTGATTTTCTAAATCTCTAACGATAGCTTTCATAACAGCTTCGGCGTCTTTATTATCTTTGATATAATCATCGACAATCTTCTCAATAGTCTTCAGCTGTCCGGGGCTAACTAACGCTTGAATCTTAGGTATAAACAAAGCCTTTTGCATTTGCTGTTGGCCCTGATCAAATGTAGCCTGACCACCTCCAGCAAAACTTTGAACGCCAACGGGTCCACCATTAGCGAACTTGCCAACTTTATTCATTCTATTTAATGCGGAACTTCCAATAGTTTGGGCAGACTTCTTATTAATTACATATTCGCCCGGAGTGAGCATAGCAGGAACGGTATCTTGATTTCCTCCTCCGGGAACATTACCTCCCTTGGCAAGAAACGCCCCCTTTTCTCTAAACATATCTACTGCGGATTGCTTATTTTTGCCCCCTGTAAATACCATGTTTGCAGGCGAAATACCAAAAAGTTTTTGTAAAAATTCTGGAAGTCCCGGAGTTCGGTCTGACTTGCTTATAACGCTTAAGGTTTTGGGGTCTATTTCTTTATTTTTAACTGCGTCTTGTAAAGCGAGGCCAAACTGTGTTATTTTTGCAGATTTTACATCTTTTAAACGAGCAGCGTCATCAAAGAAATATTTTTTAAGAACTGCTAATTTTTCTTCAGGAGTTTTAGCCTTTCCATAAGCAAGATCTCCGATTGTTCTAAGTAGGGTTCTGTCCATATCCAAAGAAGCGCCACCAGCTTCTTTAATTTTAGAGATGGCATTTTTAGGATTTGGTAAAATTGCTCCGGTAGCTTGTAGTATATCATCAACAAGAGGAGCGTTAGGAATGCCTTTGGTTCCAGCTTCTCCACCGCGAGATAAATATTGAACCTGACCACCATTGGCGAACTTGCCAACCTTATTCATTCTGTTAAGATTACCATAACCAATAGCCTGAGCGGATTTCTTATTAATTACATATTCGCCCGGTGTAAGCATAGCGGGAACAGTATCTGTGCCAAGATTTCCACCGCCCATAGCCTTCCTAACAATAACCCCATCAAGAGCCTTAATAACCTCTTCATCACTCATACCGCTAAGCTTATCTTGGTATCGTCCACCTAATTTCTTATTAAGTAAACCAGCTACATCGCGGTGCAATGCACCTTCTTTAATCGGGGAGTATTGAGTTCCAAAAACCTTGTATCCAGAATTAAAATTTTTATCTACTATACTTTTTAATCTTTCTTGAGAACTAACAGCATCCATCTTACTTTGCTCTTTAGCTTCCTTAGCAGCTTCTTCTTCTGCATAGCCCATTCTAGCTTTTGTCTTTACAGCAGCTCCCAAGCCCCTTGTAACATCCTCAAATACAGTCACCCCGCCAATCTTGATATGATCTTCCTTTTCTGTAAGATCATTAGCATTAAATCTAGCTCTAGTTAATTTTTCAGGTTCGGAAATGTTATCAACAATCGCTCCATAAAGTTTATCTTCTAGCTCGCCAGTACTAATGGCGGTCTTTCTACTCTTGGCCTCGAAAGGGTCTCCATCCTTCGTAATCCCATCTAGACGAGCGTTCGATAACATAGACACGGATTTAGCCATTCCTGTTTCTACAAGAATGTCTTCGAAGCGAAAACCCCTATTCTGTTCGTCCCCCGTTCGATACGACTCAAGCAAACCCTTGCTCACTTTTAACTTGTCAACATCAACATTGACAGTCTTTAGATTATAGTCTAATCTATCTTCGGCGTTTAATTTATATTGTTGCTTCTGTGAATTAGTGCCGTCTAAATCAGCTCCAGCCGCCTTCTCAAAACTATATGTGTCAATTTTAGGAATGGTAATAGCATTGGCGGCGCGAGACTTCCCTGCTGGCCCACCAAGAGCAAAGCGTTGAATTAATCCGCCAAAATGTTTTTTCTTGCGGGTGGTTTTTGGTATAAAATTTTCGGCCCTAACTCCCGGTGTGCTATCTTCAATAACATTTACTTGGCCTAAGTTAATACTGTCGGTTGTTTTAGTTAGCTTTTTGCTGGTTAATTGTTTCGCAATTTCTTGTTCTGTGTGGGCTTTTTCGTTTATAGCCGAACCAGCCATATCATCTAATATCTCTTTATCGCTTGCGCCTGATCTCTTTTTTATACTCTTGATTTCAATAGGTTTGTTGCCCGTACCAAGTCCATCAATTCTAGACGATGAATTATAATCTTTTTTAAATCCTAAAAATTCATTTTGCTCTACAACTTTTTCAAAAGCTAGACCTCTGTCTGCATATCTTTTATCTTGACTAGCCGCCATATACTCGTCATATGCAGATCCTTTTCCTCTTTTATTTTCTGGCGTGTTATTTACATCGTAAGGGGTTCTTTCTATTTCAGCAGAAATTGTATCCGTTACATTAAATACCACCTGTTGCTTTTTAGAAGCCTGTTTAAAATTTATACCTTCGGGCTTATCAAAAGTTTTCGCCGTTTCCCTATCTACATACGGAGCAGAAGACTCAATCTCTACTACACCACCGCTAGCATATTTATTAGCTCTAGCTAAATTATCAGCACCCAACTTCTTAACAGAACTTTTCCTAATAACAAACTCGCCCGGAGTCAACATGGCTGGAACTGTATCACCATTACCTTGGCCCGGAACTAATCCACCACTAGCAAATGCGTGAATCTTTCCACCCTGAGCTTTTTTATTGCGCCCACCAGTGGCAGATAAGAAGCTTGACCCAAGAGCTTGCCCAACTTTAATTGCGGCAAATCCAGCAATCAAAGGTATGAGTGGTTTAATGGTATCTGCAACACGAATAAAAGAATCAGCTAATGATAATAATGACTTTACAGTATTTTGAAAGCTAGAACTATCTACAAGTTCTCTTACGAAAGCTTGGAAGTTTTCTTTAGTTTTAGCTATTTGTACTGAAAGAGCTTGCTGTGCAGTTGCAGCATCTTTGGCAAGAGATCCGCTTGAATTTTGAGCCACGTTAAGGGCTTTTTGAGCAACTGCAAACTGTTGAATAAGAGGAATAACTTTAGAAACTTGACGGAAACCGCCCAACTCTTCAACAATTAAATTAAATCTAAAATCTCTAGGGTCAATTGTACTCAAGGCAGTGCTAAGTCTTTTCGTTGCTTCCATTGGTCCAACAAACTTACCTTCAACATCCTGCAATTCAATACCAAGATTTCGCAATGCGTTAATGGTATCAACACGCTGAACGCGAGTAAAAATTGTACGAAAGCCTGTGGCGATACTTTCGGCTGATTCACGGGTTGTACTTCTTACAGATGTGAATAATGCTAGGAGTTCATTTAAACTACCACCAGCACTTTCAAAGGCAGAACCTGTTGTTCTAACGGCTGTAATTAAATCTGACGATTCAACAGCAAAGTCTTTAGACACTTGATTAATAGCAGATAAAGATCTCTCAAGGAATTCAACTTCACTACCAGTTCTTTGGGCAGCTCGTCCGAACTGATTTAAGAGAGCAATTGCGCCTTCGGTTGTATCTGCTATAGAATCAAACGTAGCGGCGACCTCGGTCTGGGCTAATACTCTTAAAGCTCCTGTAACTTTATCAGCGGCAAAGCCAGCTTGGGTTAAACTTCTAGCAGCTAAAATAAGTTCTTTAGATGAAACACCTAGCGATGAAGCTACAAAACTGACTTCATTTTGTAAGCTTTTAAGTTGTCCAACCGTTTTACCTGTGGCCTGTGCGATTTTAACAATTTCTCTTTCGAATTCAATAGCGTCACTTACGGCATTTTTAATTGCTCTAGTGAAACCAATAAGAGTGCCAGTGGCCAGTGTAATAGCAGAAAACTTTTTAGCGGCAAAAGCAATGCTGCCACCAAGAGAAGATACTGATCTCTCAGCTTCCCCTGTTGTTTTGGATAAACCCCTCATCTGAGATTCAGCTTTTGCTAAATCTTTAATTTTGATATTGAGGTCAGCGCCTTGAAACTGCTTCTTTAGGTTGTCTACAACTTGACCAATGTTTTTAGTTTGTAAATTTAATTCAGCAGTTATCGTGAACTTTTGAGCCATTATGTTTTCCTCTAATAAAAAGGTGCGTGCTAGATAGCATCTGTTTTTTGTAGGACACTTTCCAGCACGCAGCTAATTTCCATCCTAATTAATTATACACAATTAATCTGTAGAATCTGCTTTCTTTTTCTTGCTTTTTTTGGTTTCTTCTGGAGCTTCAGATTGCTCTTCAACAATCTCAGCTTCCAAACCAACCGGATTACCATCGTCATCAAGAAATGGAGCTTCGACAATATCTTCATCTCTGACAATCTTTTCACCACTGCGATTCACAAAGTATTGTATGCCACTCTCATCATAAGCAACAAAATACCCTTGGTCATCAATTAATCTTTCAACACCTTCTTCATCAATAGAAACAAGGTGTCCTTCTTTATTGACTAGTCTACCTTCACTATCAGTAAATTTAAATTTATTTAAAAATGTATTTTCAGGTAAACTCTTCTCATAATTAGGATCTAGATTATATAAGAAATTAGCTAGTTCTCCAGCAGCTTTGACAGCCCAAGATTCAGAACCTCTCTCATTATAGTCATCTAAATTAGCGAATACTGGCTTTTTAGTAGACGGGTCTAGCACACAAACTGAAACTAGATAATCAAATCTAGCATTGTCTGCACTGCCCTCTGCCGTATGATTATCATAACTGGTTCTTTCAGAGATAAGCTCTCTAAAATCTGCCCGTAGTCGCTTCAAGTCAAGAGCAATTGATTTGGCTTTTTTTAATGGAATCCCACCCTTTTTTAATACCAACTCTTTGTCGTTAATCTTGCGAATAAATTCTTCATATTGCTTTTGTTTTGCATCGCTCCAGACGCCTTGCTCAGTGAGGTAATCGTTTAATTTTTGACGAAGAATAGCTTTTTCTTCAAGAGATTTCCTCCACGCTTTATTATAAGCAATCTGAGAATCATTTAGATCTTTGCGATTAGGCTTCTTGACAAGAACAGTTACATCACCTTCTACAACGGTACGAATATCTGACATCTTAATCTCCTTTGTCCACGAACGGTAAGTTAATATTGTATTTTTTCCAAGTCACTTCATAATTTAAAAATTCGTTTTCCAAATTCCTTATCTGTGTGTTACCACGATCTAGTATTTCGGACCTTAAATCCTCAAAGAAATCTTTTAATTGGTTTTGCTCTGGAGTTGGATTTTCTACATCCCAAAGAAACCCAAAATATTTTTCTACAGTAGATAGAGATCCAATCATAGTAGTCTGCACTTTTTTCTTTGCAGCCGACAGTAGTCTGTCCTTAGACAGTTCCTTTTGTCTCTCTTCTCTTTTTTGCTTAAATTCAAATGATTTTTTTAAATAATTTGAAAAGTCGTCCATATCATTTCCCCTTTAGGTGATTTGCAAGCGCTTGATTTTGCTGCATTTGTAAGTCCCGTCTCACGTCTGAAAACTCAGTATCATTTTTAATGATTCCCTTCTGATTAATTTCCTCTAACCTAGATTTACGGATCATGTCTGATTGATATGTATTCATAGAATGGATTGCATCCACGTCTTCCGGGGAAGACGCTACTAAAAATACTTCTCCAGCATTAGCTATTTTAGAATTAGTTAACATAGAATTAACTCTTTGTTCTTTTTTCAATTTATCATTTTTGCGTCTTTGATCTATAAACCAACCATCTAAACAGTCGTCATCCTCAATGACAGCATCATCTGGAGCTTCTGAATTTTCATATACATTATCATACATAGAAGANTATGAACATAAAAATATTTGATCCTTAGTTAACATATTAGTTGGTACGCCGAACAGATCTCCGGTTTTTTTACCAAGTCCCCATACTGGTCTCCAATTTTCCGATCTTGCGACCGATCTAAAATCCGAAGAAGATATGCTAGAATTTTCATAATATGTCATCATAGTTGAAACACCAAAATCCTGCCAGTCATAACGAGTTCCATCTTTATAGAATGTGCTATGTTCTATAATCCAATTCCATCTTGAATATGAGGCAACACCTTCACATGTCAAGTGATCGAATTGGTTCTTCTTAGATAAAATTTTTAACATCTTAGTGTCGTTTTGTTTAAGAAGATATTTTATTCCTGTAAGCTCTCTTTTTTTATAGAAATTTTTATAAGCCTGAAGTTTTAATTCTTCATTTTCTTTTTTTATCTTTTCTATATCCATTTGATCGAATGGACTCCACATATCATTAATGGCCATGTACTCTTCTATCTCTTGCTTGAGATAAACGCCACTGCCATATGCTTTGTCATAAGCATCTTCATAGATTTCAATGGATTCATACATTAAATCTTGATTTGGTTCAACGATATATAATGAAAGGTCGTTCCGCCTATACGAGAGACGACCCTTCAATATTCTTAATAAAATAAATTCCATCCTAAAATCCTAACTAACTTTTATTAACGCCAGTATTGACCAGACGCACCACTGCTGATACCAGCATGTGCGCAGTAACTGTCGCTTACCAAGAATTTATTAAATGTCTGATAAGAATAAGTTACAGATGCGTTACCACCGCCAGTATCGCCACCAGTATAATTAACACTTGTTAATTTATTTTTGCTGCCCAAGTCAATAGTTAAAACACCACCACTACCAGTAGGATTAGTATTATAAACAACTTTGATATTGTTAACATCTGGTAGATTTGCTGCATTGCCGCTAGCAGATACTCTATCGCCACTAATAGAAACAACTTCAAAATCACATGTGACAGCAATTGGATATGTAGCAAATTTATAATATGGACGATATGCTCCAAGTTCAAAAATATTATCACGGCCAAAATCAGCTGAAATACTAATATTTTGAATATTTCCAACCCCACCGCGAATAGCGTTAGTTACTTCCGTAGGAATGTTGCTTGACGCTGCGACGAAGTGTTGTCTTCTACCAATATTTACGTTTGGAGAGTGAGGAGTTTGTAAAATAGTAGCAAAGCCTGTATTTAAACTATCTCCATATCCACTACCAGCTAAGAAAGTTTTATCATTCCCAACAAGAGTAATGCTTTCTGTGGAGTTACCATCAACAGGGAATGTATATGCTATATTACTAACTCTCATACCAGAATTATAAACAAGTGCTTCTGGAGCGGTTCCACTCACAGCACTGGAAGTGTCTGGGAAGATAGCCAACCAAACATCACAAGCCTTATCAGCAGCTGCAACGATATTGCCAGTGCCTTCAAGACCAACAGCTTGTAAGTAAAGCAAGTGACGACCGTCAATTACCTTCTCAATTGTAACTTCGATTTCAGGCACATTTTCAATGTTCTGATAAATTTCAAGCTGACCAAGTTCAAAAGCTTGTTCCAAATTGAAATTTGTTGTAATACCAACACTCTGAACACCCTTCATCCAGCGAAAACCACTGCCTTCAGTAGCAATACTGCCAGAAGTTGTAGGTGATACACCAATACCCACCGCTTGAACTGCATAAAAAATACGATTATTTGGCATTATTTTTCTCCATACATAGATCTATGTTTGTAACGAACTATTAAATTATACACAAAATTACGGTAGACTAGACATTTCCACTTTAGTTGAAAATCTCACTGTTCCTACATATAATGAGTAGGAAAGCATTGTTGGGTCATTTATCGTTGTGTCATATATACGACAATTAGCAAAAAAATAATTATCTAACAAAGATGGATAACTATTTGATTTGTCTATTAAATCACCCTTATAATTTATGGGAGCATCTCCGCTTCTATATACACCATTTGGATCAAAAAGTTTAATATCTCTATCATTTTGATAAGCTATTGTATCTAATATATTTGTACAAGTAGATAATTTATCTGCTAATACGTAAGCAACTATATCTGTATTTACTAATTGACCACCCCCTAATTGAAATGGTTCAAGTGTTGTTCTTTTTGGCGTTTCTATGAATAGTGCGGGAATTTGCACTCTGGTTTGACCAAGCTGCACCCAATCTCCAGAGGCAGTGAAAAAGTTTTGATCTACTCTTCCGGCTTGTTGTAATTGTCTAAAAAATGGAACCCCCTCTGCTTTTTGAACAGAGAGCCATTTATAACTATAGTTAAGTGAAACTACGGAGGTAGCTGGTATTGGGGAATTAAATATAACTCTACCATTGGGGTAATCTATTCTATATCCTGAACCAACATAATAGCCAGACGTTGGATTATATGCAAAAGGAAGAAAAGTATTATTTCTATATATACCAGATATAGATGTTGGTTGAGTAGTTCTATTAACTCCTGTTTCCCAAACCCAGTTTTGTCTATACGCTTGCCAAGATTGATAGGGTGCATAATTTGGATCGTCAACAGCTTTTAATAAATGCTTTGATCCCCCATACATACCAGAGGCCGGGGAATTTATATTAACATATCCACCTTTATCAAGAAAACCCCAGTCATAAAATTGGACAAAATTATCTGATAAGATATTTGATAGTGTTGAGTCTTGACTATTGCTAATTCCAACAAGTCCCGGATTATAACTCATAAGCTATTCCTTATAATATTTGTAATCTTATCTTCGTATCCAGCCAATGCTCTTGTGATAAAATTATTTTCAGGAGTGCCAGAAAAATTAGAGTCTACTTTAAAAAATCCTTGAGGTATCATCTGTGCGCCCCCAGACCTTCCGTATGGACCATACTGAACCTGATATTCAGTAATGATGACCGCATCTCCAGAAGTAAGCAACCATTGTAGCCAAGGCAAGGACGCTCCTTTTTCGGTTACTACACTTGCAGCCGTTAAACCGAATAAATTATTAAAATCTAATGGTTGTATATAAATACTAAAAGCGTTTGTAGCTCCACTTAATGTTAATTTAAATTGTTTAAAATTTACATATGTAGAATTTATAATAGCTGCAACTATTTCTAAGGAAGGGTCGCTATCCAAACCAAAATCAAATTTTAATTGACCAGATTTAAGAGAAGCTATCTCTGGGCANTCTAATAAAGCTTGATAAACTAATTGNTTAACTTGNCTTTCAATTTGGGGTTTTTTACGAAAAAGAACAAGCTTTAACTCTTCTCCTAAAGATTTTAAGATATTGCCAGATATTTTTGAACTAGACTCAAGTATTTTTATTTTGCCTTTAATCATATTTAGCAATCCAAAAAGTGGTTACATATTTTATAGAATTCTGAGTGAACCCTTGTGGATAATAAGAGCCAGCAAGAATTAAACTTTGGGATTGATAGCTCTCTATATCTGTATAATATTTAGGAGTGATATATTTACATTTTTGTATTTTTGG
>B570J14230_10000820_pt1 | contig 12608 bp, 6 predicted proteins | sample LakMenepilimnion_3_FD_14230 | JGI IMG/M metagenome (IMG submission 14230) | reverse complement strand
AGTGTTACACCAAGAGGTAGACAAAGTTACAGTACTTATAATTGTTTAGATACTGCTCTTAATACTGAAAAGTATACTACAAGAGCTATGGCTTGTAGAACAGTATTATTAAAAAATGTTGAAGTTAAACCAATTGAGAAAAATGCTGAACCAAGTTCAACAGCCGTTGAAAATAGTGCGGCAAATAACGAGGCGGGAAAACCAAATACAGGACAAAAGCCAGGACAGACTAATACTGTTGTAAACCAACAACCACAAAAAGACTTATATAAAGGAGCTTCTAAAAAATTATTAAGATACTTGTTAAATGAGTGTGACTATTTTGAAGTGTTAAAGGCGGAAAATCCATTTATTTACGATTCAATTAAAGAAAAAATTAAATATTTCCAACCAGCTTTTCACTCAACAACACCTGAAGGTCTTAATTCTCGTTTAACATTTTTACAACAATGTATGAGACCTGGTGAAACTATACCAACAATTGGTATTAACGGTGAAAAATTGTATAATGATGCATTAAACACATCATTTGGTGCACCACCAATTATGGTTTTACGTATTGGTGATTTTTACAATACTAAAGTTGTTCCGACATCATTGAGTTTTACATATGATAAAACATTTGATATGAACCCTGAAGGAATTGGATTTCAACCAATGATTGTTGATGTTAATTTAAGTTTTAATTTTGTTGGTGGTTCAGGATTGGCAAATCCAATAGATACCTTACAAAACGCGTTATCATTTAATTATTATGCCAACACTGAAATGTATGATGAAAGAGCAGAAGCTACTGAAGATACATCTAAGTTAGACAAAGAAATAGTCCAAGCATTAATAAATAACCCACCTGTTGTTGGTGTTGCAAATGTTCAAAATGACAAAACAAATGATGGTGGAAATACCATAGGTGTTTCATCAATTACAGGATTAACTGAAACTGGTCAATCAGGAACAATTGAATATGCAACATTTACCAACAGATTTGTTGATAAAACTAAAGCATATTACAATGGTGTTATGAATACTATGGATAATATGTTGTTAAATTACAATTATGGCGTCCTTTCAATTTTAAATTATGGTGGTGATAATCAAGGTTATAATACTGGTTCTTTTGAATCTTCAGTACCTACAACAACATTAATTTATGGTAAACCAGTCAACACTCAAAAATATGTTGATGAATCTTTTAAAGAATTATTAAAAGACATTGATGATGATAGATTACCAATATTTACATCTGGTGATTTCACACTATCTATTATTACGCCAGCACAAAAAAGATTATTCAAGAAAAACTATTCAAATTATGTTAAAACATATAGAAGTAGTTTTTTAAATACTGTAACTTTTGATGTAAACACGTTAACACAATTACAACAAGATTACGTCTATAATATTGATAGAATGAATTTTGTTGCTAGTGGAACAACTATTGGTCATGATGGAAAGTTAAATGACAAAGGAATAGCAATCATTTATACAACTACTGGTCAAACAGAAACCGTTAGTGGTAGTCCTATAGACACTTTAACATCTCTTAGAAATGATTATACTTCTATAGCAACAAATAATAATCAGTTCTTGACCGACTTAACTGCGGCACAACTTTATGTGACTAATTCATACAAACCTGAAACACCTGGTGTATTTACTCCACCAACAGGGTATGATTTCTTATCAACCCCTGAAAAAACACGAGAATACCTATTAATGTCAAGAGCGTTAACAATTGAATCATCAAGAGATACTTTCTTAAATGCGTTACAAGAAGGTTTAGATGTTTACACTAAACAAGCGGTTGAATCATATTACCTTACAGCAACCAATTCTTTATTTATTGAATGGAATAAGTTAAATAAAATAGGTCTTGATTTAATGGTAACATTTAAAAGTAACACTACAGGTAAAAATTATGTTGATTATACACCACCATTTGGTACAACACAAAAAAGAATTGTTGATTTTACTGAGGACCCAACAGCTTCAGAGCCCCTTAAAAAACAATTACAAGATATTTACGCTAATAAGAACAATAGTTCTAGAATAAACCCATATAACTTTAAGAGAAAATTTAACTAATGGATGCTTACTATAACCGATATCAACAATTTTTGATAAATGGTGAACAAACTGTGGTTCCTTTTATACCACTACAGTCAAAATCATCAGACCAAAGATATATCTATAGAACGGGTTTTAGTAGATTAGATAAAGTATCTCAACAATATTATGGAACACCATTTTTTGGTTGGTTAATATTACAAGGTAATCCTGAATATGGTGGTTTAGAATGGAATATACCAAACAATGCAATATTGACAATTCCTTATCCACTAATATCTTCATTACAAGACTATAAAAATGGTTTAGATAACTATTTCTTCTACTATGGCAGATAATTTTGGAACTACGGACAATATCTATATTGAATCCGATTATGATAATATCTTTTTAATTGACCCAAATAAGGTTGAAAATGATTCTGGTCAACCTATAGATAGACCTGTTCACCATGAAAATCTTGTCATGTATGCTAACTTGGAAGCAAAAATGTTACCAAGAACAAAGTTGGCTGTAGGTTCGGCTCTTACAGATGCAATTCAAACAACACCAATAGCTTCTATTAATTTTTTAAGACCTGGTGGTAAAACAACACTTAATAACAATTATTTAAATGAAATAACAGGTTTAAATACTGTTGATGGTAAGGGTACAAATCAACCAAGTAAAACNAGTGTACAACAACAAAATAANGACGATTCNTTTTATATTAAACAAAACACAATNAATAGTGAAGACACTGGTTTATTAGGTATTGAATCAATACGTGTTAAAAACACAAGAAGTTTNACACCAACNGTTGAAATGGTTTTAATTGATGTTCAAGGAAGAGCTTTATTTGAAAAAGGTGAAAANTCAGAATATGCNTGTTTNTTTAACTTACCATACCCAACTTTTTACTTAACATTAAAAGGTTTTTATGGTAAGGCAATAAAGTATCAACTTATATTAACTAACTTTTCTGCGGCTTTTGAAGGAAATACAGGGAACTATAGAATTAATTTAACGTTTTATTCTTACAAATATACTATTTTAGCGGAAACACAAGTGGGTGCATTATTTGCGGTTCCATTCATGTATACTACCGACTATAGAATAAATAGTACTGCACCTAACCCACCAGGAGTAAACGCTGCTCAAGCATCTAATGGAAATCCTGACGTAACAACAAAGTCTGTTAGAGTAACACGAGGTGGACAAACAATAAGGGATGTGTATAAAAGATATAAAGCATTAGGTTTAATATCACCAAATTTACCGGAACTTTCATTCCCCCAATTAAGGGCAAGATTAGATTCTTTAGAACCAAATTTACAAAAAAGTTTCGGTCAAGCAGATTTTACACCATTATCAGATTGTGATACGTATTTTAAACTATTAACAAATCTTAGGGATACTATATTATCAAATGATGATACAAGTTGGTTTAGGAGATATGTTGACCAAGAAAAATTTTTTGTACTAAATCCAAATGTTGTTGGTGGTAAAACAAATGTTCTTACATACATTTATAATACCAATACAAGAGCTAACACTCAATTGCAAATTGACGCTTATTCACAATTAAAACAATTGGTGGACACTTTTAAAGCTGACTTGGCAAAAAATAAAACATTAGGTCCTGACACAGGAACATTTACAATTGATGGCAAAAAACAAACATCACAAGTAACAAAAATTAATAATTTAAAAATAGATTCTAATACTACAGATACAAACATACCATTAACTTCAGATTCTGTTAGAAAAAGATTAAATTCTAGTGATATTAATTGGGCCGAAACATTTAAGATTAGAAAAAAAAGAGAAGCTCAAAATACAAAAGAAATTGATGATTTAGAAATAGAAGAAAGTATTTTTTTTCAAACAGTTGAAAAAAAAACAACTCCAATAATTTTACCAACATATAATTTTGTATTTGAAGGACCGGGTAATTTTTCGGATATTATTGATAAAACCTTTGAAGATTTGTCAGGACAAAAAGAAAAAATTGTTCTTGCATTAAATGAATTTTTATCTAAAAAAATTGAGGGTGATGATGGGTTAGGATTTAAACCAACAATGAGAAATATTATGGCAATGATATTTGCATCTGTTGAGGCGTTTTATAGACTAATGGATGATGTACATAGCCAGGCTTGGAATCAAAGATTAAATCCAATTAGAAAAAATGCCGTTTATGATAATACCAAATCATCGGTTAGTACTGATAGTAAAGATTTGGTACAACAAACTGCTCAAAATGCTTTAAAAGATATTCCCGTTTATCCGTGGCCACAATATTTTGTAGAAACAAATGATTCTGAAGGAGAACGATTTGAATTACGATATCCTGGTGACCCATCAGAAATATCGAAAACAAGGGCGAATAATGCTGAAGTTTGGCCTGAAGTTGAATTTGTTGAAGAATATATAAGAGGTTTGGCACAAAGGGCTAGTATTGATTTGGGTCCAAATGGTAGTAATAACGAAGGGAATGTTATTAGTAGAATCACAGTAAATGCCGTTGAATTCCCAACAACAAATATACCATACAGTGATTATGATGTTGTCAAATTTATTTATGAAATTTATGAAAGAGTTTTATTGGCGACATATTATGATAGGTTATCAACAACAGGTGCAAGACAACTATCTGTTTATAACACTTTATCAGACTTGGAAGTGTCAAATATTAGAACTGCCTTGGAGTCAACAAGTCCAAGCCTTACAAAAATATTAAAAAATTCTTTAGTGACACCCCAAGAGTTTCCTATTGAACTTAGAAGAATTTCAAACAATGGTACTGGTACAAGTTGGCAACAATTTATAAGGGGGGAGTTTACTTCAGAATATTTAAGGACAATAACCAATAATGATTTTGCTATTTTAAATAGTTCGTTTATTAAATCAAGACCAACGACAAATAAGAATATCCAATCATTAAGTAATTTATCTAACTATATTAAATCGTCAACCTCCACACAAACAAACATAATGGATGTGTATCCGTTTGTTAGTGTTGATTGGCAAAATAAAAACTTGGCAAATGTTAAAGAATCAAAAGGAAATGTTTTTGATACAACAAAAAGTTTGTTTTTAAATGACACTCAAAGATACATTACGAACTATCAAAATCCTGATTCTCTTAATGAAAATAGACCATTTGTTAATAATTGTATCATTCAACCACTGACAACACCACAACCAACATTGACCATTGGTGGGTCGGGAAATCTTACAGGTGCGGCACCAGTAGGAGCCTTGGCGGCATTTAATCAATTTTACAGTGAAAGACGATTAGGTAATAATCTTTTAGTTACTGAAGGTCCAATAAATTACCAAAACAAAACAGGAAATGTTGATGTATTACAAACAACATCAATGTTAAACACACCTTTCTTTATCAATGCATTACAGGATGGTGTTGAAAAAGACAGAGCAAATACAAATACAACACCTTACGTTTTACCAGCCTATTTGTTTTTAAATTCTTTACCATTGGCAACTTTGAGTGAAAAATATAAAAATATTACAACAACTAATGTTACAGATTTAGATTATATCTTTACGACATTAACAAAATATGGTGGTGTTCACAAATTACCATATGCTTGGATTATAAAATATGGTTCTATATGGCATCGTTATAAAAAATATATTGAAACTAATGTTGATATATTAGATACGGTTTGGAAAGATGTTAATGTTGCAAATCTTTATGACCCAGTTTCTTCATCACTACAAAAACAATATACGTTTACATCTTTGACTGAAAATTACAATATTGTTTGTCAGGATACTATCTCACCACCACCTTTAACATTAAGACAAGTACAAATGAATCTTGGGTTTTATCCTAAAATCATTAACGATACTTATTTCTTAGTTACAGGTCAGGATTTATTAACAGGGTATACTAATACAGATATACAAACAGCTATTAATCAAGGATTAGTTGTTGGAAATATACCACTAACACAAATTGCTACACAAGATGGTTATAGTTCAACACCAAATCAAACATTAAAGTTTAATAATTTTTTCACATCTTTTGAAACTCAAAACTCACCAAAATTTAAATCAAACCAACAATATAAAACTTTGTTGATGCCAAGTTTTGGAACGATATATAATCAAGTTGTTGCAGAATGTTTTCAAGATACAATAACAGGTTTAACACAAACACAAGAAGTGCAAAATAATAAAGCAGTCTTTAATGGTTCTGTTAGACCATTTTGGGCGGCACCAAATTTTGGATACTTTGAGTTATCAAGTATTAAAAAACCTGGTTATAATGAATATATGAAGGAGATTAATCCTGAAACATCAATTCAAGATGTTGTCAAATTTGGACAAACATATTCAAAAATTGATGATGTTTTTGGTACATTCAAAACTGAGATTTTAGATTCTTTTGAGTTGGAGTTTTTAAATTTTTCAAAATCATTTACAGATTTAACGTCTGAAGATTTGTTAGATTCAAATTATGCAAATAGAAACTTCCAAGGATTAATGTCACAAATGTTATTGGTTCCAACAATTACATTAACAAGTAGCTTAGACCAATATGTAACAGATTGTGGAAATGCTCAATTAAGTCAGGTTAATACTGTGGTACAATCTTTTGTAAATTATGATGTTGTTTTTAAATATGGAAACCCAAGTAATTTTAACAGACGTGTTTTTGGCACTTTTACAACTTTAAATACAACAAATTTTAACAAAGTTGTTGACCCATATCCATACAAAGCTTATGTACAAAATACAGTACCAGTTACTAACGGTCCTGTAACACAGATAACGTTAGCACAATCTAAATTAGCGTATCCTGAAGCTTGGAAAGCAATGGAAACATACGTTGGATTTGCAACAACAACAGGATTAACATATTCAAATTCAGGTAGTTATTATACAGACTTTTTCCCAACATTAAATGTTGAATTTACTGAAAGTAATGTTAAAAACTTTTCATCCCTTATAAAAATATTTGGAACTCAAAAATCGTTAAATAATGGTGTATATACTAATACTGATTTTATAACAGGAATTAACAATTTTTACATAAATAATAATGAATATTTAAATTATGTTTTAAGTCAGTTAATTCCTACGTTACAAAAAGAATTACCCAATGTAACACAAACAACTGAAAAACCAATTTTATCAGCTGTTGATGGTTTACAACCAAAAATTGAACTTTATGAAGCTTTCAAATCATTTAATGATAAATGGATTGCTGGTAGTGAATTTAAAGATAGAACTTTATATCAAGACGTAATGTTTTTAGATAGAGCTAATAGAGATATTGGTGATAAGGTATTAGTTGATGTTTATAAATTAAAAGATTTCTTTTCAGGTACAACATCACTTAATACAAGAATTATTGATTTTGTTAGTAGAATTATTGCAGACAACCAATTTCAAATGATGCCACTACCGGCATATATGAATTTTTGGGGAGTTGGTGAAGTTACACAAGGAGCACCACCAAGAACTGAAACTTCTAATAACTTGGCAAATTCACTCTTTGGTACGTTTTTAGATGTTGATTATAGAGAATCACAACCAAAGTTTGTTTGTTATTACGCAGGAAAACCAAGTGAACATTTGGATATGAGGGAAAATGCTGATTATAGATGGAGAACTGATGCTTTTGATTTATCAAGGTCATCTGACATGCCATTACTTTCAGAAGTAAAAAATACAAAAACAGATTGGGCACAATCAAATAAAGTTGTTGGATTTAATGTAGACTTTGGAATTAGAAACCAAAGTGTTTTTTATAGTATTCAACTTGACCAAAACAATGCCGCTGCGACAACAGAAGCTAATAGAGTTATTACTGATATGAGTAACTCAGCAGGTGGTAGAAGAACAAATACACAAAACGTTAGTTTATATAATTTGTATAAAAATAGAAGTTATGAATGTAGGGTAGAGTCAATGGGTAATGCGATGATTCAACCAACAATGTATTTTAACTTAAGAAACGTACCAATGTTTAGAGGTCCGTATATGATTCAATCAGTTGAACATACAATTAGTGCCGGTGAATTTAAAACATTCTTTAGTGGTGTTAGGATGCCAATATATTCATTACCATTAATTACAAAACAATTAGTTTCAATCAACGCTAATTTATTAGGACAATTAGTTCAGATATTAAAAAGACAAAAAGAAACTGAAATTGCCGCGACACAACCAACAATAAATGTTATTACTATTGGTAACAGTGTTCAAGATAATATTAAGTATTCATCTGGTAGTATATCACAATGTCAAGCAGATATGTTAACAACAAATCCAAGATATCAAAAGTATCTTGGTATTGAAAATACCCAACAATCAATATCATTTGCCGATTTGGCAAAAATAATAAGAGATAATATTACATCTGGTCCTGCAAGAGCTATGGTGTTATTTACGGCATATGTTAATGGTCATGATGATAATTCTGTATTTACATTTAACTTTGATTTAGGTAATACACCATTAGGTGGAGCAACCTTCCCAAAACAAATAAACTATGGTGGGAGAGAAAAATATTTTCAAAAACAATTTGGTTGTAAAGTTAATCAAAATGAATTTGCTCAACCAAGTGCAGTATTTACAACTGGTACATCTGGTGAGTCATTTACAAATTCTGTTAAATTTATAAATGATTATTATCTTAATGAACAAGTATTATCAAAAAGTTTATTGTTTGCACCATTGTTAATAGTAAATGACCAAAATCAACAAGTTCTATCTCCACCAAAATGGGTAACAAAAAAAGATTATATTGATAATATGTATCAAATTTGGATTAGATATTGGCCACAAAACAGATTTCAAACAAACGAAGATTATGAAAAATGGGAAAAGGCCAATGCAAATATGGGAAAAACGTTTATAACTGCGGCTGAAAATGTGGCTGAATTATTATCCAAATACAAACTTGTTAACTTTTAATGATATTTATTGAGAAACTATAGTTATGAATATTAAACAACATTTAGACAATTATCTTGGTAAGAACACAAGATATACAGAAAAAAATGCCGGAAATGGATTTACTGAAGTATGTGATTTAGACACTGGTAATTGTTATACAGTTAGAGACAGAGACGGTCTTATTGAAAGAGTTGATAACACAATGAGAACAAATAAAAGAGTTCAAGTAGAAACACCACAAGGTGTTAAACAATTATTAAACGGTTAAAAAATGGCTATTGATAAAAAAATTATAGAGGAAATTAAAAGACACAATTCTATTAACAAGTACATTGTAGAACAAGATGCTTTGGGTGATTTACCAACACCACCCGCAGACCCAGCAGCACCTGCAGACCCAGCAGCACCTGCAGACCCAGCAGCACCTGCAGACCCAACATTAACAACACCACCGGCAGCACCTGAAGTTATTGATACGGAAACAGATACTGAGGTTGAGAAAATTGATGGTGATGGAAATAGTGAGGACAATGAAAGTGGTTCTGAAGAATTGGATATTACTGATTTAGTAAATTCACAAAAAAATATTGAAAACAAACAACAAGAATATTTTGACATGATGTTTAAACAAATTGAGGACATGCAGAGTAAATTAAATTCTATGGACCAAGTATTTGAAAAATTAAACTCAATGGAAGAAAAAATTGAACAATCTAGACCAAAAACACCGCAAGAAAAATTAGAATTAAGAAGTTTGGATAGCGGTCCATTCCATCAAAAATTATCTGATTTTTTTCAAGACAAACAAGAAGATTTGGAAAAGTCAGGAAAAAATGAATATGTGTTAACTTCAGATGAAGTTGAAAATATAGTACCTTCAGATATCAAAAAATCTTTTGATAATTATGGTGATGAACCAACGGGTACTTCCTTTAAAATGAATTGATTTTTTACAATTTTTTACTATATTAGAAGGGTCACGTTGTGGCCCTTTTTTATTTGGCGAAATAATTTGACGAACAAAAAAATAACAACTATAATTTATAAACTAACAATCTAATTAAACAAAAAACATGATGAGTTCACTTGACGCAGTACTTTCACAGTACGAAAAAAACACACAGTCTTTCGGAGACTCTAACNGAATGTCNCAAGAGGAAAGAATGAAAAAGTATTTTGCTTGTATTCTTCCACAAGGACAATCTCAAGGACAACGTAGAGTACGTATCCTTCCTACACCCGATGGTTCTTCTCCTTTCAAAGAGGTTTGGTACCACGAATTACAAGTGGGTGGTAAATGGCAAAAATTCTATGACCCAGGTAAAAATGACAATGAACGTTCACCTTTGAATGAGGTTTACGATGAGTTGATGGCTACAGGTAAAGAGTCAGACAAAGAATTGGCTAAACAATACAAATCTCGTAAATTTTACATCGTAAAGGTTGTTGACCGTGATGCTGAAGAAGAGGGTGTAAAGTTTTGGCGTTTCAAACACAATTACAAGAATGACGGTATTCTTGATAAAATCATCCCAATTTGGAGACAGAAAGGTGATGTAACTGATTCACAAAAAGGTAGAGACCTTATTGTACAGTTGGTTAAATCTAAAACTCCTGGTGGAAAAGATTACACAACAATCCAAACTATTATGCATGATGACCCAGCACCTCTTCACGAGAACGCTAAGGTTATGGAAGAGTGGTTGAAAGATGAGTTGACATGGAATGATGTTTACTCTAAGAAACCTGTGGAATATTTGGAAGCAATCTCTCGTGGTGAAGAACCTCGTTGGGATAGTGAGACAGGTAAATACTTGTACAGTGATTCAGGTGATATGATGATGGGTGGTTCTAAAACAACATCTTCAGCTCCTGCAGACCCACAATTATTTGACGAACCTGCTGAGGACTTACCGTTCTAATAAAACAAAACATCATGTATGGTATCTTGTATGGTACCATACATGATTAATTTATAACATATATGGCAATCAAAAAAAACGATTTTAATTCAGTAAAGAAGAAATTCTCAACTTCAGCGAAGTATAAACCACAAAGATACTTTGACTTGGGTAAAGATTTCTTGGATGCTGTGGGACTACCAGGACCTGCTATAGGACACTTGAACATGTTCTTGGGTCACTCTGATACAGGTAAGACAACGGCTCTTGTAAAATCTGCCGTATCAGCTCAAAAACAAAATATTCTTCCTGTCTTCATTATTACGGAACAGAAGTGGAGTTTTGAACACGCAAGACTTATGGGTTTTGATTGTGAAGAAGTTGTTGACCCCGAAACAGGAGAGTTGGATTGGGATGGATTTTTTATTTTCAATAACAACTTTTCTTACATTGAACAAATCACAGATTATATTAATAGTTTGTTGGATGCTCAAGAAAAAGGTGAATTGGAATATGATTTATTGTTCCTTTGGGATTCAGTGGGTTCAGTTCCTTGTAAGATGACCTACGAAGGTAAAGGTGGTAAACAACACAATGCTGCGGTTCTTGCCGACAAGATTGGAATGGGTATCAACCAACGTATTTCAGGTTCTCGTAAATCTGATTCAAAATATGAAAACACATTGGTTATTGTTAACCAACCTTGGGTTGAACTTCCTGACAATCCATTTGGACAACCCAAGATTAAAGCAAAAGGTGGTGAAGCCATTTGGTTAAACTCATCTTTAGTATTCTTATTTGGTAATCAAAAAGGTGCAGGAACAAACAAAATTTCAGCAACCAAAGACAAACGAACTGTTAAATTTGCAATCCGTACAAAAGTTTCTGTTATGAAAAACCACATCAATGGTTTGGGTTATGAGGATGGAAAGATTATCGTAACACCACACGGATTCTTGGCAGGAAAAGACGCGGCTGAAGAAAAAGTATCTATTGAACAATACAAGAAAGAAAACGCTGAGTATTGGAAAGAGATTATTGGGGCTGATGGAGATTTCAGCTTGTTTGAGGAAAAAGAAAGTGAAACAGTATAAAAAATAAATTGTGAAGACACTCTTAGTAGATGGTGATAACCTATTTAAAATCGGATTTCACGGGGTCAGAGACCTCTTCGTGGAAGGAAACCATATCGGGGGTGTCTTTCATTTTATCAATACCCTCAGAAAACAAATTGATGAACACAACTACGACAAAATTATTGTCTTTTGGGACGGTGACGACAACTCTGCCGTTAGACGTAAATTATATCCTAACTACAAGTTAAACCGTAGACAGAGTATGAACGAGTTTAAACTTGAGTCATACCATATCCAAAAAGAAAGAGTAAAAGAATACCTTGAAGAATGTTTTGTTCGTCAGGTAAGAGCAACTGAATGTGAGGCGGATGATTTAATAGCCTACTATTGTCAGATTGCGAAAGAAGAATCAAAAACAATATTATCGGCAGATAAAGATTACTTCCAACTGATTGATAAACATACATCAATCTACTCACCAATTTCCAAAGTCACATTTAAAAATGGTGATAAAGTTAAATTTGGTGATACTGAATTTCCACACTATAACGTATTGACTCTTAAGATATTAACTGGTGATAAATCAGATAACATTAGTGGTATATTAAGGTTGGGTGAAAAGACCATTGTGAAATACTTTCCTGAGATA
>B570J14230_10000817_pt1 | contig 12655 bp, 10 predicted proteins | sample LakMenepilimnion_3_FD_14230 | JGI IMG/M metagenome (IMG submission 14230) | reverse complement strand
GCTCTTAGGATTTTTCTTATTGGAGAAAATCGCTTTATTGCGTCACAGTCACCATCATGAGGGTGATGGTCATAATCACCATCATGGCCATGATGCAGAGGAAGCGGGAAGTAGCGGTTGGATGATTTTGGTAGGGGATGGAATCCATAATTTTGTAGATGGTGTATTAATTGCTGCCGCCTTTATGGTGGACATTCAGGTCGGTATCTTTACCGCCGTTGCAATTATTGCGCACGAGATCCCGCAAGAGATTGGTGATTTCATTATTTTGTTAAATGCAGGGTTCTCAAGAATGCGTGCGCTTTTGTATAACGCAGTTAGTGGCTTAATGGCGGTACTCGGTGGTGTATTAACCTTTTATTTCTTAGAAAAAGCGAATCAAGCCATGCCATATTTACTAGTGCTTGCTTCGAGCAGTTTTATCTACATTGCCGTGAGTGATTTAATTCCGCAAATGCATCGCCGAGCCCATTGGCAAGAGTCATTACGCCAAATTGCCTTGATTGCAATTGGCGTCGGTATTGTGGTTCTTTTAACTGATCACCATCATTAAGTTTTAAAACTGATGCTCTAGGTTTCAATAGGGCGTTTAGGATCAGAGCACCACTCACTCCAACTACCGACATGGAGGCGCGATCCAGCTAAGCCTGCAGCCTCCATCGCTAAGAGGTTGTGACAAGCGCTAACTCCAGACCCACATGAATGAATAATCATGCCCGGTTTTTGTTGACCAATGAGCAAGACAAACTCTTTATAGAGCTGCTCCGGAGACTTGAACTTACCGGCCACTAAGTTTTCTTTAAAGCATCGATTGGTTGCCCCTGGTATGTGGCCACCCACGGGATCTAGAGTTTCGTTCTCACCCCGAAAGCGATCAGGTGCTCGCGCATCGATCACCATCTTGCGATCATTGGCCGCAACATTTTTTTCCATTTCATCAATGAGAACAACACCCTGATAGGGATAAACATCGGGCATTGCGCTCAATGGTTTTGGTTCCCTTCCTATAGAACCAATGCTGCCATTCCAAGCATCCAACCCACCATCTAAGACTTGCACGGACGCATGGCCAATGGAGCGTAACATCCACCATAGACGACTTGCGAAGGTCCCGCCATGACTATCATAGGCAACAACATGGGTGTGATTAGCGATCCCCAATCGTTGACGTGTCTTGGCCCAGTCTTCTGCAGTGGGTAGGGGGTGCCTACCATTACTTCCAGTTTTCTTGCCGGAGAGGTCTTGATCGACATTGACATAAATGGCGCCTGTAATATGGGCCGTCTTGTACATTTCGTAACCCGCTTTTGCATTGGTGAGATCAAAGCGACAGTCGCAAATCAGGATATCACTTCCCTCATTAATTAACTCTTCTAATTGATTGGCTGTGATGATAGGGTTCATACGACTCCTTGCTCGAACTAGAGTTGGAAATTGATTTCGCGACGATACCACTCATGAAAATGCTGCATGCCATCTTCCATTGGACTTTGATAGGGCCCCACTTCGTTATCACCACGAGCCATTAGAGCGGCGCGGCCTGCATCCATCCGTTCAGCAATCTCATCATCCTCGATGCAGGTTTCCATATAGGCGGCTCGTTCAGCCTCGACAAACTCACGTTCAAAAAGAACAATTTCTTCAGGATAGTAGAACTCGACGATGTTGCGAGTTTTGTTTGGTGCTATTGGATGCAAAGTGGAGATGCACAGAACACCAGGGTACCACTCCACCATGACATTGGGATAGTAGGTTAACCAGATTGCACCGTGCTTAGGCATTTGCCCTTTGTGGTGACGTAAGACCGCATCATGCCAGGCGCGATAGGTTGGTGTACCAGGTTTACTTAATTCTTTATGGATGCCAACCGTTTGCACGCTATGCCAAGAGCCAAACTCCCAATGGAGGTCTTCGCAGGAAACGAACTTACCCAAGCCTGGATGGAAGGGGACGACATGATAATCCTCAAGATAAACCTCAATAAAGGTTTTCCAGTTGTAGTTGCATTCATGCACTTCAACATGGTCTAACAGGTAACCAGAAAAATCAAGATCCTTCGCAACCCCCAGTTTTCCTAAATCCGCATGAACGTCACGAGGCCCCTCAAACAAGAGACCTTGCCAGTTTTGCAATGGCGACTTCCCTAAATGCAAGCACGGCTTATCACCAAAGTGCGGCGCCCCAAGCAACCGGCCTTCAAGATCATAGGTCCAACGGTGAAGGGGGCAAACAATATTGTCTAATTGACCGCTGCCATTGAGCATTAAGGCTTGACGATGGCGACAGACGTTAGAGAGAAGTTCAATACCATCATTTCCCTCGCGATTGCGCACCAAAATACGACCTTCGTTCTCGGCAGCTAAGGTACGGTAGGATCCCTTCTCGGGAACCATGAGCTCGTGACCCACATAGCCCGGGCCTTGCTTAAAGAGCAATCGCATTTCACGTTGAAATAAATCAACATCAAAATATGCCGAAACCGGCAGTTGTAAATTGGACGGCGCAAGAAACTGCGCGGTAGCCAGATTAGTCATTCTCCCCACCCCCGAAAAAGTCAGCCGAAGCTAAGCGGAACAACCAATCCAACCATCGACATGTCGATATTGGAAAGGAAGTAAGAATTATACCCACTAGGAAATTCTGGGGCTAGAAACCTTGCTGAGCAAGATGGGTGCAAGGTAAAGGACACCCCCTCATTGCCCTTATCAATTCAGTATTAATATGTCGCTATATGCCTAGCAAAAAAGTGAATTCAGCCGAAACCGACTCTACCGCTACTATTCCTGCGATTGATCCAGGTTTGCGCTATGAGGAAGCCTTAAAAGACCTCGAGAAATTAGTTAGCCAGATGGAGTCTGGCAAACTTTCTTTGGAGGAGACCTTGTCGGCTTATCAGCGGGGCACAGCTCTTTTAAAGCATTGCCAGGGGGTTCTGGCCCAAGTTGAGCAACAGATTAAGTTTATCGAGACCTAATTTATTAACACAATCTCGGATATGAGCCATTTTCAGATAGAGGCATGGCTTGCCTCACAATCCCAGCGTGCAGAGAACGCGCTCTTACATTATTTGGACTCTGAGAGCTCTACGCCTGAGCAATTGCACAAGGCGATGCGGTATGCAGTGCTAGGTGGTGGAAAGCGTATACGACCTTTGTTGGTCTATGCTGCCAGCGAACTTCGACCCAAGGAAATGCTTGATCAAGCATTGGTTGATACTGCAGCCGCCGCTATTGAAATGATTCATGCCTATTCCCTAGTACACGATGATTTACCCTGTATGGACGATGATGATCTTCGTCGTGGACGTCCAACCGTTCATAAGGCCTTTGATGAGGCAACGGCGCTATTGGTTGGTGATGCATTGCAAACTCGTGCTTTTGAGATTCTCTCAAATCACCATGAATCTGATAGCCCACAAATGATCGCGATGCGTTTGGCCATGATTGAGGCGCTTGCGCTTGCTTCGGGCTCTAAAGGGATGGCAGGGGGGCAAGCCATTGACTTACAACACGTTGGCAAAAAAATGGATCTTCCCGCATTGGAACAAATGCATGCGATGAAAACAGGTGCATTACTAATTTGTGCCGTTCAACTGGGGGGGATTGCAGCCCAGGTTTCTAAAGAGGATTTAAAAAGCCTGCATTCCTTCGCTAAGGCCCTCGGCCTAGCCTTTCAGGTCGTTGATGATATTTTGGATGCTACTGCTGATAGCGCTACCCTTGGAAAAACAGCTGGGAAAGATGCTGCCCAAGATAAGCCTACCTATGTGACTCTGAAGGGTTTAGACTATGCACAAGAACTAGCAAAAGAACTAAAAGGGAGAGCTCTAAACAGCCTAAGTCAGTTTGGACCTGAAGCGGATGCATTACGCCATCTTGCAGGCTTAGTTGTGGACCGAAAAAAATAAGATGCTGCATTCAATTAACGACCCTAGCGAACTACGCAAGCTTGAGCGTGATCAACTCCCCGCCTTAGCGGATGAGCTGAGGCAATATATTGTTGACTCGGTCTCAAAAACCGGTGGACACCTTTCCTCTAATTTGGGGACGGTGGAGTTATCCATAGCACTGCATTACGTGTTTGATACACCGCACGACCGTATCGTGTGGGATGTTGGTCATCAAAGTTATCCTCACAAGATATTGACCGGTCGTCGTGATCGGATGAACACACTGCGACAGTATTCTGGATTATCGGGCTTCCCAAGGCGCGAGGAAAGTGAATACGATACCTTTGGTACGGCGCACTCATCCACAAGCATCTCCGCTGCAATGGGAATGGCGCGTGCTGCACAAACGAAGGGTGAAGACCGTGTGGCCGTTGCTGTGATTGGGGATGGCGCCATGAGTGCAGGGATGGCATTTGAGGCAATGAACAATGCTGGCGTCTATGAGACTATGCCTTTAGTAGTCATTCTGAATGACAACGATATGTCGATCTCACCAGCAGTGGGTGCGCTTAATCGTTATCTTGCCCGCCTACTGAGTGGCAATATTTATTCGGCAACTAAAAAAGGAATCGACTCGGTTCTCTCTTCGATGGCACCCCCTTTGCGTGAGTTTGCTAAACGCTTAGAGGATCACGCCAAGGGGTTTGTGTCTCCGTCTACTATTTTTGAGGAGTTTGGCTTTACCTATTTTGGCCCGATTGATGGGCATGATCTCAATACCCTAGTGCCGATGATGCAAAACGTTCGACGCCTAGCCAAAGAGGGTAATGGCCCACAGTTTTTGCACGTTATTACCCGTAAAGGCCAAGGCTATATGTTGGCGGAGGCCGATCCCATTCTGTACCACGGCCCTGGTAAGTTCAATCCGCAAGAAGGCATTAAATCCAGCGGGGCTTCGAAGAAGACCTTTACCCAAGTATTTGGGGATTGGTTGTGTGATATGGCTCAAGCAGATCCTAAGTTGGTTGGTATTACTCCTGCGATGCGCGAAGGTTCTGGTTTGGTTGAGTTTGAGAAGCGTTTTCCTGAGCGTTATTACGATGTCGGGATTGCCGAGCAACACTCCGTCACCTTTGCAGCGGGAATGGCTTGCGAGGGCATGAAGCCTGTCGTAGCGATTTACTCTACTTTCTTGCAGCGCGCCTATGATCAATTAATCCATGATGTCGCTTTGCAGGATTTGCCGATTGTCTTTGCAATCGATCGCGCTGGTTTAGTGGGTGCTGATGGCGCTACCCATGCCGGCGCTTACGACATTGCCTACTTACGTTGCATCCCCAATATGATGATCATGACCCCCGCTGATGAGGCTGAGTGCCGTGATTTATTAACCACTGCCTATCATCAAGATCATCCGACTGCTGTGCGTTATCCGCGTGGTGCTGGTATTGGCAATCCGCCCTCTAAAGAATTACGCACTTTACCCTTGGGGCGCGGAGAGATTCGTAGAAAATCAAGCGCCAGTGAAAAACGCTTAGCCATCCTCGCTTTTGGAACCTTACTCTATCCCGCCTTAGATGTTGCAGAAAAGCTCAACGCTACGGTTATCAATATGCGTTTTGTAAAGCCACTTGATATTGAGTTGATTCAAGCGTTGGCAAAAGACCATGATTACTTTGTGAGTGTTGAGGACGCGAGTGTTCAAGGGAGCGCGGGTAGCGCCTGTTTAGAGGCAATGAGTCAACTGGGGATTACTAAACCATTATTAGCATTAGGTCTTCCGGACACCTTTGTGGAGCATGGAGACTACAACTTATTAATGGCTAAATGTGGCTTGGATTCTGCGGGTATAGAAGCCTCAATACTTAAGCGCTTTCCAGATCTTGCCTCGCAATCTTTGGACCTAAAATTCAATCAGAACCAAGTCCCAGCAGGTAAATAGGTATCCCAAAAGACCTCATTTGTATTTTGAGGGAAAATAGCAATATGAATGATCTCAATACCTCCTTTTTAAAGATCACTGCATTGCCTGATGTGCAAAGTAGTGTGGATGACCGAGCCTTGGCAATTGAGCGGGTAGGTATTCGAGGAATTAAGCAACCTGTTTTGATGCGTAGCTCCAATGGATCATTTTCGACCGTTGCTAGCTTTGAGATGGATGTGGCCTTACCAGCCGATAAAAAGGGTACACACATGTCACGCTTTGTGGCCCTGATTGAGCAAGAGCACACAGAGATGGATAGCGCAACCGTAGCTTCATTGGTTAAAGAGATGCTACCTTTATTAGAAGCGAAGCAGGGGCGGATTCAGATGCGTTATACCCACTTTGTAAAAAAAATAGCACCGGTTTCTGCTGTGCAAAGTTGGATGGACTATCAAGTGACTTATTTAGCAGAAGCCACGCAAGGTATCGATGAGCAAATTGAAGTCGAATTGTACTTACAAGCAGTGGTGCCCGTGATGAGCTTGTGCCCTTGCTCGAAAGAGATCTCCGAGTACGGTGCGCATAATCAGCGCTCGCATGTCACGATCTTGGTGAAACTAGATTCAGATGCTCACCTCACGGTTGAAGAATTAGTTCGTATTGCTGAGAGCGAAGCCTCTAGTGAGTTGTGGGCGATCTTAAAGCGCCCAGATGAAAAGTGGGTCACAGAGCATGCGTATGAGAATCCTAAGTTTGTTGAGGATTTAGTGCGTGATGTCGCAAGTCGATTAAAAGATGACCAACGGATTCTGTCGTTAATGGTCGAAGCTGAAAACTTTGAGTCAATCCATAACCACAGTGCGTTTGCACGGATTAGTCTCCCTTAGTAACTTTACGAACTAAGTTCCCAACGCGGCTTGATATCAAAGCCACCCTGTAAGTTAGAGGGGTTAAATTCTTTTTGTAGTAGACGAAGAGTGCCCGCAAAGGCGATCATGACCCCGTTATCTGTGCAAAGCTCTAAAGGCGGGTAATGGACAGCCCCCCCTTTTTGATGAGCCATGTTTGTAAGTGCTGCGCGGAGTTGTCGATTGGCACCTACACCGCCAGCAAGTACTAGATCGTGACAACCCGTCTTATCGAGTGCGTTCATTGCTTTATGGGTAATAACCTCTACAAGGGATTCAACGAAAGCAAAGGCAATATCCCTGCGAAAGTTTTCGTTCAGAGTGTTGCTTGCTTCTGCTTTTTTGACCTGATTCAAAACCGCTGTTTTGAGACCCGAGAACGAAAAATCTAAATCTCCTGAATGCAGCATCGGACGGGGTAGTTCAAAGCGGCCCCGTTGGCCACCCTCGGCGAGTTTTGAAAGCGCGGCACCTCCTGGATAATCCAGACCAAGCAATTTGGCGGTTTTATCAAACGCTTCCCCAGCTGCATCATCGACAGTTTCTCCCAAGAGTTGGTATTGGCCGATCCCATTAACCAGCATGAGTTGGGTATGACCGCCAGATACTAGCAGGGCAATAAAAGGAAATTCAGGACCCCTTTTACCCTCATTCGCCAAGAGTGGTGATAAGAGATGGCCTTCGAGATGATGAACACCAATGATGGGCTTTTTGAGAGAGCTTGCTAGGGCATTGGCAAAGGCTGAGCCTACTAGTAGGGCCCCGGCCAATCCCGGTCCTTGGGTATACGCAATTGCATCAACAGCCTCTATCGGGCAATTAGCCTCTTTTAAGACCCTTTTTAGTAAAGGAATAACTCGCCGAATATGGTCGCGGGAGGCCAATTCGGGTACAACCCCGCCATAATCCTGGTGCATCTCAATTTGGGAGTGGAGGGCTTGACCTAAAACGCCTAGATGGGCAGGCTTACCCTGTTCCCAAGACCTTGAGTCATATAGGGCTAGGCCAGTTTCATCACAGGAGGTCTCAATGCCTAGAACTATCATTATTGTGGCTTATCATGCTAAAATCCGTGTTTTGGTAAATTTTGATCATTTTCTAGCAATAGAAGAGTAAAAGCGAGTAAAACAAGTATGACCACAGTCCGTCTTCGTGAGAACGAACCTTTTGAAGTAGCCCTTCGCCGCTTCAAGCGCACCATTGAGAAGAATGGTCTTTTGACCGATCTTCGCGCCCGTGAGTTTTATGAGAAACCCACAGCCGAGCGCAAGCGTAAAAAAGCTGCGGCTGCAAAGCGCCATTACAAGCGTATTCGTAGTCAGATGCTACCCAAAAAACTGTACTGATTACTTTGTGTTGAGTTCTGGGCATCTTTAGAGCCCTTCTCTAGTTCAGGTTTTTATGGAACCCGCTTACTTAGCGGGTTTTTGTTTTTCCAATCTCTTGGATAATGTAGCAAGAGCCTCTTTTTTCTGGAGTTAACACCATGAGCCTTAAAGATCAAATTACCGAAGATATGAAGACTGCCATGCGCGCTAAAGAGACGGAGCGCTTGGGAACCATCCGGTTGTTGTTGTTGGCAGCAATCAAGCAACGCGAGGTTGATGAGCGAATTGTGGTGGATGATGCAGGCATCGTGGCTATTATTGAGAAGTTAATGAAGCAACGTAAAGACTCAATTACGCAGTTTGATAAAGCAGGCCGTATGGATCTTGTGAATCAAGAGACTTATGAGCTCAATATATTACAGGCGTACATGCCTGCTCAATTAGCTCCCGACGAGATCTCCGCGATTGTGAGCAAAACGATTGCCGATCTTGGTGCTAACGGCCCCCAAGATATGGGTAAGGTAATCGGGGCATTAAAAGCTCAGCTAGCTGGCAAGGCTGATATGGGAATGGTGTCAGGAATGGTGAAAGCCGCCCTAGCAAAATAAAGCCAACACCCCATGGCACTTATTCCGCAATCCTTTATCTCCGATTTACTGAATCGGGTTGATATTGTTGATGTTGTTGGTACGCATGTCAAATTAAAGAAGGCGGGTGCGAACTACCAAGGTTTGTGCCCCTTTCATCAAGAGAAGTCACCCTCTTTTTCAGTATCACCGACGAAGCAGTTTTATCACTGTTTCGGATGTGCTGCACATGGTTCAGCTATTGGGTTCATGATGGAATACTCTGGACTATCGTATGTTGATGCAATTGAAGATCTGGCGCGATCAGCTGGATTGGTTGTGCCAAGAGAAGAGCGTAGCGTGCGCGATGTTATCAAACAAAAGCAAGCCATTGCCTTGGGCGAGGTAATGAATATGGCAAGCGATTGGTATGCCCAGCAACTGAAAGGATCGCAGCGTGCGATTGATTATCTCAAGGGAAGGGGCCTCACGGGTGAAATTGCTAAGCGCTATGCCTTAGGCTACGCCCAAGATGGCTGGCAGGGATTAGAAGCCGTATTTAATTCGTACAGCAACGATGAAACTGCCAAGATCTTGCAAGAAGCTGGTTTGATGATTCAGGGCGAGAACAGTGATAGCCAAGGAAATGCGAAACGGTATGACCGCTTTCGAGATCGCATTATGTTTCCAATTCGCAATCCCAAGGGGCAGGTCATTGCTTTTGGAGGCCGGATACTCGATCAAGGTGAGCCGAAGTATTTAAATTCACCAGAGACCCCCTTATTTTCAAAAGGGAACACTCTCTACGGATTATTTGAGGGACGTAAAGCAATTCGTGATCAGGGCTACGTACTAGTCTGCGAGGGGTATATGGATGTGGTGGCATTGGCACAGTTGGGCTTTGCGAATGCAGTAGCTACTTTGGGAACTGCATGCACACCCTTTCATGTGCGGACCTTGTTGCGCCAAACCGACCGCATTGTGTTTTCCTTTGATGGTGATAGTGCTGGACAGCGCGCAGCCCAGCGAGCATTAGAAGCTTCTTTGCCGATTTTAGGAGACGATAAAGAAATCAGGTTTTTATTCTTGCCCAGCGAACATGATCCTGATAGCTATATTCGACAATACGGAACAGCTGCATTTGAACAAGCAGTCTCCCAGGCAATGCCATTGTCCGGATTCTTTTTCAAACTTGCCAGCGATGGAAATGATTTATCTAGTCCAGAGGGTAGAGCTAAAACGCATCACACCGCCAAACCTTTGTTACAGTCCATGCCCCCGATCGCTCTTCGTTCACAGTTACTGCGAGAGCTCGCAAATCGGACAGCATCGAGTGTAGGTGAACTAGAGCAGTTCTGCGACCTTCCTAAACTTCCAACACAAAGTACTCCATCCTCATCAGTGCAGGCAAAGCGGAGTTCCCAACAAAATTCCTTAGGAACCCAAGGACAAACTTACAGCAAAACAGGTCAAGCGGCCAAGCAGACCGGAACGCGATATAAGCCCTCATTGCCAAAACCAAATCAGCCCCCAAAGGCACCCACTGATTTATCAGAACACATCATGCGTCTTTTGATTCAGTACCCAGTGCTCGGTAAAGAGATGGATCCGGCACAAAGAATGCTGGCATTGAGTACGGCGAAGATGCGTTCTACCAAGGCCTTTGAATTAATGGATGATTTACTACAGCAATGCGATTCTTTACACATTAATGAATCAAACCCCAATTCGTATTTTGCTGTTTTTCAAGATCAGCTATCGAGTCGCCCATTGGCGGATTTATACGAAATTTTGCGTCAACGAGTCCTGGGGTCAGACTCCGATTTTGCAGGCGCAAAGGCGGATTTGGATGGTGTTTTTCAAAAGTTAGAACGGTCGGATCTGAAAGCAGCAATGACTGAAATTGCCCAAAAAATGGCTAACAATGAGGCAAGCCCAGCAGATATAGCGAGATATCGAGAACTGGGGGAAAAGTTGGCAAAGGGGTAGGAAAGGGATAAAAAATTGAACGCAATTGGTAAATTTATTGGATTACAGGGATCAAATTTACCCAATCGAGTATAATACGCACTTCCAGAAAAAAACTTTTTGAATCAGCCACTTACCTACATGGCGNGAGACTATTTCGGTACAAAATGATAGAAACGGCATAACGAGGCCTTATCAATACCAAATAAGCTTAATGTAAGTGAATACTAACTTATAAGACTTACCATTGCAAAGATGACAATGAAAAAACTAGTTTCCAAAGTGCCCGCCCATAAAAAATCTACAAAACCGGTTAGTAAAGCAAAGACTCCGGTAAAGACAACCAAGGCTCCTGTTAAAAAGACCAAGCCTTCTGTAAAAGCCAAACCCGCAAAACCAATTGCTAAGAAAGCAGTCAAGCCGACTGCAAAGACTGTAAGCAAAGTACGCGCTAAGCCAACGATCGCCCCTGTTAAAAAAGGGAGTGCTAAACCAATAGCGAAGCCCCTCGGTAAAACTGCTAAACCTGCGGCCAAGTCGGTCAAGGCGGTACCAAAATTAACAGCCAAAGAGTTAGCTAAAAAAGCAGCTGCCGAGAAGGCCCTCAAAAAAGCCCAAGAGAAAGCTGCCAAAGAACAGGCTAAAGCAGATGCAAAGGCCGCGAAGTTAAAAGCAAAAGAAGCGGCAATTGAGCTCGATGAGAATGGTCAGCCAATTAAAAAAACTCGAGGACGCAAACCCAAAGTTGAGGTGGTCAGTGAACCGGGTGTTGATAACCGCACCGATCGGCAAAAAGCGCGCGATCGCAAAGCAAAAGAAAAAGCTCTCTTAAAAGAGTTTGCTGCTCAGCAGCTCGGCACCGAAGAACAACAAGAGCTTCGTCGTTCACGGCTTAAGACCCTCATCAAAATGGGTAAATCCAAGGGGTATTTGACCCATGGAGAAATGAATGACGTGATGTCAGATGAGTTGTCTGATGCGGATGCATTGGAGACCTTAATTGGCTTGCTCAACGATATCGGTATTACGGTATACGAACAAGCACCCGATGCAGAGACTTTGCTACTGAATGAGCATGGCCATACCGCCAGCTCGGAAGAGGAGGCTGAAGAGGAGGCTGAGGCAGCTCTCTCAACCGTTGATTCTGAGTTTGGACGCACAACCGATCCAGTGCGGATGTATATGCGCGAGATGGGCACGGTTGATCTGTTAACCCGCGAGGGTGAGATTGTGATTGCCAAGAAGATTGAGGCAGGCCTCAAAGATATGGTGATGGCTTTGTCTGCTTGTCCGGTGACGATTACTGAAATCTTAGGCAACGTCGACAAGATTACAAGCGGCGAGATGGAGATTGATCAATTTGTTGATGGATTAGTCGACCCCAATGCAGTAGATATTCCGATGGCACCTGATGAGCCCGATGAGCTTGAGATGATGGATGAGGGCGAAGAGGGTGATGAAGAAGAAGGTGGCAGTGGCGGTGGCGGTTCTAGCACTGCGAGCGCTAAACAATTGGAGGAGTTAAAACAGCGCTCCCTTGAGAAATTTGCAGTCATTCGGACTCAGTTCGACAAAATGCGTCGCGCCCATGATCGCGATGGTTATAACTCACCTGGCTATCTCAAAGCACAAGATGTGATTCGGAATGAATTACTGGGATTTCGTTTGACCGCTAAGAGTGTTGAGAAACTTTGTGACACCATGCGCTCGCAAGTCGATGAAGTTTGGAAACTCGAGCGCGGTATTGTGAGCATACTCGTGGATAAGATTGGCGTACCCCGTTCTGAAGTAATACAAGCGTTTCCGAAGATGTCGATGAACTTACGTTGGACCGGTAATCTGCTTAAGGACTCTAAGCCTTATAGTGCACTTTTAGAGCGCAATGTACCTGCAATTCAAGAATTACAACAAAAATTGATTGATATCCAGACAAAAGTAGTGTTGCCACTTAATGAGCTTAAAGAAGTCAATAAGCAAATGATTGCGGGCGAGAAACGTGCTCGGGAAGCAAAGCGCGAAATGACCGTAGCTAACTTACGTCTGGTCATTTCCATTGCTAAGAAGTACACCAA
>B570J14230_10000816_pt1 | contig 12662 bp, 10 predicted proteins | sample LakMenepilimnion_3_FD_14230 | JGI IMG/M metagenome (IMG submission 14230) | reverse complement strand
TAGGTGTTAGTGGCTTATCGTCTTTAAATGGTGGTGTTTCTACAAATTCAATAACAAATTCAGGGACATTAACTTCAACAAATACAACAATTACAGGAACAATAGGTGTTAGTGGTTTATCATCTTTAAATGGCGGTGTTTCTACAACTACTTTAACATCATCTACTTTAAATGGTTTGACGTCTCAAGGTCTTATTGTAAAAAACGGAACAACAACAAACGCAAGTTTAAATAATCTAGGTGTATTAGACTGTAAATCAATAACAAATTCAGGGACACTAACTTCGACAAATACAACAATTACAGGAACAATAGGTGTTAGTGGCTTATCGTCTTTAAATGGTGGTGTTTCTACAAATTCAATAACAAATTCAGGGACATTAACTTCAACAAATACAACAATTACAGGAACAATAGGTGTTAGTGGTTTATCGTCTCTAAATGGCGGTGTTTCTACAAATTCAATAACAAATTCAGGGACATTAACTTCAACAAATACAACAATTACTGGAACGTTAGGAGTTAGTGGTTTATCATCTTTAAATGGCGGTGTTTCTACAACTACTTTAACATCATCTACTTTAAATGGTTTGACGTCTCAAGGTCTTATTGTAAAAAACGGAACAACAACAAACGCAAGTTTAAATAATCTAGGTGTATTAGACTGTAAATCAATAACAAATTCAGGGACATTAACTTCAACAAATACAACAATTACAGGAACAATAGGTGTTTCTGGTTTATCAACATTAACAGGGGGTATAAATACACAAAATAGTGATGTCAATTGTGGAACTGGTTCTATTACTTGTCACACAATAACAGCATCGTCTAATTTAGTTTCTACAGGTGGAATTATTGTATATAATGGTACAAATAATACGGCTACAGTTCAACAAGACGGTCAAATAACCTGTAAAAATTTTTTAATAAGACAACCTGGAACAAATAATTATCCATTATCAATAAGCGGTACAGGTGATGTTTTAGGAAATGGCGCCGATTTTTCAAGGTTACAAACAATTGAATTAAACATATTTAATACATTAAGTGCTGGAGTTTTTGGAACATTACAGGCATCGATTAATAATGCTGGATTATTAACTTGTAAAGGTGTTAATGCTGGTTCTTCAATTATTCAGACATTATCTGGCGTAAATTGTCAATATACAGATATTTCAGGAATAATGTATAGTCGAGGTATTGAAATTCGTAATGCGTTAAATACCGCTTCATTGACAGTAAATACGAATGGTAATTTAAATACACCTGGTAATATAAACTGTGCTCTTATTGATGTGGGTAATACTGTATATTGTAGATATCTTGGAGTTCGTGATGTGGGTAATACATTAGATATCATAAAATTGAATCAAAATGGGACGATTGATTGTAATATCGTGAAATCTACATTTGTCCAGTGTCCATTCTATGAGTCAAATCCTACAGACAGTGGATCTATCGATATTGGAATATTTAATACAACAGGGAATATAAATATTGCTCAAAATAATACCACGGGTAATATTAATATTGGTAATGGTGGATTAATAGGAGTTTCTCAAAAAATAGTTTTTAAACGTCCATTAACGATTCAATATTTGATACCGTCAGATTATACATATATAGGGGGTACTCAAGCTGTAACGAATTTTTCGTTAGCCGTTCCAAATAACACTATTAAAACAATAGGAACTTTAACAAATGTTCCTGGTGGAAATTATATGATCTTTTATAGTGTAGAATATACATTTTTATTATCTACAAAAACATTCACATTACAACAATACGGGATAACATCAACATTAGATTCGTTTTCTACTATTTATGGGAAATGTTATGATTTAGAAACTACAAGTCAAATACGAACGGCAAATGTAGGCGGCAATTCTCGATTTACTAAAACATTCAGTAATCTAATAACTGTAATAGGTACAACGTCTAATATTAGACTCACTGTTGGATTATCTTACAATACTACTGAAAATGTAACCGTGAATGGATCTATTAAATTAATGAGAATTGGATAATAAAATATAATCTAATATATATATATATATATAATGAAGCCTAATAAAAAAGATATTAAAAAAGAAAAGATTATAAATTGGTATGAAAAATTAAAAGACGAATTAGTGCCTCAGACTAAATTAGATAAAAATTTCAATAAACATTACATTCTACCAAATAGTATGATATTAGCAATTGGGGGCACGGGGTCGGGGAAGACGAATAGTTTAATGAGTTTTCTTAGTTTTAAAAATGAAAGTTTCTATAAAATAATATTATATACTGGATCAACAGGAGAAGAGCCGCTATATCAATATTTAAAACAAAAAATACCAGAACTAGAAATATATACAGACATTGAGGAAGTACCATCATTAAATGATTTTGATGATAATGATAAAAATAAAGAAAAATTGATAATTTTTGATGATTTCATTAATTTAACTAAAAAACAAATGGTTAAGATAAATCAATATTTAACTGCTGGTCGGAAGTTTTCGTTTACCGTTTTTTTGCTTGCACAAAATTACACATCAGTTGGAAAAATAATCACAAGAAATATTAATTACTTTATTATATTTAAATTGAATGATAATGTAAGCATAAACAATATTATAAAAAATCATAATATAGACAACGTCGATAATGATAAATTTAAAAAAGCATATTTGGATTCAACCAAAGAAAAATTAAATTTCTTCTTGTTAGATTTAAAAGGTGATAAAAAGACAAGATTACGTCATAATTTCACCGAATTTATTGATATTTAATAAGACATTTAAAGATATAATAAGATAATGTATTATAAATGCCCAGTAAAAATATTGATTATAGTAGAACAATAATATATAAATTTGTTTGTAATAATTTAAATGTAAATGATATTTATGTTGGATCAACTACTAATTTTACTAAACGAAAAAATTGTCATAAAGCAAGATGTAATTGTGAAAAATCAAAACACTACAATATTAAATTATATCAAATGATTAGATTAAATGGAGGCTGGTATAATTGGTCAATGATTGAAATAGAAAAGTACCCGTGCAATGATGCGAATGAAGCAAAAAAAAGAGAAAGACATTATTATGAAATATTAAATGCTACATTAAATATGATTTGTCCTATTAGAACAAATGAAGAAATTATAGAATCTACGAAACAATATCAAACTATATATACGAATCTAAATAAGGAAACAAAAAAAGAATATGATAAAGAATACGCTAAATTAAATAAAGACAAAATTAAACAATATCAAAAACAGTATAGACAAAATAATAAATTAAAAAGAGAATCTAAAAAACTAGCGATAGAGTAGCTGATATAATATAAATTCATTGTCTTTTGTATTAGATCCAAATAAATTACAAAACGTATTAAATGCGGTTAGTTTATCTTGTTTATTATACATAAATTTAATGAACGCCACACAATAAAAACCACAACTAGTAGAATCAATATCTTGAATTTGTTTTTTATTATATTCATATTTATGTAATATATCTTCAATATTTTCAGGAGCCAAAAAACCGAAAGAATCGTAATAAAATGAGAACCCGTCATTTATTTTATATATTGCTGTCCAATGTGTGCCTGACCCTTTATCGCTATCTTGTAGATTAATTATATAAAAACCGTCTTTCAGGGGTTTAATTATTTTGTCTTTTGGATATACACCGTTAAAGTTTTTTATATTCTCTTTTTTAATTATATCTATTAATTCAGTATTTGAAGTTATATTTTTATTCATATTATTATACAATAGATAATAATATTAATAATTGGTTTTTATAAAATGATAAACATTAATAAATTTTAATAAATATATATAGCGTTCTTTCTTTAAATGTTATTAATAACATTATCAATAGCCCGCTGGAAGCAGACTTCCACCAGATGGAATTTTACGAGGTCGTCCTCTTTTCTTCTTTTCAACGCCAGCACCAGCTATCGTTTTAAGTCCTCTTTCAATCAAGGCATTCGCAACACGTTTACCTAATTTGTGTTCTTTTGCAAATCCAATAAGTTTTTTTCCAATTTTTGCTCTTTTAACTTTACCAACAAAATCTTTAAATCCTTCTCCTTCAATTTCAACACCACAGTTATTACAACACATTCCACCAGTGTATACACCCTCACCGTCCAGGGTCTTTTGTTGATATGGGTCAAGTTGAATAGTTAATCCAGAACCAACTTTTGATTTTCTTTCAAACTTTTTAGCTTGTTCAGGTGATAATTTAATTTCATCGCCTTCACCTTTTTTAATAATTACTTTATCACCTTTACGTAATTTTCGTTTTTGAGTAGCGGATAATTTATGAACTTTAACAGGAACATACATTTTTATATAATATTAATTAGATATTATTTTTTAAAATATAATTTTAAAGTATCTTTATAATATTTACGCGCGCTTGAAATAGATATAGCCCCAACATTAGCCAATTTAAAAACAACATCATATAACTCTTTTTTTAATTCTTCATTATCATTACCGGCTACGATTTCACCTTCAACTAGTGTCAATCTATCTTTTAAAGTTTTAATTGTTTTAGTATTATCAATATTATACTTTTTAGTTAATCCTGCTTTTTTTATCAATACATTGAATAATATAAAGTCTTTTTCAGATAATGCATCTATATCTTTTTTATTAACTTCTTCATCATTACACATTGATAGGATTATATTAACGAATTTATCTCCGACTTGTGAATTTGGTATGCCTTGAACATTGATGCCATTTTTATCTTTAACACTTAAAATATTATTATGATATAATTTATTCAATAGTATTATTAATTTCCCAAACTCGCATTTATTAGGTACATCTTTAATACTTGCACCTTTTTGAACTACTAATTGTTTTTTAGGTTTTTTGAGTTTTTTGGATTTTTTAAAACCCGAACCTTCTTTATAACTATTGAAAAAATTAATAAAATCTGTTACTGAAATAATAAGTTTATCACCACCAATCATATATCTAATAACTTTAAAATCACTGTTAGTGTCTGATAATCCCAATGATTTTATTTGTGTGTTAAGTTTACCATTGAATGCCGGACCCTTTCCAATATCTACATAGGTTATATTATCATTCGAATATTTAACTATCTTGCTCGGGTCACCCTTTTTCTTTTCTGGATCTTCTAATTTAAAATATAAGTTATTATTATTAGCTGTATTTTCAAAGCGTAATACATCCCCATCTTTACTTATTTTAATATCTTGTAATATTCGCGCACTTATTGGTGGTGGTGGTGGTGGTATTGCTCGTGCTTCTACTTCAGGTAAATCGACAGCCATTGCTGCTGTATCGCCGTATATATCATCGAGTGCCTCTTCTGATAAATCAACCGCTTTTGTTTCTTCATTTGATTCTTCGTTTGTTTCTTCTTCTTTTTCTCCTTTTGATTCCAATTTTGTTTTTCCTTTTATTAATCTTGGCGCTTCTGAATCAAGATAAGCATTAATTAAAGCTATATAATCTTCAACTTCTAAATTTTGATTTCCTGCTCCATAAACCTCATTAAAATATTTTTTAAATCCTGCAAATGTTTTATTTAATAAAAACTGGTTATCATTATTAAAAGATTTTACAATATTTTCTATTTTCCATTCTGATTTTATAATGGTTTTCAAATTCTTTTTAAATTCGTTAGTGTTATATAATCCAGCTCTTGTTAAGTCTTCTTCTATTAATGCAACATCTGCTAATCTTTTTAAAAAATCAGATTCAGATTCTCCCTCGGCTTGTTCGACATTTATTTGTCCTTCATTCATTATACGTAATGTTTTGGCATAATCTGCTAGTTTCTTTTTATTGTTTTGTTCAATTGTGTATAATACATTTTCATTTTTTATTTTATTTTCTTCATTTTCTTCAAGTTCTTTTTTTAATTCATTAATTTTAGTTTGAATATTAGGTAGTCTAATATTTACCTCAATAATGGCATCTTCTGATAGTCTTATTCTTTCTAAATTTTTTTCAATTCTTCTATCTAAATCTTCAATATCCTTCAAATCTGTATTTTCTTGCATATATAAATCCAATCGTGTAGCCGTTAATTCATTAATTCTTTTTTTTGATTCATCTATTATTCTATATTGATCGTTTAACCCCTGTTCTTGATCCTTATAATTAATAATCGCATTATCTAATTCTTCATTTATTTCTATTATATCATCATAATTTAATATAGGTTGTAAATCACCTTTTTTTGTTAAAACATCAATTAAATCATCATCAATTATTTCTAAGGTTGGTAAAGCTTCTGGTATTAAAAATTTATAGAATTGTTTTTTACCATCCTCACCTTTTCTTTCATACATATTTCTGAATTGTTGTTTATAATCGTCAATCATTTGTTGAGTAACGGGGCTAATCGCTTTCTTTTGTGGTTTAAATTTTTGTGGCAGTGCTTTGAGATTTTGTTTTTGTATTTCAATATTTAATAACATTTCTCGATCCATTTCGCTTTTATAGAAACTATCTGACATTATATATTATACAATAGATATTAATATTTTAATAAAAAGTAATAATATATAATAAATTAATAATGTTATTTTGCCGCGTATAAAAACATATAGAATATTTATAGATTTTTTATATAAAAATAATCTAAAAATATTATCTAAATATAATTATATGAACAGTGATAACTATGATTTTGAAAAAAGCTCAATTCCTCAGGATTTGGACGGATACACGCCATTTATTGATAAACAAGCTAACAACTATATTAATGACCAAAATAGTGGAGTATATTCTGGTTCTCAGTCTCTTGTACAATTTGATCTTTCCAGTTTATACAATTCTTCTCGTTTTACCAACACTAACGATATGTTTCTAGCAATTCCAATTACAATGGTTTTTGCACTTTCCGACGCTGCTGCAGCAATAAAAGCACCACCGACAGGTGGATGGGCATTACAGACTTTAAAATCGGGTTATCACAACCTCATTCACCAAGCAGATATCGTTCTTGATGGAAAAACGATTAGTGATACCCAGCCCTTCCTTGGGACGTTCACTCATATAAAATTGCTTTCCGAACTCAGCCAAAATGACCTAAAATCGATTGGTACAGCTATTGGTTTTTCTGAAGTTTTAGATACTGCATCGACTGTTGTTTATAATGGTGCAACAGCTACGCTTAATGGTAATGGACTTTGTAATAATAATGCATTCGGACATTCAACACAACCTGCATTAACAGTAGCAGGAGGGGCTGGTGCTCAGAATGTAGCAGTTTGTAATGAAGCTATTAATAAACGAGCATTAAAGGTAGTAGATACAACAACTAAAGCTGGTTACAATACTATTTTTAGTGCTACGGGTCTTGTAAATCCTACAACACTTTCTGGTAATGATTTCAAATCTACTTATCAAGTATTAACAGGTAGTGGTAATAATTACGGTGTAATTTATGATGTAGCGATTATTCGGTTGAAAGATATTTTCGATTGTATGAACAATATTGGATTAGTTAAGAAATTTTCAGGAGTGCTCCGCCTGTACGTGAACACGGGCAGTTTATCCTTAACGTGTGTAGCAGATGCTGCTGTTCCACAATATAGTTTTTCAGTTGCTAATAGCACGTTTTCAAATATGTGTCCGTTCACTATCAATAATTTAGGTGTTGCTGCTAATGCTGGTGGTATTACTGCTGCTACTACAAGAATAAATGCAGGTTTATTTATTGGTAATCCTGTTTCAACAAATTTAAGTGGTGGTGTTAATTTAGCTGCTTCTGGTGCTACTCATCCAATGAAGGCGTGTAGATTATATTACTCGAGTATTGTTCTTGAACCTGAGAAAGCTTTAACTTATTCAAGAGCAAATCAAGCTAAGAACGTTGTATTTAAAAATTACTATTTTAATCAAATTAATAATGTCGGTGGAGGAACTACTTATTCACAACTTATACAAAGTGGAATAACTAATCCTTATGCGCTAATTGTGATTCCTTATATTAGCTCAGCGGCTGGAACTGGTGTCGGATATCAGTGGCAAAGTCCATTCGATACATCAACAGGTTCGCCTTGTACTATTGAAAATCTTCAGGTACAATTAGGAGGTCAACAAATTCTAAGTTCCCCATATAACTATGGTTTTGAAACTTTCTTAACTCAGTTTTCTAACTGCGAGTCTCTTACTTCGTCAGATTTTGGCGTTTCGTGTGGTGTTGTTTCCAAAGAGTGGTGGGAGATGAACAGAATCTACTATGTTAATCTTTCTCGTTCTACTAAAGCTGATCAGATTACACCAAGAAACGTTGTACTTTCATTTAAAAATAATTCGATTGTTGCTATTGATGTTCAGGTATTCACTGTTTATTTAGATCGCATTGTTCTTAATGTTGATACTGGCGCTGTTACTCGTTAAATTAAAAATATTTTATATATATATATCATATATTATTATCTAATAATATTATATGATAACTTTGACTGAGACTTTTTACGTTTGTTTAATTACTACATTAGCGGGTTTAATATTAAAGCTTGCGTCTTTAGCTTATAAAAGTAAATGTAAACAATGTAGTTGTTTTGGTATTTCAATATTGCGCGACGTTGTTATTGAAGAACAACTTGACGAAAAAGAATTAAATAAATCTAAATCAACCGATCAAATATAAACGCATTTAAGGATAAAATAATTTAAATAAAACATTTAAGAATATATTTTCTATAGTATTATAATGAGCATTAATAACGAAGTTAGAATATGTCGTATATGTGGTATTGGATCCGATGTTAATAGATTTTCTTATTCTTCTTCTGGTAAAATACAGGGGCGTAGATGTCTTAAGTGTTGTTCGAGGATAAATAATGAAAAGTTGAAAAACAAAGAAGGCGGTAATTATTACGCTGAATATTATATAAAAAATAAGGAAGAATTCGCTATTAGAGATAGGGCTAGATATTTAAGAAATAAAGCTTTAAAAAATCAAGTTTTATTCGAATTTGAAAATTTAAATATTAGCGAATCAAATGAAAATATAAATAGTGACGAAATTAATGTTTAAGTCTTTAAGCCCTAAACGCATAAAATATTTTAAATTAATACTTAAGAATATATTTATTATCTATATTAATATATAATAAAAATGTCAAGTATAAATACTTTAAAAAGATCTAAATTACTTAATAAACTAGAGAGTCTATATACCGATCATCCATCGTTTGAAACGGTTAAAGGGCTATACTTAAATAATACTTTAAAGACGATAGCGTCAGTTAAAAAATCATTAAATGCTATTAAGGTAAAGAAAAATGGCGAGCTTTATAAAACATCTATTAAAAAATTTAAACAACTTGAAGAGCGATTAATAGAAACTAAAGCAACTAAAAAAATATCACAAAAAGAAATAACCATTACTGATCAGTCTCTATTATCAGGCAAATATGATTGGTGGATTCATCATAAACAAATTAATAAAATGATGATTAAAGAACCAACGGCTTTTATTACTCATTCAGTATATTTTTATGAAAACAATAAACTAGTCGAAAATGGCAATGGCGATAATCATATTAAATTTAATTTCCCTAATATATTATCAATTGAAGATATTAGAAGAAAAATTCAACATAGGTTATATCCCAATGGGTCGGACGGTGATTGGTTAGTAAGAGAATTTATTTTTGATGGTGATTCTCAGAGTCTTGCTGGGTCAGAATCACCCAATTATGGTTCACGTAAAGTTATTATTACAACTACCGCATATCATAAAATATCAAATACTGATACACAAATTAGATTAACTCAAAACTTTAAAAATAACGATACTGGCGATTGCGTTTATAAAGGATTATTACAATTTTTTGAACCGTATACATTATCTGAAAAGTATTCTAAAGGAAAAAATATTTATAATAAATTAATTAAAAATGAAAATAAATATAGTAAAGCATATAAGCTTGAAGAATTAGATATTTTAGCAAAAGATATTAATTGTTCGTTCACCATCAAAGATTTAATAAATAGTAATGCACAAAATATAGTTATTAATAAAAATTTCAGTAATTATTATAATGTTGAGTTTATTAATACTAAATATAATCACCTCGATGTTAACTTATGTTTTTCAGAGGCTGAAGAAGTGTCAAAAGAAAAATATGAAGAGATTAAAAAGAAAGAGTTATTTTATGTTGAAAAATTTAATTATATTACAACTATTGATAAAAAATATAAGATAATTGACAATGATTTTAAAGTATTATTCAATACTTGGAAACAGGACAATAATATAAATAATTGTAAGATTCCTATTAATTCATTGGCGTATAATTTTATTAATCAATATGATGATAAGATACATAGATTTTTTAATAATGAATTTATTATTAACAATAGTTTATATAAAGAAATAGATATGAAAAAAGCATATTATAATTATTATAAATGCGATGAATATATAGGGCTTCCATCGGGTTCTTTTATATGTGTTTCGGGTGTTAATTTTTCAATCGATACGTTTAATGAACAGTATAAAAACGGCTTGGTTGGTTTTTACGAGATTGAGATTATATATAATAATAAACCTAATTTAGATTATTTCGGATTTGTAAGCGGTTCTAAATATATTTTATTTTCTAGTATGATTAAATTATTATCTGATATTGTTGAATTTAAATTTATTAATTATTGCGTTTCTCCATCTATCGACATCAGATTTAATAAACAATTTAAAATGACTTTAATTGATGATAAATTATATAATTCAGATGACATACCAACTGAATTAAAAAATAAACCTAAATTAAAAGCTTATTGTAAAGCGATTGGTATATTAGGAATTGATACTTATACAACCCAAATTAATATTAAACCACTCGATAAAGATAATGATTTTTATAAAACTTTAATAAATGATAATATATATAAAGTCGACGAGATATATAAAATTATTGAAGATATTGAAAACCCATCGAGTTTAAAACATTTGGCATTCGGTATTAAAGCATATTCTCAAACTATGATTTTAAAACAAATGTTATCAATGGATTATAAAGATATTTTCGGAGTTAAGGTTGATTCAATAGTTTATAAAAAAGATGCTATTTTTACTATTACACCAACATATGAAAAATTATTTAAACCACCGTCGGAATCAAAAATTAAAACAATGTTATATAATGATATAAATCGTAGTAATGATCGAATAAATAATGACGCTATTGATTACGGGTTAGATTTTGGCGATGACGACGGCGATAGAGATTATAGCTCATCTTATTTTAAAAAATATTTCATCAAATCTTATAACGATGTTATTTTCGATAATTCTCCGCTTCCTAATAATCAACATATTATCTCAAAGATTATTTTTTGCGGCGGGGCTGGNGGGACAGGAAAAACTCATTCTTTATTATCATCTAATATATTTATGAAAAATAAATTATTATTTAGTTCTAATTGCTGGGAGCTTATACAAGATAAAGTAAATGAATTTAAAGTTTTCGGTTTATCACTTCCTAAATTAACAGGATTTATGAATAATAAAACTGTTGAAAAAATTAATACAGGATTTATTAAATATAAAGTTATTGACGAACTAACATTAAATAATAAAAATATTATTGATACTATTATCAACGACGACAATAATAAAAACTTTATATTTTTATTAGGCGATATCGATTATAACGGTTTCTTTTATCAATGCTCAATAACAAAAAATATTTTTAACCCATCAGATTATAAAGATTTACAATATGTCGAATATACTAAAAGTTATAGATTTGATGAAGAATTACAAACAACGATTAAACAAGTTAGAACAGATATGAAAGAATCGCAAAACGTATACGAATTATATATTAAATTTAAAAAATTATTTTCATCAAACTTTCAAGAAAAAGAAAGTGTTATTATTAATAAAAATGATATTGGCATTTCTGCACTACAACCAATTGACGATAAAGGAGTTTGTAAATTTTCGGAATCATTCTTTAAGAATGGTTCTGAAAAACAATATTATATTAAAAATACACAGTATAAAAAAGGAATATACAAAGGTGGTAAATTAGACGACGAGCCAGAAAATAATAAAAATTATGTATGCTCGCTATTTAGAACTATTCATTCTTATCAAGGGCGACAGCTATCACAAAATAACAAAATTATTATTTTAATTAATAGTTTATTTGATTTCAATTTATTATATACAGCAATTAGTAGAGCAAGAAGACTAGACCAAATTATTATAATTGAAGATTTATCTAAAAAGGATAAAACATATTTAAATTATTGTAATAAATAAATATATAGTTTATTATAATGGACGGTTTAACAAAATTATTTAATTATAAAAAAGATAAAAATGATGTTGATTATATAATTGATGTTATACGCGAAATGGCTCACATATTAATTGATGAAGATAAAGATTTCGATATAGTTATCAAACTAAAAAATAAACATACACTTAAAAGCAGTTGTTTAAAATCTTGCAATGATTCACCTCGTGGAGCTATTATTAATCCCATTCAATAATTACAAAACCAGAAACCAATTTTTTATATTTTTTCAATCTTATATAAATTAAAATCTAGAATCAACAGTTTAGATTTTTATTTATGATTTTCATTATCTAGAAATTTATAACTACATAAATTTTTTTCGGTTTTATTTTTTT
>B570J14230_10000815_pt1 | contig 12666 bp, 28 predicted proteins | sample LakMenepilimnion_3_FD_14230 | JGI IMG/M metagenome (IMG submission 14230) | reverse complement strand
GGCGTTGGCTGGGTCATCTACTTGCCAAAAGCCGACGCCGCCCTAACCGTCGCGCGCTCGATCACCTTCGACGCTGCTAACGACGCCTACCGCGACGCTCTCGCAGCGCAAGAGAAGGAAACTGAACAATGACTAAACTCGAACTATTGAAACTCGCCGCGATGCTTTGCTTTTCGCTGCTGCTTTTTGCGGCGCTGGTTATGAGCATCCTTGCCGACTTAGGCTTTCGTTGGGGGCCGGGAGCATGACAATCGCTTTCGACATCAAGAACCGCTTCACCGGCGCAGCGCAAGAGAAGGAGACTGACCTATGACTGACGAAATCCAGAGACTGAAGGCCGAACTCGAAGCGGCCCACGCCGACCGAAACGCAGCCCGGCTCGCCGCCGTAGATGCCGCTTACGCCGCATGGGAAGCCGCCGCAAACTCCGCCAGCACCGCCCACGCCGCTTACGACGCCGCCATTGCCGCCTACCTCGCCGCCATTGCAGCGCAAGATAAGGAAGATAAAAATGTTTGAAGTTCAGTTATTCGACGACGTTGATGTGAGATATCCTTTGTTTGCGACCCCTGTTTTAGCAGAGGCTCAGTTCTTCTACGATCAGTACCGCCGCGACAATCCAGATGTTAGCATTCGTCTCATCGAGGTTCTGCGAAAGCGCTAAAATACTTGTGTACAATTATGCCAATCCATGTTATATTGGCATATATAATAGTACAACCGTGGAGATTGTTATGCAGATAGAAATATTTTCGTTGCCGACTATGAATGACGGCGTGAGTGCTGTTGAGCAGACGTTCTGCCAGATCTATACCAAGTATCGTAACGGTGAGACGCTGGATCCTGAAGTCCTTGACTGGATGGACTCGGCTAACACCTGGTTAATGGAGTCGAAGTAATGTCTGATGAATTTGCCGGTTTTGTGTTGGACCGAGAAGATGTTGCGTTGGTCAAGCGATCACTCCACTGTTATCGGGACATGCTCACTCGTATAGAAGAAAGCGAGCGGATAATTTCACCTGAGCTTGCTCGTGTTGTAGAGATGCAGCATCGCCTAGGTACTACTTGATAGATTTAACGGTGCCATAGCTCAGCTGGATAGAGCAAAAGCCTTCTAAGCTTTAGGTCGTAGGTTCAAGTCCTACTGGCATCACCATTTTTGAGGTATATTAATATGACTTGGTTTATTTTTGGGTTGTTTCTTTTGGCATTCAACATCTGGTTTGCTGTGAGAGATATACAGAATGGCGCAACCGTCAAGGCTGGACTTACATGGTTTGTTATTGCCGGGTTGTCCTTTGACCTGCTCGTGATTGAGCTTCCTAAACTCCTGTAGCTTAAAGGTGAAGCCGACCGCTCATAACGGTCTGAGTGTGGGTTCGAGTCCTACCGGGAGTACCATTTTTTTTATTTGGAGATTTATATGTTTTCGTTTTTTCAATCAGCACCTCATGGTGTCAAGGTCCGTGTCATTGGCGATGATAAGTCCGGTTACGATGCGCAGTGTGCTATTTGTTGCAGTCGCGTTATGCCTGATAATTGGCAGTTAGTAACCGAATCACAACAACAACGTCGGTTTGCAACCTTTCAGGAAGCTAAAGCCGCGGCTCTTAAAGAGCATAAAAGCTGGATTAACTTCTATGAGCGCATGGATCTTGAAAAGCTGGCCAAGAAAAATAAAAGCAATAAGGTAGTGTGGACGTATCCATAGTACCATGAGCCGGTGGCGGAGTGGTCCAACGCACAGGTCTGCAAAACCTGAAAACCGTGGGTTCGAATCCCACCNGGTTCTCCATTTTGAGTGAGTACAATGATTGAAAAAGCAAAGCAGGCGATTCTAGATTCGAGTCAACAGTCATCGGTGTATATCGGATGTGATTCGATTCGTTTCAGAAAGAATGATGTGTGGTACGCTAAGTACTCCACCGTTGTGATTGTGCATATGGATTCCAAGAACGGATGCAAGCTATTCCACGAGACGGTGGATATGCCTGACTATGGCAACATCAAGCAACGTCTGCTAACCGAGGTACAGTTTGCAGTTGCAACTGCCACCGAGGTGATAGATGTTCTAGGTAAACGTCACATGGAGATCCACCTTGATATCAATCCGAATCCAAAACACAAGTCTAGTGTTGCCGTTAAGGAAGCACTGGGATGGGTCAAGGGATCGCTAGGTATTGATGCTAAGATCAAGCCTGACTCATTCGCAGCCACTCACGCTGCAGACCATGTTGTGAGACACTAAAATAGTTGTGTACAATATGTCTATACTAGTGTATGTTAAGAATGAAGAGTGGAGTTGCGCAAGTGAAGAGTACGATTGTCTATCTACACGGCTACGGAAGTTCACCCGAGGGTGATACTGCTCAACACATCAAGAATTCTTTTCCTGGTCAGAAGTTTATCGCTCCTGCGATCGACCACAACCAGCATCCTGATGTCTTGAAGAAGCAGATGGATAACCTGGCTAAGAGGCTAAAGAAGCATGATGATCCAATCATTGTTGGTTCTAGTGCTGGCGGCTTCTGGGGTGACTACATGGCAGCCAAGCATGGTATCAAGACCGTGTTGGTAAACCCTTCGTTGAAGCCATCGGCCAATTATAAGAAGTACAATCTCCCCAAAGAGCATTATGCTGCATACAAGAAGCTAGAGGATGCGTCGGTTGGTCATGCACGTCACCATGTAGTAGTCTTCCATGGTACCGAGGACACGGTTGTGCCCAGAGAACATATCCATACTCACTACAAGAATCCTATCGATCTTCACGGTGAAGGTCATCGTGTCGTCAACTTCACTCCGGTAATAAATACCATCAATAAGATGATCGGCAATTTCCCGGAGCACCATTAATGGACACATTCAAAGACTTCATCCTTCAAGAACGGTTCAAGAACCTTCTGCCACAACATGAGGATGAGAAGCATAAGCATGCTGATCACGTGTTCAATATGGTTCAGAAGGCATACCATCACATCGGTGGTATCCATGGATCAGGATTTAAGAATCCTGCCGACATGGTCAAGAACATTCCTATGTGGAAACTCCACAAGGACTCGTCTGGCAAGGTCAGAGGTGTTGCACTGTACAAGGATAAGACAGGCCGGAAGCGCGTAGCTATGGCATCTGACGGTTCTGATGAGGGTAAGGCTGGCCTAGCTAACATCATCAAGGGTGATATCAGCCAGAAAAGGTCACATGCAGAGATCTCCGGTCCATCTTTGTCGTTTCACAAGAAGCAGATTGGCGATCTAAGACCACATGTACTCTCGCGTGCAGCGGCACAGAAGGCGATGCCTGGAGAACGTTTGGGTGTACCTCATCCGGATGATCCTGAGCTGGCACGCCATCCTGAGTTGAAGCATCACTTCTATACCAGGGACATCGGTGGAGAGACACACACCAAACTTATGATCGGCACTCCAGGCAAACGCATAAAATAGTTGTGTACAATATACCCATTGTGATGTAGTATTAATTATAAGCAATGGAGATGATTATGAGAAAAGGTGAACTTCTCGGCAAGGTACTAGTTCTGGCAACCAATGCGCATGCCGGCCAGTTTGATCGTGGTGGCAATCCGTACATCCTTCACCCTATGAAGGTCATGCATTACCTCAAGTCTGATGACGAAGAACTTCAGTGTATCGCCCTGCTCCACGATGTGGTAGAGGATACTAATACTACCTGGAGAGATCTCATTGACATTGGTTGCACCGATCGTATCATCGATGCTGTGAAGGCACTGACTAAGGTGCCAGGTCAAACCTACGAAGAGTACCAGATCGAGGTGCTGCTCAACGCGGATGCCATGAAGGTCAAACTTTGTGATCTCCGACACAACACCGACATCCGTCGTCTCAAGGGTGTGACGCAAAAGGATATCGATCGGATTGCCAAGTACAACCGATTTTATCTTCAACTTCATGCTGCACTAAAATAGTTGTGTACATATTATTCGTTTTAGTGTAGAACGGTATAAATACTAGTTCACTGGACTTGTAGCTCAATTGGGAGAGCACCGGCTTGTCACGCTGGAGGTAGTGGGATCGAAACCCATCAAGTTCGCCATTTCACGCTAAATATTTTTAGCATTTGGGTATAAGATACTAACGTGCTGTATAAATATCTCAGAGGAGATTAATATATGGCTAAAGGTTTCATATCACCAACTGCTGGAAAACATTATCAAGGATTAGTAGAACACTCTAAGAGTAGACGAACATCTAATGAAAATATGTTTGTTGAAAATTGTACTATTGCCAGACACCATATTAAAAAGAGACTCATTCTTGAGAATTTAGTCCCTTATAAATGTGATGATTGTGGAATAAATGGGGAATGGAACGGTAAAACGTTAGTTCTTCAGATAGAACACAAAAATGGTATAAGCAATGACAACAGGTTAGAGAATCTTTCGTTTTTATGTCCAAATTGTCATAGTCAGACTAAGACATATGCGGCTAGGAATAGAAAAAACCCTTCTCGTAAACCAAAACCTTATATCGATAAGGATGGTTACCAACGAAATGTGTGGGTGTAGTGTAACGGTAGCACGACGGCTTCCAACTCCGTTAGTCAGGGTTCGAATCCTTGCATCTTCGCCACTTTTCTGTTTTGGCACCTTCGCCATGATGTTCTTTCTCATTGTTATAAAAATATATGCGCGTGTAGCTCAGAGGCAGAGCGCTCGACTGATAATCGTGAGGTCGGAGTTTCAAAATCTCCCATGCGCACCAAGATGGGGTTGCTACCTAATAAGCACGCGAGAGGTCACGGTTAGCCTCTCAACTATGGAAGCGTGTCAGAGTGGTTTAATGATACGGTCTTGAAAACCGTCGTACGTGATGAGCGTACCGTGGGTTCGAATCCCACCGCTTCTTCCAGTTTCAAGGACAGGTGGATGAGTGGTTGAAATCACCTCACTGCTAACGAGACGAACCTAACGGTTCCGAGGGTTCGAATCCCTCCCTGTCCTCCAGTTTATGGTGAGTGTAGCTCAGTGGTAGAGCGTCGGCTTGTGGTGCCGAACGTCGCGGGTTCGATCCCCGTCATTCACCCCATTATATGGGGGCTTATCCCAGCGGCAGAGGAATGCGACTTAAAATCGTTTCAGGGTGGGTTCGAATCCCACAGCCCCTACCATTTATTTTTCATCAAGCGCATTTTTTAGTGTACATATTATGCAAACTGTCGTAGTATGAATAATAACGAATGGAGATTGTCATGAACACCTACAACTTGTATATCGCCAACGCTCGCCGTCAGAAGGTTGCTGGTTTTTGGATTTACAAAGCGAAGAGTTTCAACGAAGCTCGCCGCCAGTTCCAACTGGATCACCCAACCATCGATTACCTCAACCTTGAGGTTCTTGCAGATTAAGATAAGGAATTGGTCATGATTTACTGGCTTCTAATCTTTTCATTTGACGTCAATGGTGACTTTGTGTCTAAGCAGGAGATGCGGTTCGCCGACAAACGTGTATGCGAGTTGGTAGCTGCTCAATACCCTGCGCAAGTCCGCGTGGGGAGATATTATATGCCAGATCGTACAAAGACCGTCAAGACTCTTTGCGTATCTGACGATCATCACTCTGGTCGTAAGCCGGATGATGGTGTTCCGTTAGACTGAGAAACTATTTTTTATCAAGCGCATTTTGTTGTGTACATATTATCAAAAGTATGGTAGTATGAATAATAAGGAATGGAGATTGTCATGGAAGTTTTTGTTTTGATGGGTTCGATCTCCTACGAGGGTGATATGCTCCTGGGTGTGTACGCTTCTGAACAAGAAGCTTGGGATGCTCAGGGTGTATATGATCGGGATCTCGATACCAGCCGTTTTGATTGGTACAATGTAGTTCGCCAAGTAGTCGGCGCGCCCGCTGAATATATTTAACTTTAACGGACGATTAGCTCAGTCGGTAGAGCGCGGGACTCTTAATCCTTAGGTCGAAGGTTCGAACCCTTCATCGTCCACCATTTTGGACACTTAGCTCAGTCGGTAGAGCATCGGGCTTTTAATCCGTGTGTCTTGGGTTCGAACCCCAAAGTGTCCACCAGTTGGTGTTGCTACCTAATAAGCACGCGAGAGGTCACGGTTAGCCTCTCAACTTTATCAACCAAGAAGGAAGCAAGTATGAATATCAAGACTTTTATGGCACTTGCAGTTGTAGCTCTTACAGCCGCATGCAGCGAACAGCCGGTTGCAGAAGCGCCGACGGCCGCAGACAATACGGTTGTGTCAGAAGCGCCAGAGCCTGATACTCTTGGTGAAAACGAGCAGCCACAGTAATAACTTGGGCGAGCGGCGCAGTTGGAGAGGCGCCCCAGACTGTAAATCTGGTCTCGTACGAGTGAGTTGGTTCGAATCCATCCTCGCCCACCAAGTTCATTCCTCGATCGTCTAACGGTAGGACAACAGACTCTGACTCTGTTTGTATTGGTTCGAATCCAGTTCGAGGATCCAAGTTGAAAGATTGTAGTAAGGGTTCGAGCCCGCTACACTAGATGGCCCAGGAGACAAGGTGGGTGCTACAATCTTTCATCAGTTTAATGCCCCTTCGTCTAAAGGCAAGACGCTAGATTTTGGTTCTGGCTATCGGGGTTCGAATCCCTGGGGGGCATCCAACTATTTTCCATTGCATCGCATTTTGTTGTGTACAAATTATTCGTTTTAGTGTAGAGTGAATAATAACGAATACGGTTCTTTGAAATTGATATATATAATACCAGTCGGGGAGTGGCGCAGCCTGGTAGCGCATCTGGTTTGGGACCAGAGGGTCGCAGGTTCGAATCCTGTCTCCCCGACCATAGACTTATTAGATGAATGCATTGGACGGTCTTAGCCTGCAACGGCGGATCGGTTACTTTGACGAGTAGCGAATGATAGTGCGTCAACATTATTACATATCCAATGTGTTCATCTAATAAGTTTATGCTTACTGTTGACGTAATGTGGGAGTGGTACCTACACCCTTTGGGTTGTCCTAGCGCAGGTTCGAGTCCTGTCAGTAAGCACCTATATGCCGGTATAGCTCAGATGGTAGAGCAGTGGTTTTGTAAACCTCAGGTCGCGGGTTCGATTCCTGCTGCCGGCACCAGTTACGCGACCGTTCTCCTGGGTGAGGACTCAGCCTTCCAAGCTGATGGAGAGGGTTCGAATCCCTTCGGTCGCTCCAGAATTCCTGCTTCCAGATTTTGGTAGCATTCGATGACCTTCGCTGTGACGGCAAAGGATATTGTGGACTAGTCATCTACAGTCGAGTATCATGCTGGATAGCAGGGAAAGAATATACCAGGGTAGCTCAGCGGTAGAGCGGGAGGCTCATAACCTCAAGGTCGGTGGTTCAAATCCACCCCTCTGGTACCAAGTTCGGGGGATTAGCTCATCTGGGAGAGCGCCTGCTTATAAATAAACAAAAGGAGATTCATTCTGATGTTTATATGTAAGTTCTGCAAAAAAGAATATAATATGAATGCTGGCGGCATGGTTCATCAAAATCAATGTAAGTTAAATCCTGATAGAGTATCATATCAATTGGGTAGGACTGCTTGGAATAAAGGTAAGACTTCTGATTCGGATCCAAGAATATCTGCACTTTCTGCTAAAGTTTCTATAGCAATGAGAGGAAAGAAACCAGGAAATTGGAATCCAAACAGAGATAAGTTAAGTCAATATAGAACAGATTGCACATTTAAATTTTCAGTATATAATTATCCTAAAGAATTTAATCTTTCTTTAATTGAAGAAAGCGGCTGGTATAAAGCCAAAAATCGAGGTGATAATTTATACGGTATATCTAGAGATCATATGATTTCAGTTAAATATGGTTGGGAAAATAATATAGATCCAAAGATCATCTCTCACCCTGCAAATTGCAAATTAATGATTCATGGAGATAATGTGAGAAAATATTCAAACAATTCTATTTCTTTAGAAGAACTTCTTTATAAAATAGAACAATGGAATTCTAAATACGGGGACGTAAGCTAACGGGAAACTGGCGCCTTTGCAAGGCGCACTTGAGGGTTCGATTCCCTCCGTCTCCACCAGTTCGAGGTGGTCGGTTCGAGTCCGACATTCTCCACCAAAATTCGACGTCGCTTGCGGGAGCCACTGCGCCGGATCATGGCCGGTTCGACACCGGGACGTCGAATACTTAAATGCCTCGGTAGCTCAGTTGGTAGAGCATCGGTTTGAAGAACCGAGTGTCGGCGGTTCGACCCCGTCCCGAGGCACCATTTTAAGGGTTATTCATGAAAGATAAACTGTCTATTGTTATTCCTTGTAAAAACGAGGAAAATTATATCTCATGGCTTCTTGAAAATCTTAAAATTCAAGAAGGCATTGAAGATGTTAAGATATATATAGCAGATGCATCAACAGATTCAACTCGAAGTGTAATTAAGAAAAATAGTAAGGACTTAAATATAAGTATCATTGAAGGTGGTCCAGTATCGACTGCTAAAAATAATGGTGCAAAACTTGTAACAACGCCTTATATTCTTTTTATTGATTCTGATGTTAGGTTCTTTCAAAAGACAGTTATTAAAGATACTGTAAAACTTTTGGAAGAAAATAATCTAGATCTTATCGGTCTAAAGATCAAATGTTATGATGATTCCATAAGAACATCTTTAGGATTTATGTTGTTTAATGTTATCAATAAGATCCTATCTTATTGGTGTCCTTTTGCTGTTGGGGCGTATATGCTGACTAGAACAGATAAGTTTAATAAACTAGGCGGGTTTCCTGCTAAATATGCTACATCTGAAGATTTCTTCCTATCCAAGAAATACAAACCTAACAAGTTTATGATCGCTGATCATTACTTTGGTCAAGATAGTCGTAGATTTAAGAAAATGGGTTATCTAGGTATGAGTTGGTATTTGATTAAAAACTTCCTAAATAGAAACAACGAAAAACATTGGAAGAATATAGATGGCAAAAAATACTGGTAAATATAAATCGGTTTTCATCTCTGATCTGCATCTTGGTTCTAAGCACTGCAACTCCGAAGAACTCTTGACATTCCTATCTAAAATCCAGACAGATAAATTATATCTGGTGGGAGACATTCTGGATATGTGGCGTTTAAAAAAGAAGTGGTATTGGCCTAAGGCACACAATCAGATCTTAAGAAAGATTCTCAAGATATCTGAGAAGACTGAAGTCGTATATGTTACCGGCAATCATGATGAGATATTTAGAAGTTTTCCAAATATTAGGATCGGACGAATATCAGTTGAACATCGATGCGTATATATAGGATTAGATGGTAAACGGTATCTTGTGATTCATGGTGACCTATTTGATAACCTAATGAGAACAAAAACAGGTCGCATGATTATGCATCTCGGAGACTTTGCATACGACTCATTGATTTATATCAATAAAATCATCAATGCAGCCCGTAGAATGTTGAGAATGCAACCTTGGAGTTTGGCTAAATACTTAAAGCGTAGAGCTAAGTTGGCAGCAAACTATATCGGTGATTTTGAAAAAGAAATGACTCTCTACTGTCAGAAAAAAGGTTATGATGGTATTATATGTGGTCATATCCATCATGCAGAGATTACGTCGTATGACGGTATTGTCTATATGAATGATGGTGACTGGTGTGAAAGTTGTACTGCACTTGTAGAAACAGTGGACGGCATTTGGAAGATTATTAAAACATCAGATTTATAATGCCCGTGTAGTCCAATTGGTAGAGGCGCCTGGTTTAGGTCCAGGATGTTGGGGGTTCGAGTCCCTCCACGGGTACCAAGTTTAATGCCCGATTAGCTCAGCGGTAGAGCATTATAAATTTATAAATAACTTAGTAATTGAGCTAAGGAGTTTATATGCATAAGTGTGAAACATGTGACAAAGAATTTGATAGTCATCGCAAACTAAATGGGCATAAAAGCGTACATCGTGAAGGTGGAAGGTATTCTGTTTCACGTAGAACTAAAGAATCCATATCGTGTCCAAACTGTAAAACTTTGACATTTAATGCTAAATATTGTAGTAATAAATGTCAACATGAACATGAATGGAAAGAACGGTTTAATCAAATACAATCCGGTGAAGTTCTCGCTGAACAACATATGAAACGTTATTTGTTTGAAACGCGCGGTGAATGTTGTGCGGAGTGTGGTATAGGTTCTGAATGGAATAATAAACCTCTTACTTTGCAGATGGATCATATAGATGGAAATAGTGATAATAATTTACTAGACAATTTACAAATTCTGTGTCCTAATTGCCATACACAGACACATACATGGTGTGGTAGAAATAAGAAGAATACTAAACGCAATAAGTATAATAGAATTTATAGATCACGGGTCCTTAACTCAGTTGGTAGAGTGCATCCTTTACACGGATGAAGTCGGCGGTTCGAACCCGTCAGGACCTACCATATTTCCGGTCGGCGGTTCAATCCCGTCATCGGGTACCAGTTTTGAGGTAAGGAAAGCACGTTAGGGGGACGGATCGGGTCGCAACCGACTCGCTCTATAGTGACCGACTGATCATCGGTAAAAGGAGAATGGGAGTCGTCAAGGGTTTTTCCGGAAGGGCGCATACCTCACCTGCCTCAATTTGATTATACTCTCGTAGCTCAACTGGATAGAGCGCTCGCCTACGAAGCGAAAGGTTACAGGTTCGAGTCCTGTTAAGAGTACCATTTTATGAAGGAGAATAACTATGCCACTTAAGACTGAAGTTCATATCAGTGAATATGTACGTGATGAAGATACCGGTCCTGGTGAGTCTTCATTGAATGGCAATATCCATTTTGATTGCCAAGGTGTAACACCCAATGAAAAACAAAAGATTCGTGATATCTTGGATCGGTTCTATAAAGAAATTCGTACAGAGCTAAAAACTATTGTACAATAATTGATATATAGTATACACTAAGAATATAAGAGTTATTCCTCGATAGCTCAGCGGTAGAGCAGACGACTGTTAATCGTCCGGTCATTCGTTCGAATCGAATCGAGGAAGCCAATAGCGTGCGGTGCACGGGTCCTTAGCAAGACGTTAAACTGCTAGATAATCTCTGGAAGGGGCGCCGATGCATCGGGTCATGTTCCAAGGCGCAACATGTCGGGACTTATTCTCTCGCACGCTGAACCAGAAATATCTCGTGTGGTATCCTACCATCACACGGTCTTATAAGGGGTAGGATATGAATCTAGTTGTCCGTCGGCTAGAGACGAGATTAATGTGGAGACTCTTATGGGTAAAGCATAGGGCGGACCGTTTTCAGAGATCTGGGTCGACGGACCTGGTAAGAAGTGTGACTGAACTATCCTCTGTCGATGGGGATAAGGTAGACTCGGTGGGCGGTCCCCTCCCTAACCAGGAACGAGTCGTGGGTTGAGAATTACATAGTAATTGACTGGACCTTGGAGGTATAACTGAATCCTCCCACTTCGCTTATTCAAGAGGATTATATCATGTGGCGCATTTGGGCTAAAGCCTTAGGTGAGAAGGCAACTCCTTGTGATCGCGAGTCGGATAGAGTCGCATGGATCCGGACGTTGTTCATTGCACAGGCTGTTATAGCAAATGTGTTTCTTGTTGCAAATGCAATTCATCATTGGTAGGAGATTTTATCATGGCTAAAAAGCAACTAATCGCTGGAACAGTCGGCATTGCTGTGGTAGGTATCCTATCATACCTTGGGTACCGGATGTTCAAGGAAATTAACGATCTAGACATGATAGATTTCATGGGAGAGAACGTTGATGATGTATACCACTATCGTACACCAAAAAGTGGCCATAGAGGCTAACATATCGAGCGCTGAAAAAAAATGCGGCTGGGTGATCCTGGCCGCATTTTTTTATGTACAATATTCCCAAAGTGTATATAATGGATATATCAACCAATGAGAAGGAATATATCATGATCAAGGTTTATCAGATTCAGCTTACCGATGCAGAATTCAAAGCGATCAACAGTGGTGAAATTACTACACGCACAAAAGCCTACTTTGATCGTTCGCTCGACACGATGTTCAAGGCTGAGAACTTTCAGTACTATACCCACGTTGCTAACGTCTCCACCGACGATATGGAATATGCATTCAAGCTGATGAACCTCTGGGAACGACCTGAGTTAATTTATAAGTTCGAGCGTTGCAGCTCGATGTCGGTTGGTGATATCCTCGAACTGAATAATGGCGATCGTTATCGTTGTGCTTCGTTTGGCTTTGAGGAGATTTGATGCATAAATAACTGTATGGGTTACGATACTATATTCAAACTTATTGGTGATGTCGGATTCCCCATCGCAGCAGCATTGCTCGGTGGGGTTTTTGTTTATTTTGTCATCAATTACATTCTCGATAGCGTCGTTAAGGCAATCAAGGGAATGCAAGGTATTATTATGGGACTTGACAACAGAGTCAAGACAATGAACCATGATATAATCCGGGTGGATGCAGTTGTAAGTTCAGCTTTAGGTCTTAAACCAGACCTAGACCGAATCGCACGAGCAGACGGGAAGAACGATGCTCGGAGGGACTGATGGATTTGCAGTTAATTACGGGGTTCGTAAAGCTTTACGGATTCCCTATCGTTGCCGCTGTCGGCATGGGCTACTTCGTGTGGTTCATCTATAAATTTGTCACCGATAGACTGATGCCACTGATAGGCGAAACCA
>B570J14230_10000813_pt1 | contig 12669 bp, 14 predicted proteins | sample LakMenepilimnion_3_FD_14230 | JGI IMG/M metagenome (IMG submission 14230) | reverse complement strand
CCGCCCTCCCAGCGCAATGATGTTGCCACCATGTCATCGATTAATCGGTGGTCATACTCGAGATTATTTTTAGCAAATTCAGATTTAAACTCTTTTTCAAAAACTTCTGCGAAGATATCTTTGAAGCGACCATCATAAGCTTTTAAAATTGTGTTTTTTGTTGAAAGAAATACTGGATATTTTCTAATTAATCCATAGTTAAATGAGGCTCTTGCAAAATCACGAATTGAATCATCAAGGTTATACATCGCCATTGCAACACCTGAAGATGGAAAATCAAAGACATTAAACTCCATTGGTTTTGAACCATCTTCTGGAGTGAACGTAACGGTTAGTTTTCCAGCACTTGGTACACGAAAATCAGTTGCTTTGTATTGATCACCATAAGCATGGCGGCCAATTACAATTGGCTTATTCCAATGTGGAATTAATCTTGGGACATTTTTAATAATGATTGGTTCACGAAAAATTACTCCACCTAAAATATTACGTATTGTTCCATTTGGTGATTTCCACATCTTTTTTAACTTAAACTCTTCAACTCTTGCTTCATCAGGAGTGATAGTTGCGCACTTAACGCCAACTCCATGCTTTTGAATTGCATGAGCTGAGTCAATTGTTACTTGGTCATCAGTTTTATCGCGATATTCGATTCCAAGATCGTAGTACTCAAGATTTATATCAAGGTATGGCAGGATCAAAGAGTCTTTAATAAATGACCAAATAATTCTAGTCATTTCATCACCATCTAATTCAACAACGGTACCAACTACTTTAATCTTATTCATATCCTTATTCTCCCTTATAAATCTTTAACATCTGCTTGTTTGGTGCGAACTGCCTCAGCAGCAACTTTTAATGAGGATAACTCATCGGCTGTTAATTTAGTTTCGACAACTTTATTCACACCATTCTTACCGATCTGAGCTTCAACTCCTAAATAAACTCCATTAATTCCATATTCACCATTTACCCAAGCACATACTGGCATTACCTCATTTGAATCAGTAATTACTGCTCTTGCCATTCGAGCGGCTGCTGCAGATGGTGCGTAGTAAGCCGAACCTGTTTTAAGTAATGCCACAATCTCAGCTCCACCATTTCGAGTTTTATCAACTAAATCTACAATCTCATTAGCAGATAAGACCTCAGATAATGCTTTGCCATTTACAGTGCAGCGGCTTGGTACAGGCACCATAGTCTCACCGTGTGAACCAAGTGTTAATGTTTTAACGCTAGCGATCTCGACACCACATTTTTCAGCAACAAAATTAGTAAACCTGGCAGTATCTAACATGCCAGCTTGGCCAATCACTTTGTTATAAGAAAACTTTGTTGCCAACTGAGTAAGAGCGGTCATCTCATCAAGTGGATTTGAAACCACAATAATCACAGAGTTAGGTGAGTGTTTTGCAATATTTTCTGCAACACCTCGAACAATGCCGGCATTAACGCCGATTAAATCCATTCGGCTCATACCAGGCTTTCTTGGAAGACCAGCAGTTATTACTACTACATCTGAGTTAGCAGTTTTCTCATAACCGCCGCCTTCAGCATTAGTTGTTGCGCCAATTACTTTGGTCTCAAAGTTTTCAATTGATCTAGATTGATTTATATCTAAAGCTAAGCCTTCAGATTTTCCTTCGACAATATCTGTTAAAACTACCGTTTCAAAAATATTATATTCAGCAAGTCTAAGTGCGGTGGTTGATCCATAGAAGCCGGCGCCAACAACTGTTACTTTTCCAGATCTACTCATTTAATCCTTTCAGGGTGCACGGCTAATATTACTGATTACTTCTAATAATTCTAAATCGGTGATTTATCTAGCGTTCGGCAGGGATAAAGCCAAGATAAATAACATAATGCAGATAATAATCGGTAAAACTAGTTCAATGTTCCGCTTAACTTTAACTTGAGAGTGCCTAGCTAAAACAAATGCACTAGCGCCAAGGGATAAAATTATTGAGCCAGTTCTAACTGCCCCGCTAATTGAAATGATTAGACCAATTACTACCACCGCAAGTGAAAAGCGGCGGATCTGATCTAGTGTGAAATTTTCTTTCATTACTTTGCTAACTCAAGCAGATTACTCAGCAACATAGCTCTTGTCATCGGTCCGACGCCACCTGGTGTTGGTGTGAAGTAAGCAGCAACTTGTGCAACTGCTGGGTCAACATCACCAAGTAGTTTGCCATCTTCTCTAGTAATTCCAACATCAACTACGGTACAGCCTGGCTTAACCATATTTGGCTTAATAAAATGTGCTACTCCAATAGCTACAACTAATACATCGGCTTCTTTAATTAAATCCAACAAGTTATTTGTTGCTGAGTGCGCCAGCGTAATGGTGGCATCAATAGGTTTTTGAGATAACAAGATTGAAAGTGGGCGGCCAACAGTAGTACCTCGACCAATGATTAAAACTTTACTGCCGGATAACTTAATTTTATATTCATTTAATAATGCCAAAATTGCTTTAGGTGTGCAGGGAATTACTTTATTTGCTGATAAAACTAAACTACCTAAGTTAACTGGATTTAGACCATCTGCATCTTTTTTAGGATCAATTGCTAATAAGACTTTTTCAGTATTAACAGATTTTGGTAGTGGCAGTTGGACAATAAAACCTGTGCACTCTGGATTATTGTTTAAATCATTTACAGCTTTGATGATTTCTTGCTCACTTGCAGTTTTAGGTAATTTAACTCTAATTGAGTTGATACCAACCTCAGCACAATCACTGTGCTTTCCTTCAACATAAGCTAGTGAGCCTGGATCATCGCCAACTAAAATAGTACCAAGTCCTAATTTTTTATTACTCTGTTTAATTTGAGCAGCTATGCCATCTTTAGTCTGCTTGGCTAATTTTTTGCCATCCATTATCACTGCGCTCATATGGTAAGCCTACCCTTGCTATCTTTCTTCTTAAACACCTTTGGCAACAAGATCATTAGCAGCAGCACAAGCAAGAGGTGCGCTGTTACTACTGCTCCAATTCGTAGAGGATTTACACCAACCGGTGACATATTGCTAGAGATTAATGATCCTGAAGTGATAAATGCAATAATCATTACGCCTAAAATTGAAAGAATAAAAAATCTTAAAATTAATTGGCGCTTACTTTTTGTATCAATATTTAACTTAAATATTAAAGTTAAGTTAATCCAGCCGTAAATTGCGATCATCAAATGTGGGCAGAAGAAACCAAATATTCTTATCAGAAGGTAGCCCAGCTAGTACTGGAATTGCTGGAATCTCTCTTAAGTTGAATATAAATGGTGAGATATCAGTAGCTTTTCCTAATGAAAAACCAGAGCCTAGAATATAACTAAGAGTGGTGAAGATAATATTTGGTAGGTATAACAACTGCAGTAGTAATAAAAGTAGGCCGCCTAATATCCCTGGATTTAGCACAATAGTTAAGTTTTTTGCAGTTGAAAAATTAAGCATTAAAGAAATAGAAAATAAGATACCGGCAATACCTAACATAATCAGGAAAATTTGCATTGGCAACTTTATAGAATTTTCAACCTTAAGATCTGTGGTAGCGGTTAGAAGTAGAATGAATAAAATTCCTAACCCCTAAATAGATCAGTTGAAACTTGTGAATTACTAGAAATTAAAGTGAGAAGTAAATAGATTAATAAGTAGGCGATAATAAAATATGCTCGACTAACTTTTTTATTTTCAACTACTTCAAGAACTCTTTTATACCCAAGGCGCATAGTTAGCCAAGGCAAAACAACTGCGCCAAGTGGTAAATAGGAGAGATAGCCACTTACTTCATTACTTGTTATGTTAAATGGGGTTAGGTGTGAACCTAACCAAAGCCAAACAGCTGCCCGCATTGGATCAGAAGTAGTTCCGTAAGTACTACCAGCAGTTGCCCAAGCAAATAAAGTTATAAATGCAAGTGGAAAGAGAATTATTAGAACTGAGCGAATTACTTGTTGCAGCGCTGTCCATAACCTACGCGCAACCATTATTTTCCTATCTGCTTTTTATCCATTCAATATCTTGCGCATCAAGTTAGCGGTTTCACTTGGTGTTTTACCAACCGCAACACCGACAGCCTCTAATGCTTCTTTTTTAGCTGCTGCAGTACCAGATGAACCTGAGACAATTGCGCCAGCATGGCCCATCGTTTTACCTTCAGGTGCGGTAAAGCCAGCAACATATCCAACTACAGGTTTTGTTACATACTCCTTAATAAATTGCGCAGCACGCTCTTCTGCATCCCCACCTATTTCACCGATCATCACAATTGCCTTAGTTGCTGGATCATCTTGAAATGCACGCAAACAATCAATATGTGTTGTACCGATAATTGGATCTCCACCAATTCCAACTGCAGTAGTAAAACCAAAATCTCTTAATTCAAACATCATCTGATATGTAAGGGTTCCAGATTTTGAAACTAAACCGATTGGTCCACTGCCTGTTATGTCTGAGGGGATAATTCCAAGATTAGTTTTACCTGGACTAATAATTCCTGGGCAGTTTGGGCCAAGGATTTGAGTTGTACCTTTTTCAACTGAGTATGCATAAAAAGCAGCAACATCATGGACTGGAATTCCTTCAGTTATTACAACTACTAATGGAATCATCGCATCAATAGCATCTATTACTGCAGCTTTAGCAAACTTAGGTGGCACAAATACAACTGAAGCATTAGCTCCAGTTGCTGAGATAGCCTCTTTAACTGAATTAAACACTGGAATTATTTGGCCATCCATATCAACAGATTGACCACCTTTACCAGGTGTTACACCAGCAACAATTTTTGTACCAGCTTTAAGCATACGTTTAGTGTGCTTAGTTCCCTCAGAGCCAGTCATACCTTGCACAATTACTTTAGTACTTTCGTTAACAAAAATTGTCATTTACTCGCCGCCAACTCTGCCGCTTTTGCTGCTGCGCCATCCATTGTTTCTATCTGCTGAATTAATGGATGATTTGCTTCACTTAATATCTTTCGACCTAGTTCAACATTATTACCATCAAGTCTTACTACAATTGGTTTAGTAGCTTTACTACCAAGGATTTCAAGGGCCTGCACAATTCCGTTTGCAACTGCATCGCAAGCAGTAATTCCACCAAAAACATTTACAAATACACTTTTAACGTCACTATCTCCTAAAATTATTGATAAACCATTTGCCATTACCTCAGCAGAGGCACCCCCACCAATATCTAAAAAGTTTGCTGGTTTAACGCCATATTTCTCTCCAGCATATGCCACAACATCTAACGTACTCATTACCAGACCTGCGCCGTTACCAATAATTCCTACCTGACCGTCTAATTTAACGTAATTTAAATCTTTTTCTTTTGCTAATTTTTCTAGTGGATTAGTTGCATCATGATCTACTAGAGCCTCATGCTCTGGATGCCTGAAAATAGCATTGTCATCTAAAGTAACTTTGCCATCTAAAGCAATAACTTTGCCATCAGTAGTTTTAACTAATGGATTAATCTCCATTAAGGTGGCATCTTCTTTAATAAATGCCTGCCATAGTTTTACTAACACATCACCAACCTGATCTAAAACATCTGCTGGAAATTGTCCACCCTTTGCAATCTCCAATGCTTGCGCCTTATCAATGCCTTTATTTGGGTCAATTCCAACTCTTGCTAACTTTTCTGGAGTTTTATGGGCAACCTCTTCAATCTCCATACCACCAGCTACTGATGCCATAACTAAAAAGTTTCGGTTAGCACGATCTAATAAAATTGCTAGGTAATACTCAGATTCAATTGGTGCTGCTTGAGCAATCATTACTTTTTTTACTATGTGTCCTTTTATGTCCATTCCTAAAATTGCACCAGCTTTTTCTTTAGCATCGCAGCATTTTCTGCCAGCTTTACTCCACCAGCTTTTCCTCTGCCACCAACTTTTACCTGAGCTTTAACAACAACTTTTCCACCAATTTTTTCAGCAGCTGAATATGCCTGATCTGCTGTGGTGGCAACTGCGCCGGCTAACACTGGAATTTGATGAGATTCAAATAGATCACGTGCTTGATACTCAAAAAGATCCACTAATTTCCCCGATCAAATTTAGGAAAGCGCAAGGTAGTAATAGTAATGAGAAAGTGAGTAAATTTATAATTTCTCAACTGGTGCATAACGAAGTAGTAGTCGCTTCTCACCAAATGAGCCAAAATTTATGGTTGCTTCGGCTCGATCACCCTCACCACTTACTGAAACTACAGTTCCTAAACCAAATGTGTCATGTGATACGCGCTCACCAACTTCAAGTTGCATGGTGGTATTTATTTTGCCAGTTGCTTTAACTGGGGCAAATGTGCGCCGTGATGTAGTTTTAATTGAAGGAGCTTTTTCCTGCGCTTGATTCCATTCAATTACTGAATCTGGTATTTCACTTAGAAATCTAGATGCTGGGTTGTAATTAGGTGAACCCCATGATGAACGATATTCAGCTCTAGTAATAAAAAGATTTTCTCTAGCCCTCGTTAGTCCAACGTAAGCAAGCCGGCGCTCTTCTTGTAATTCATCTGGATCACCAAGTGTTCTAGAGTGTGGAAAAATACCTTCTTCCATACCTGTTAAGAAAACTGTTGGGAACTCAAGTCCTTTTGCGGTGTGTAATGTCATCATCGTTACTACACCGCCATGATCTTCACCTTCTGGTATTTGATCAGCATCTGCAACTAATGAAACGTCCTCTAAGAAACCTACTAATGAAATTTCTTCTCCGTCATCAACTTCACCCTCTTCATACTCTGTTGCAACTGCGACTAACTCCTCTAAGTTTTCAACTCTAACCTCATCTTGTGGATCTTTACTCTCTGATAACTCAGTAAGTAATCCTGATTGTTCAAGCACTGCTTGTGCAATAACAGATGGCCTAGTTTTTGCCTCAACTAGTGTTTGTAATGATTGAATCAATTTAACAAACTCAATTAAAGAAGCAGCAGATCTTTGAGCGATCTCTTGATTCTTTTCAACCTCACATAATGACTGCCAAAAAGTTAAGTTATTACCCTGGGCGTATAGGTCTAGTAAATCAAGGGCTCGATCACCAATACCCCGTTTTGGTGTGTTAATAATTCTTCTAAGTGAAACTTCATCGTTTGGATTAACAATTACCCTAAGGTAGGCAAGAAAATCTTTAATTTCTTTTCGCTCATAAAACCTAACTCCGCCTACTACTTTGTATGGAATTCCTATTCGCATAAATACCTCTTCAAAAACACGAGATTGTGCATTAGTGCGATAGAAAATTGCTGTATCTCCTGGATTTGATTTCGCTAAGTCACGAAGCCGACCAATCTCGCGAACTACAAAATCAGCCTCATCATGTTCACTTTCTGCCACATAACCAATGATTGTTGAACCAGCGCCATTTTCAGACCACAAATTTTTCTCTTTCCTGCCTTCATTATTTGAAATCACTGCGTTAGCTGCGCTTAAAATATTTTGAGTTGAACGATAATTTTGTTCTAACAAAATTGTTTTAGCCTCTGGGTAATCTGCTTCAAATTGTAAAATGTTTCGAATATTAGCCCCACGAAAAGCGTAGATAGATTGATCAGCATCTCCCACAACACAAAGCTCAGCTAAAGCAAAGGAATCNGAGGCNCTTCCTACCAACTCTTTAATTAAGACATACTGGGCATGATTAGTATCTTGATATTCATCTACCAAGATATGTTTAAAGCGNGAGCGATACTTAGCTCTAGTTTCTGGATGGCGTTGTAAGACTTCAACAGTTTTTGCAATTAAATCATCAAAATCCATTGAATTAGCACCGCTTAATCGCTTTTGATAAATAGCAAAGACTTGGGCAACAATCTCTTGGAATTGATCTTTGCCTTGATTTAAATAATCTGCCGGGCCCATTAGTTCATTTTTTGCCTGTGAGATCAAAGCTGCTACTGCCCTTGGTGCATAGCGCTTAGCATCTAAATTTAAATCACGCATCACTAGAGTAATTAGCCTTAGTGAATCACTTTGATCATAGATTGTGAATGAGTTTGTATAACCAAGTAATGAAGCCTCTTTACGCAGTATCCGCACACATGCTGAGTGAAATGTTGATACCCACATAGCTTTGGCGCGATCACCAACTAATTGCGCAACTCGCTCTTTCATTTCACCAGCTGCTTTATTTGTAAAGGTGATTGCTAGTACCTCATATGGGGCAACATTTCGCTGCGCCAATAAATAAGCAATTCTTCTTGTTAGTACTCGGGTCTTTCCAGAACCTGCACCTGCTACAACTAATAATGGTGAACCCTCGTGTTTAACCGCTGCTATTTGTTGAGGATTTAAACCTTCGATTAACGCGGACATATTGGTAAGTCTATCGGTCGGTATGAGTAGGCAAATTGCTGCGGTAACCTTGCCAATGATGGAGCCATTAAATGACAGTGAGATCGAGCGAGTTTTAGTTGTAACTGCGCACCCTGATGATTGTGACTTTGGAGCCGCGGGAACTATTGCGCTTTGGAGTGCTAAAGGAATTAAGGTTTCATATTGCATCTGTACAAATGGTGATCAAGGTGGTGAAGATCTATCTGTGCCACGTGAAGAAATGCCTAAAATTCGCCAACGTGAGCAACGTGAGGCAGGTCTAGCAGTTGGAGTTACAGATATAACATTTTTAAATTATCGAGATGGTTGGTTAGTACCAACTATTGAATTACGCAAAGATATTGTTAGACAAATTCGTATTACTAAACCTGATCGAATGCTTATCCAATCACCAGATAGAAATTGGGACCGCTTATTTGCATCCCATCCAGATCATATGGCTGCAGGTGAAGCGGCAATTCAAGCTGTCTACCCAGATTCTAGAAACCCATTTGCATTTGAAGATTTACTAAAAAATGAAGGATTACAACCGTGGCGAGTAAAAGAGGTTTGGATAATGTCTAATTCAAACCCAGATCACTTTATTGATATTACTTCAACTTTTGATAAGAAAATGAAAGCACTTCATAGTCATGTTAGCCAAACTGCTCATAATGAAAACTTAGAAAATATGGTCCGTGAATGGGGTGAGCGAAATGCTCAAGCCAATAATCTGCCAGCTGGATCAGTTGCTGAAGTGTTTAAGATTGTAAATACTAACTAACGAACCTTTACTTTTTCTATTCCAATTTTTTGTTTTGGTGAACCATCTTTCTTTCCATCCAATACTCCACTTTTTGCAACCATTTGAACAATTTCTAAACCTTTTGTTACCTTGCCCCAAATTGTGTAACTAGGTGGTAAAGATGTGTCTGCGTAAACAATAAAAAATTGACTACCGTTTGTATTCTGTCCTGAGTTAGCCATTGCAACTACACCCGCTGGATAGTTAGCTTCAGCATTAGTAGGTAGATTTTCATCTCGGTAAGTAAAATTTGGTCCACCTAAGCCAGTTGCAGTTGGATCTCCACACTGAAGAACATAAATATTTTCAGTAGTTAGTCTGTGGCAAAGTGTTTGATCAAAAAAACCACCAGCTGCTAGCGCTGATAATGCAGTAACTGTAATTGGAGCACTTTTCCCATCTGCTTTAACTACAATATTTCCGCAGTTTGTTGTGAAGGTAAAAGTTCTATTTTGAAATGGTCCCTTAATTTCAGGTGGCTCAATATTTTTAGCAGTATGGCTTTTTGCTTTTGTGTTCTTGCAATTAATTTTATCTAAAGATTTATTTGGGGCAGCATATGAAACTGGCGTAAGTATGGTGGAAAAAATAATCAGTGAAGAAGTTGCTATCGCAAACTTAATTATTTTTCTCATGGTTTAAGTTTACTCAATAATCTTGATTTAACAAAAGAAATTTATAGATATCCCTTTATTATTGACAAACTTTAAGTGATTTCACAGATTAAAACTAAGGCTGAATTACCACTTCAACTCGCTGGAACTCTTTTAGATCAGAATAGCCGCAAGTTGCCATTGACTTTCTAAGTGCTCCAAATAAATTCATTGAACCATCTGAGGTATTCGATGGGCCAGTTAAAACTTCATTTAAAGTACCGACTGTGCCAACTTGTACACGGTTACCTCTTGGAAGTTGTCCGTGATGTGCTTCAAGTCCCCAGTGCCAACCTTTACCGGGTGCTTCAGATGCTTTAGCAAGTGGAGATCCCATCATTACTGCATCCGCTCCACATGCAACAGCTTTTGCAATCTCACCACTGCTACCAACTGAACCATCGGCAATTACATGAACATACCGGCCACCAGATTCATCTAAATAATCGCGGCGTGCAGATGCTACCTCTGCAACTGCTGATGCCATAGGCACTGAAATTCCTAGAACTGTTTTCGTAGTGTGGGCCGATCCGCCACCAAAACCAACTAAAACACCAGCAGCTCCTGACCTCATTAAATGGAGTGCACCTTGGGCAGTGGCGCAACCACCAACAATTACTGGTACATCTAATTCATAAATAAATTTCTTTAAATTAAGTGGAGCTGTTTTTTCTGAAACATGCTCGGCAGAAACTGTTGTGCCACGAATAACAAAAATATCAACACCTGCATCAATGACTGCTTTATGAAACTCTGCAGTCCGTTGTGGTGAGAGCGCTCCAGCAACAGTGACACCAGCTGCTCTAATCTGCGCCAATCGCTCTTTAATCAAAGTTGGTTGAATAGGAGCTGCATAAATTTCTTGCATTCTCCTTATTGCTTTATCTTCAGAAAGTTTTGCCATATCTGATAATTGTTTCTGCGCATCTTCATATCTTGTCCAAATACCTTCAAGATTTAAAACACCTAGCCCACCAGCTTCTCCAATTGCAATTGCGGTTTCAGGTGAAACTACTGAATCCATTGGAGCTGAAATAAATGGTAATTCAAATTTATATGCATCAATTTGCCAACTAATTGAAACTTCTTCAAGGTCACGAGTTCTCCTTGATGGCACAATTGCAATCTCATCAAAAGAATAAGCTGCTCGTGCGCGCTTGCCTGGACCTAATTCAATATCGGACATATATCTAATCGTATCTGTTGTGAGTTATCTTTAAAACTTACGCTCTAAGATCCCAGGCTTTTACGCCACCTGAAACCCCAGCTGAATTTGGAATTATCTTTACTTTATAGTCAAAGCTTTTAAGTGCTGATTTACTAATACGTTGCGCGTTGCCTCCGCCAATATATAATTTATCCCAAATAATCATTGGGTATAACTCACCAATTAAAGCCTTAACTCTGCGAGACCAGAGTTGATTTCCCATACGCCGCCTTGATATCTCACCAATCCAAGCATCAATAGTTTTTCCATATCGGATCGTGGCATGAGAGATTTCAAGATGTGGAGCTAATTTACCTTCACTAAACATGGCGCTACCAAGACCAGTACCAAAAGTAAGTACGCACTCTAAACCTTTTCCAGTAATGACTGCAGCAGCATGAACTTCTGCATCATTTAAAACTAAAATTGGCATCTTAAGTTTTTTATGAAGTGTATTTTGTAAATCAAAAGCATGCCATAACTTTTTTAAGTGAGGATCAGGCATAGTTCGAGGGCCACGCTTATTAATGTAATGTGGAATAAATACGATCTTTCCGTTACGAATCATGCCAGGTAATCCCACAGTGACTCGATTAATACGATGATCTGCTAAAACGTAGTTAGAAATGATTTCAACTAAAGAGTTTGGCGACATTGGATATGGGGTTTTAAGATAAGGAAAATCAACTAAAACTTTGCTGTGCTGATCAAATACAGAAGCCTTGATTCCAGTTCCGCCGCAATCAACTGTTAGCGTTACATTTCCCACTAGTTAATGCTAGTCGATTATCTAGTAGTTTAGAACCAAGGCTTGTGTTTTAACTTATATTAGTGTGAGTGCCCACCTGCTCCATGTGAGTGACCATGACCTGTGGCCTCTTCTTTCTTCTCTTCTGGAGTTTCAAAGACAAGTGCCTCTGTTGTAATAAACATTGCAGCAATTGATGCCGCATTTGCAAGTGCTGATCTAGTTACCTTAACTGGATCAATTACGCCCTCTTTAACAAGGTCTGTGTACTGCTCTGAGTAAGCGTTAAAACCTTCATTAGGTTTCATTGCGCGAACTTTTGAAACAACAACATAACCTTCTTGGCCAGCATTTTCTGCAATCCAACGAAGTGGTTCATCACATGCTTTGCGCACAAGACGAACACCTACAGCTCGATCTCCTTCAAAGCCCAAATCATTATCAAGGGCCGCTGCAGCATGTACTAATGCTGCACCTCCACCAACAACAATTCCCTCTTCAACAGCAGCTCTAGTTGCAGAGATGGCATCTTCAAGACGATGCTTTTTCTCCTTTAATTCAACCTCAGTATGTGCACCAACTTTGATTACGCAAACACCACCAGCAAGTTTTGCAACTCGCTCCTGTAGTTTTTCGCGATCCCAATCAGAATCAGTATTTTCAATCTCGCGACGAATTTCAGTAACTCTTGCTGCCACATCATTTTTATTTCCAGCGCCATCAACAATTGTGGTGGCATCCTTTGAAATAACAACTCTGCGAGCCTTACCAAGCAATGAGATATCAATTTGCTCAAGCTTTAAACCAACTTCAGCCGAGATAACCTGACCGCCAGTTAATATCGCAATATCTTGCAACATTGACTTACGTCTGTCACCAAAGCCAGGTGCTTTAACAGCAGCTGATGCAAAAGTTCCACGCATACGGTTAACAA
>B570J14230_10000810_pt1 | contig 12699 bp, 7 predicted proteins | sample LakMenepilimnion_3_FD_14230 | JGI IMG/M metagenome (IMG submission 14230) | reverse complement strand
TTTGCCTTCATAGAGCTTAGAATTAACAGACATGGTGGTAGATAATGTTTTCGGTAATGGACTGCTTAAATCTGAAAATTTTCCTATTTTAAGTAGGTTAGCGTTAAAAATTAATGATCAGGGAACAACTGACAACTGACAACTGACAACTGACAACTGACAATAATTGAAGCTAGACTACCTCAATTTGTAAACAGATAATACATTAAGTCTAGTATTACAAAACAAACTCTATTTTTTCACAGAATATGACCCATCCCTTTATTAAACACCTACATAGTCCAGAACGTCCCGTTATCGTGTTTGACGGTGCTATGGGAACAAACTTACAATCTCAAAACCTGACCGCCGAAGACTTTGGAGGCGCGCAGTATGAAGGTTGTAATGAGTATTTAGTCCACAGTAAACCCGAAGCTGTCGCTAAAGTTCACCGTGATTTTCTGTCCGCTGGCGCTGATGTCATTGAAACTGATACCTTTGGTTCTATGTCCATAGTTCTAGCAGAATACGACCTAGCAGAGCAAGCTTACTATCTCACGAAAAAAGCCGCCGAACTAGCCAAAAGTGTGGCTGCGGAATTTTCCACCCCAGAAAAACCCCGGTTTGTAGCCGGTTCTATAGGTCCTACCACCAAACTTCCCTCCTTGGGTCATATTGATTTTGACACGATGAAAGCCTCTTTTGCTGAACAAGCAGAAGCTTTATTTGATGGTGGTGTGGATTTATTCCTCGTGGAAACTTGTCAAGATGTACTACAAATTAAAGCCGCATTAAACGGAATTGAGGAAATTTTTAGCAAAAAAGGGGAAAGAAGACCATTAATGGTGTCTGTAACCATGGAAAGCATGGGGACAATGCTAGTAGGTACAGAAATCAACGCCGTTCTCACGATTTTAGAACCTTACCCCATTGATATTCTGGGTTTAAATTGCGCCACTGGACCTGACTTGATGAAACCACATATCAAGTATTTATCAGAACATTCTCCCTTCGTGGTTTCCTGTATTCCTAATGCAGGTTTACCGGAAAATGTAGGTGGTCAAGCACATTACAGGCTTACGCCAGTAGAATTACGAATGGCGTTAATGCACTTTATCGAAGATCTAGGTGTCCAAGTGATTGGGGGTTGCTGTGGGACACGACCAGCACACATTCAACAATTGGCGGAAATTGCTCGGGATTTAAAACCGAAAGTTAGACAGCCAAGTTTAGAATCAGCAGCCGCATCAATTTATACTACTCAACCTTATGAACAAGAAAATTCTTTCTTAATTGTTGGTGAACGTCTTAACGCCAGTGGTTCTAAAAAATGCCGTGATTTACTGAACGCCGAAGACTGGGATGGTTTAGTCTCTATGGCGCGAAGTCAGGTAAAAGAGGGGGCGCATATCCTTGATGTTAACGTTGATTATGTCGGACGTGACGGCGTGCGTGATATGCAACAGTTGGTTTCTCGTATCGTGAATAATGTTACACTACCTTTAATGCTTGATTCCACTGAATGGGAAAAAATGGAAGCAGGGTTAAAGGTAGCTGGTGGTAAGTGTTTGCTCAATTCCACTAATTACGAAGATGGCGAACCGCGATTTCTGAAAGTGCTAGAATTAGCTAAAAAATACGGTGCTGGTGTAATTATTGGGACAATTGACGAAGATGGTATGGCCCGGACTGCGGACAAAAAATTTCAAATTGCCCAACGTGCTTACCGTCAAGCTGTAGAATATGGTATTGCTCCTACGGAAATATTTTTTGATACTTTAGCTTTACCTATTTCTACGGGAATTGAAGAAGATCGAAAAAATGGTAAGGCGACAATAGAATCAATTGCCCGTATTCGTCAAGAATTGCCCGGAAGTCATGTCATGTTGGGGGTTTCTAATATATCCTTTGGTTTAAATCCTGCCTCGCGGATGGTCCTAAATTCCATGTTTTTGCATGAAGCCATGAAAGCTGGTATGGATGCAGCAATTGTCAGCGCGAGTAAAATTTTACCACTAGCTAAAATCGAACTTCAACATCAAGAAGTTTGTCGACAATTAATTTATGATCAACGCAAATTTGATGGTAATGTCTGCATTTATGATCCTTTGGGAGAACTGACGACAATTTTTGCAGGAGTCAAAACTAAACGGAATACGGGAATTGATGAAAGTTTACCAATTGAAGAACGTTTGAAACGCCATATTATTGACGGTGAACGTATTGGTTTAGAAGCACAATTAACCAAGGCTTTAGAACAATATCCTCCCTTACAAATCATCAATACTTTCTTATTAGACGGTATGAAAGTTGTGGGGGAATTGTTCGGTTCTGGACAAATGCAGCTACCTTTCGTATTACAATCAGCGGAAACTATGAAAGCTGCGGTTGCTTATTTAGAACCGTTTATGGAAAAGTCGGAATCTGGTAATAATGCCAAAGGAACTTTTGTGATTGCTACGGTAAAAGGTGATGTTCACGATATTGGTAAAAACCTGGTGGATATCATTTTATCTAATAATGGTTATAAGGTGATTAACCTGGGCATTAAGCAATCTGTAGAAAATATCATTCAAGCTTACGAACAGTATCAACCTGATTGTATTGCTATGAGTGGATTATTAGTAAAATCCACCGCTTTTATGAAGGAGAATTTACAGACTTTTAATGAAAAGGGTATTACTGTACCAGTTATTTTAGGTGGTGCAGCTTTAACTCCTAAATTTGTTAATCAGGATTGCCAAAATACTTACCAAGGTAAGGTTATTTATGGCAAAGATGCTTTTTCTGATTTGCATTTTATGGATAAATTAATGCCTGCAAAAATCGGCGGCAATTGGGATGATTTACAAGGGTTTTTGGATGAAGTTCAGAAAATGGACATGAATTAGTTGGGAAAAAGGGCGGGCAAGATGCCCACCCCACAATAGATAATGTTGAGATTAAAAAAGAGGTTGATACGCGGCGTTCTGATTTTGTGTCTGTAGATATTGAACGTCCAAAACCACCTTTTTGGGGAACGCAGTTTTTAGAACCTGATGATATTTCTTTGGAGGAATTATTTTGGTATTTGGATTTGCAAGCTTTGGTGGCTGGACAATGGCAATTTCGTAAACCTAAGGAACAATCTAAGGAGGAATATCAGGGGTTTTTAGCTGATAAGGTTTATCCGGTTTTAGAGGTGTGGAAAGGGCGAATTATTGAGGAAAATTTATTGCACCCTCATGTGATTTATGGGTATTTTCCTTGTCAGTCTGTGGGGAATAGTTTATTGATTTATGAAACGAACCACGGAGGCACGGAGGACACGGAGGTAAGAGTCGGTTTTGAGTTTCCGCGTCAGAAGTCTTTGAATCGCTTATGTATTGCAGATTTCTTTGCACCCAAGGAGTCGGGAATAATTGATGTTTTCCCTATGCAAGCGGTGACTGTGGGAGAAGTGGCTACGGAATTTGCTCAAAAGCTTTTTGCTAATAATCAATACACTGATTATCTGTATTTTCATGGTATGGCTGTGCAGGTGGCGGAGGCTTTGGCTGAATGGACTCACGCTAGAATCCGCCGGGAGTTGGGTTTTGGAGATTCTGAACCGGATAATATTCGGGATATTTTGGCGCAGCGTTATCAGGGTTCTCGGTATAGTTTCGGCTATCCTGCTTGTCCGAATATCCAAGATCAGTTTAAGCAGTTGGAGTTGTTGGGGGTTGATAGGATGAAGATGCGGATGGATGAAAGTGAACAGTTGTATCCAGAACAGTCTACAACGGCGATTATTACTTATCACCCTGTAGCGAAGTATTTTACGGCTTAATGGCACTTTATCACCCCCTTTATTGTTAGATGGAGGGGGATTAATGAGATTCTTTTGTACATGAAAATTGTACTCAATTAAAATCAGGAAAAGACATCAATAAAGTACGGTTTTAACTAACTCCGCTGCCAAATTTTAATGGTTTTATCTAAACTCCCACTAACTAACATTTCTCCAGAGTTAGTAAATGATAAGGTTGTAACTGCATTAGTATGACCAGTAAATGTTCCTAATAATTCCCCAGATTGTAAATGCCATAATTTGATAGTTTTATCAGCACTAGCACTAGCAATAATTTGTTCGTCAGGACTTAAAACAACTGCATTAACACTATCTTGATGTCCTTTGAGAATGTGAATTAATTCCCCAGTGGCTAAATTCCAAACTCGAATGGTTTGGTCTTGACTACCACTGATTAAAAATTTAGCGCCAGCACTCATGGCTAAGGAATTAACAATATGTGAATGACCCATTAAGGTGTATATTGGTTGTGTATCTGGGAAATTTTTCTGATTTTGTGTTGAAGATATTTCCCAAACTTTGATTTTTCGATAGCTACCCGTAATCAAAATTTTGCCGTCTTGACTTAATACCATTGAATGGGCAGCTGTATCATCTAAGGATAGCGTATTTTCTACTTGGCGATCGCGCAAATTCCAAAATAAGATCTTGCGATCATGTCCACCTGTAGCTAACATTTTACCATCGGGTGTAAATGCCACACAACGAACATCTCCATGATGTTTATGGAGAATATCAATTAGGTCTAATGCTCCCGTGTGCCAAATCTTAACTGTGGAATCTGCACCTACACTCACTAATGTTTGTCCGTCGGTACTAAAAGCTAAGGAATTAATTTCATTGATATGATCATAAATCACCCAAGGATATTCTGATAATGTTTCGATTAATTCACCTTTAGCTAAGTCCCATAATTTTGTTTCTCCCCGACTACCACTGGCTAAAATGGGGATAGTTTGAACATTTTTACATCCATGATCTTTGACTACTAAAGTTTTAATAGTATAAGCTAAACAGTTAATACCTTTGGTATGTCCTTTCAATGTTTGCCAACATTCCCAATCACCAATAATTTTCTTATGTGGATGATCTGATGGTAAGGTTTGAACGTTTTCTACAATTATTTTCTCATCAGTTATTGCTAGGTTATCCTGTTTACTACCCAGAGATTGTAAATACCAATTTAATCCCCCTGCATACAATAAACTACTAGGGTTTAAATAAGTCTTTGATTCTGAAAAATCTAGTTGATTTGTTGGTAAAAAACCAGTAATTACGGTTTGTTTGTGGTATCCTAATTGAGTATTTCCTGGATAAAACAAACATAAGAAAATTAATACTTGGTGGTTATTAATATCTTCTTGACTAACAGACCAACGGATTTTATCTTTTTTAATGCCGTTAAAACTTTCTCCGTCTGCTACGTGAACTTGAATACTAATTTTGGGGTTATTCGCTAACAAATAAGTAAATTTACTTTGACTACGTAAATTTCCCTCATCATCCAAAACCATATTTTCTAAAGTGTTTTGTGGCACTTTTTTAACTAATTTTCCTAACCGTTTCCCAATGATTTGATCTACAATTTGTTCACGGATAAGATAATCTTCTGCTTGACGTTGAAAATAAGTAGGAAAGGGAATTATCCAATCAGGATATTGGGGATATTCAGGTGGTATTGGTGGCGGATTTCTGGCGAGAATTTCGGCTTGCTGACGGGAACATTCGAGAATCTTTGTTAATGAATCCCCCGCAAAGGCCATTACTTCACTGTGATAACCTTTAACCCGATTTTCTAAAAGAGAAATATCCGCAGTTTTGGTTTTTTTCACCCGGTTTAAGAAGTCAGTTTGTTGCGCTTTTAGTAAATTAATCCAATTCATTTGCATGATAGTGGCACACAATTGCATACCCAAGATAACTTATTTCCAGGGAATAATTACTCAATTTCTAAAGTTTGGTAACTAGGAATTTAGTAACTATTACAGTCTACAAGAATACAAAAACTAGCTGAATTTAATGATAAACATCAACCCCTAATTAACTACGGCTTAATTTTATGTGGTGAGTGAGGTGGGTTTTGATGATTAACCTAAATTCTAACTAACCTAACTAATAATTTACTGTTTCTCTAGAAACACTTCTGGATATAATAATGATCAGCATTTAGCCGTTAGCTAATGTTTAACAGCACGCGGATAACTTTTCATTAAAAATACTACCGAGAATTCTCTTATTCATATTTTCAGCATAACTTTATTAAAAAAATAAATAATATTATCTACAGCTTGACTATGATAAAAATAGTTATTTTGATTGATGTTTCCCATCAATATTTGTCATGTACAAAACTTTAATTTCCTCTTGAATCAATTTTAAAATTATGAATAACAAAAAAATGCTAATTTCCTTAGAAAGGATCATTCCTGATAAATTGCTGAATATGATACAATATATTCATTGTAGCTTAGTTTTGTCGTGGATTTTGCATTGGGGAAGTCAGCCTTTAAAATTCTCTGAAAAGTCAGTAATGGTGTTTTCACCCCATCAAGATGATGAAACCTTTGGTTGTGGAGGGATGATTGCCCGGAAAAGAGAACAAGGAACACAAGTAGCTATAACTTTTTTGACTGATGGTAGAGGTTCTCATGGATCAGATCTGCATATTCAAAATCAAGTTATCCGTATTCGTCAACAAGAATCTTTAACAGCATTAAGTATTTTAGGTGTAAACTCCTCAGAAATTCATTTTTTAAATCATCAAGATGGTAGTTTAGCTTCGTTGAATATGGAGAAAAAGCAACAGATAATTACTCAAATTTCTGAACTGCTAAATTTTTATCAACCGGGGGAGGTTTATGTACCTCACCGCAAAGACTGCCATCAAGATCATGAGGCTACCTATAATTTAGTGAAAATGGCAATTACCCAATCTAAAATCACTACAGAAATACTTCAGTATCCTATTTGGGTATTTTGGCGATCGCCAATATTCATTCTTTTGAAGTTACAAGATATTGCAACAGCTTATCACTTATCTGTTACATCTGTCAAGGAGAAAAAAGAAAAAGCTATTGCTGCCTATTCTTCTCAACTTCAAATGTTACCTCATGGATTTATTAAACGATTTTTCAATTCGGAAGAGATATTTTTTAAATCTGAGTGAAGTTTTTAGCGGTCAGTATCTTCACATTTGCTATAAATAATTAAGGTGGGAAAATTTAAATGCGGATTCTACATATTACTAATCATGTTCAAAAAATCGGTAATGGAATTGTCAATGTAGCTGTAGATTTAGCTTGTTTACAAGCGAAAAGTGGTTTTGATATTGCTGTAGCTTCTGCTGGTGGGGAATATGAACAATTATTAGCAGATCATGGTGTTGAACATTTTTATTTAAATCAGTCCCGCACACCATTAAATCTTATTAAAGCTGTTTGGGATTATCGTCAAATAATTAAAGAATTTCAGCCAGATATTGTTCATGTACATATGATGACAGGGGCAATTTTAGCCGGGATTTTTCGCAAGAATCGAGAATATCATTTAGTTTCTACTGTCCATAATGAATTTCAACATAGTGCTGTTCTCATGGGGTTAGCAGATCAGGTAATTGCAGTTAGTAATGCAGTAGCTAATTCCATGATTCGTCGGGGAATTCCAGCCCAAAAATTGCGTGTAGTTAGTAACGGGACTTTACGAAGTCCTCGACATAAAAAACTGCAAGATTATCAACCGGTAGAAATGCCACATCCATCTATAACTACTGTCGCTGGGATGTATACCCGTAAAGGTATTTATGAGTTAATTGAGGCATTTAAAATAGTTGCCACTGATTTTCCCCAAACACATTTATATTTAGTAGGAGATGGACCAGATCGGCAAATGTTTGAGGACATGGTGGAAAATCCAGCTTTTAGTGATGGCTGTAACGGACTACGCCAACGCATTCATTTTGAAGGATTTCAGTCAGAACCACAACGTTATATGTTAGCAACGGATATCTTTGTTTTGGCTTCACATTGCGAATCTTTTGGTTTAGTGCTAACAGAAGCACGGGAAACTGGTTGTGCAATTGTAGCCAGTGATGTAGATGGTATTCCTGAAACTTTAGATCATGGTCAAGCTGGGATTTTAGTACCTTCTAAAGATATTCAAACCTTAGCTAAGACTTTAACACAATTACTGAGCGATCGTCAACTTTTAGATAAGTGGAAATTCCGCGCCCAACAAGGTCTAGAAAGATTCAGTGCTATACGAGTGAATGAAGAAATACTAGCGGTATATCGTGAATTAATCAAAAAAGATAATATCATCAAAGTCATAGAAACTAGAGAATTAGCAAATTTGAATTAATTCTTTTTGGCTGATGTGCATAGCAATTCCTTTCTCGTAATAGGCAGCTTCATTAATAAAGATAGGATAAACAGTAGAATTTCCTTGATAGAAAATCTCCTCCCCTGTAAAATTCAGAAAAATAGGATCGCCAGGATGCAAGGGTTGATAATCTTTTAAATGAAGTTGGGGGTGAATCATTGCCTGGATTTCCCCTACTTCATTTCTGGGATAATCAACAAAACCAATTAATTTGTAAACCGTTAGTGTGTGATTTTTTTGTAAATTCCTCCCTTGGTTATAGTTTTCTAAATAATCTAAAATACTATAAATAAGTTTTTCAGTTTGTTGAAATAATTCAGCATTTAAAACTCCTTGGGGTACAGCACCAATTTCAATAGAAAAACCCAAATCGCATAAAGAACGGAGAAAACCACTACCTTTTGGTTGTTCATGAATATAAACTTTTATCAAAGGATTAACCGCGCTCAAATCAGCAGCTAATTTTAGCAATAAAGGATGCCAATTTCCCAGAATAATACATAATCCCATATTGGCAGTAGTAGTATGTAAATCCATAATTACATCTACACTTTGTTGGTTTTGTGGTTGTAATATTTTTTGAATTTCTCGCGCTCTTAATTCCTCGTAACTTGAGGTTTTTACATCTGATAATTGAGATTCATTAAAGCAACGATTCAGATCTGTATCAATATATCTTGTCCGTGCAGCAATAGCTTTAGGATTGCCAAGTAATGATAAGGTTTCAAAACTGGACCTATGGATTAAATGGGGATATTGCTGAAACTTTTTGATCAAGTAAACTCCTGTTAACTCATTACCGTGATTTCCACCGACAATTGCCACCCGATGAATTTGATTCATAAGTACCTCGTTGATAAGCTTGACCATGAAAGTGAGAACATTTTATCAGTCCATAGCACTTTCATTTGATTTATGGACAGAGAAAATGGAGATTCCCGACATTTTAGTAAAGTCAGGAGTCAGAAGTTGTAAAAATAGGCAATATTTCTCAACTTATTTTTTGATTTTGAAAAAATAAATCTAGCTTACCGCTGGATATTGTGCCAACACCTGCTGTAAATATTCTCCAGTATAAGAACGGGGATTTTTGGCCACATCTTCCGGCGTTCCTGCGGCAATAAGTTCTCCACCCTTATCTCCTCCTTCAGGACCCAAATCTATTACCCAATCAGAACAACGAATCACATCTAAATTATGTTCAATTACTAAAATTGAATTTCCCTTATCCACCAATCTTTGTAAAATATCCAATAATTTGTGAACATCATAAAAAGATAATCCTGTTGTTGGTTCATCAATTAAATAAAGTGTTTTTCCTGTCGCTCTTCGAGATAATTCTGTTGCTAACTTCACCCGTTGTGCTTCCCCTCCAGATAAAGTTGTAGCTGGTTGTCCTAACTGAACATAACCTAAACCAACATCAAATAAAGTTTGTAATCTAGTCACAGCTTTGGGAATATTTTGACAAAAATCTAAGGCTTCCTCAACTGTCATATTCAAAACATCAGAAATTGATTTATCTTTATATTTAACTTGTAGAGTTTCCCGATTATATCTCGCACCTTTACAAATTTCACATTGCACATAAACGTCAGGAAGAAAATTCATTTCAATCACATTTACACCCTGTCCGCTACAAGCTTCGCAACGTCCTCCTTTAACATTAAAAGAAAATTGTCCAGGTTTATAACCTCTGGTTTTAGCTTCTACAGTTTGGGAAAAAACATCACGAATAATATCAAAAACTCCGGTGTAAGTTGCGGGGTTAGAACGGGGAGTTCTCCCTATAGGTGATTGGTCAATGACAATGGCTTTATCAACGCAGTTTAAACCCTTGATTTCATCTATATCTTTGGGTGCAGGAGCTTTTTTTAGTAAATGATGTTGTAAGGCTGGATAAAGTAATTCATTAATTAAAGTAGATTTTCCTGAACCAGAAACACCTGTAACTGAGACAAGTTTCCCCAAGGGAATTTCCACATCTATATTTTGTAAGTTGTGGCGATGGGCATTTTTAATAGTTAAAACCCGGCCGTTTCCTTCTCTTCTTTTGGTTGGAGTATTTATGACTCTTCTTCCTGATAAATAAGCACCAGTTAAAGATTTTTCAGCATTAAGTAAGTTCTCTAAACTTCCTTGGGAAATAATATGTCCGCCATGAATTCCTGCACCAGGTCCAATATCCACAATATAGTTAGCAGCGCGGATAGTTTCTTCTCATGTTCGACGACTATTAAGGTATTTCCTAAGTCTCGTAATTTGGTTAAGGTTTTTAATAATCTTCCGTTATCTCTTTGATGTAAACCTATACTTGGTTCATCCAAAACGTAAAGAACTCCTGTTAGTCCTGAACCGATTTGTGTCGCTAACCGAATGCGTTGGGCTTCTCCTCCTGATAATGTCATAGCGGGACGATCTAAGGTTAAATAATCTAAGCCAACATCTAATAAAAATTGTAATCTGGCTTTAACTTCTCTCAGCACTAAATCAGCTATTTGGGTTTGACGATCGCTCAATTCTAATTTTTCTATTCTTTCCCGACATTCCCGAATGGAAACGCTGGTAAAATCTAAAATTCCATATTGTCCTAACTTCACAGCCAAGGCTTCAGGCTTTAATCTTTTCCCTCCACAAACTTCGCAGGGTTGATCAATTAAATATTCTTCTAATTTCTGTTTAACTAATTCTGTTCCCCCTTCATATTGTCTTTGTAAAATGGGAATTACACCTTTAAAAGTCGGCTTTTTCTCTCCTGTGGTTTTCTTCTCTTCTTCTCCATACAAAACAATTTTTTGCTGTTCTGGTGTTAACTTCCCCCATTGAGTTTGTAACTCAAAGCCATAATTTAACCCCACAGCATATAGTAATTCTAAATAATAGGAGTTTTCCTTTTCTGACCAAGGAGCGATCGCCGCATACATCGGCGAATCTGTATTAGGTACAATTAACTCCGGTGAAAATCTTCTTAAAGTCCCAATCCCATGACAATGGGGACAAGCGCCATAAGGTGAATTAAAAGAAAACAACCGCGGTGATAGTTCTTCCATTACTGCACCATGTTCGGGACAAGCAAAATTTTCGGAAAATACCATTTCTTTTGGTAATTCTTCTTCAGAAATACCTTGATTTTTTTCCTCAGTTGATATATACTTACTATCAGACCGCTCCAGCGCTATCTTATCTAATGTATCTTTTAATACCTCAATTATAGCAATGCCGTGAGATTGCTTAAGACAAGTTGCTAGAGAATCTACCAAACGCTCTTGAATAGAGTCTTTTTTAACTAATCTGTCAATAACCAGTTCTATAGTATGTGTATTATTTTTATCTAACTCTATCAAATCAGATAGCTCTCGCACCTCCCCATTTACCCGCAAACGTGCGAAACCTTGGGAAGCTAAACCAGAAATTAATTTTTGGTGAGTTCCCTTTTTACCGCGGACTACAGGGGCTAAAATTTGGAAGCGGGTGCGGTCGGGAAGTTCCATGATGCGATCGCACATCTGGTCAATAGTTTGAGGCGCAATTGAGCGCTCGCAGTGGGGACAATGGGGTTCACCAGCACGACCATATAACAATCGCAAATAGTCATAAATTTCCGTAACTGTTCCCACCGTTGAACGGGGATTATGGGAAGTTGATTTTTGGTCAATAGAAATTGCTGGACTTAAACCTTCAATAGATTCAACATCAGGTTTATCCAACTGTCCCAAAAATTGCCTAGCATAAGCGCTCAGAGATTCTACATAACGGCGTTGTCCTTCAGCAAAAATGGTATCAAACGCCAAAGAAGATTTACCCGAACCAGAAACACCAGTAAAAACAATTAAGCGATCGCGGGGTAATTCCAAATCAATATTTTTCAGATTATGCTGTCTAGCACCCCGAATGCGGATAGTATTCTGGCTATTGTGAGCGTTTGGAAGCACATCGTTTAAAGAAGCAGCTAAATTTTCTGACATATTGACAGGCTAAGGAGAGGTTACATAGTGAAATAATCCTTAATAATACTATCTTTGCTCAGGTTATAGTAGAGTATCTATCATCTTAATTCCCTACCCAGGATAAATCATGATCATCAGAACAAGTTTTATTACTGAGACAAAACCTATACTAGAGGCAGCAGGAAATAAAAGGAACGTCAGATACTAGATATCGTCAGAACTAGTTGGCGTTAAAAATAGTCATCATAGCACTATTACGTTTTTTCACACTAGTACCTTGTGCATTTTTGTAGGTCGGGTTAAGCGACAGCGCAACCCGACGCTCATGTTGGGTTTCCTACCTCAACCCAACCTACAAAGCTCATGTTGGGTTTCCTACCTCAACCCAATCTACAAATCTCATGTTGGGTTTCCTACCTCAACCCAACCTACAAATCTCATGTTGGGTTTCCTACCTCAACAAAACCTACAAATCTCATGTTGGGTTTCCTACCTCAACCCAACCTACAAATCTATTATTACACAGTTTGGTTTTATTGTATTAACCTACTTAATTAGGTTTTG